>WBZS01002078.1_pt1 | contig 13356 bp, 9 predicted proteins | sample 5204201 | NCBI WGS metagenome assembly WBZS01 (sample SAMN12344357, study PRJNA552823) | activated sludge metagenome | biome: Activated sludge suspended growth; feature: Nitrification reactor; material: Wastewater; isolation source: activated sludge from nitrification reactor of wastewater treatment...
TGCGCCAGGCCCCGGCTGATCTGTTCGCGTTCTTCAGCACTCAAGTGTCGGTATCCCATCTGCTACACCTCCTCGTTTCACCCATTTTCTATCGAGAGTGTTGCACTTGGTGTTTGAGACTACGGACGGCTGCTCTGCAAGTCGCATGGTTGCTCGATCGTGGCGTGGCATGCCCCAGGAGCGCCTGTCCATGCGGCTTGCAGGCCGGTGCCATGAAAAAGGGCCGCGCTTGCGGCCCTTGGAGTTGGTGACGCTGGTGCGATCAGGCCACGGCAACCGGAATCTTGCCGATCTTCGCCTGCCATTCCTTCGGCCCGGTCTGATGCACCGACGTGCCTTGGGAATCGACGGCGACGGTAACCGGCATGTCCTGCACCTCGAACTCGTAGATGGCTTCCATGCCGAGGTCGGCGAATGCCATTGTCTTGCTGGCCTTGATCGCTTTGGAGACGAGGTAGGCGGCGCCGCCGACGGCCATCAAGTACACCGCCTTGTTGTCGCGGATGGCTTCGATCGCGATCGGGCCGCGCTCGGCCTTGCCGACCATGCCGAGCAGGCCGGTCTGTTCGAGCATCTGGCGGGTGAACATGTCCATGCGCGTCGCGGTGGTGGGGCCGGCGGGGCCGACCACTTCGTCGCGCACCGGGTCGACCGGGCCGACGTAATAGATGAAGCGGTTGGTGAAGTCGACCGGCAGTTTTTCGCCCTTGTTCAGCATGTCGGTCATGCGCTTGTGTGCGGCGTCGCGGCCGGTGAGCAGCTTGCCGTTCAACAGCAGCACGTCGCCGGGTTTCCAGCTCGCGACTTCTTCGCGGGTGACGGTGTCGAGATTCACGCGCTTGCCCTTGCTGCTGTCGTAGGTGAGCCTGGGCCAGTCGGCGAGCGAGGGCGGAGCGAGTTTGGCCGGGCCGCTGCCGTCGAGATGGAAATGCACATGGCGTGTGGCCGCGCAGTTGGGGATCATCGCGATCGGCAGGCTGGCGGCATGGGTCGGGTAATCCATGATCTTGACGTCGAGCACGGTGGTGAGGCCGCCGAGACCTTGCGCGCCGATGCCAAGCGCATTGACCTTCTCCAGCAGTTCGAGCCGCAATTCTTCGATGCGGTTAAGCGCTTCGCCCTTGGCGGCCTTCGCCTTCAGTTCGTGGATGTCGACCGGTGCCATCAGCGATTCCTTGGCGAGCAGCATGGCCTTTTCCGGCGTGCCGCCGATACCGATGCCGAGGATGCCCGGCGGGCACCAGCCGGCGCCCATCAGCGGGACGGTCTTGAGCACCCAGTCGACGATCGAGTCGCTCGGGTTGAGCATCACCATCTTGGTCTTGTTCTCGGAGCCGCCGCCCTTGGCCGCGCAAATGACTTCGAGATGATCGCCGGCGACGATCTCGGTGTGCACCACGGCCGGGGTGTTGTCCTTGCTGTTGGTGCGCTTGCCGGCCGGGTCGAGCAGCACCGAGGCGCGCAGCTTGTTGTCGGGGTGGTTGTAGGCGCGGCGCACGCCTTCGTTGCACATCTGCTGCAGCGACATCGTCGCGTCCCAGCGCAGGTTCATGCCGACCTTGAGGAAGATCACCGCGATGCCCGTGTCCTGGCAGAGCGGGCGCCGCCCCTCGAAGCACATGCGGCTGTTGATGAGGATCTGCGCGATGGCGTCTTTCGCGGCCACGCTCTGCTCGCGCTCGTAAGCGGCCCCAAGCGCCTTGATGTAGTCGGCCGGGTGGTAATAGCTGATGTACTGGAATGCGTCGGCGATGCTCTGGATGAAGTCTTCCTGGCGGATGGTGGACATGGTTCGGTTCCCTCGTGCGAAATGCCTTGCCGGTATGTCAGTGCGAACTCTTCGCCATGATCAGCGAACTGGTCATGACTTTGTCGGTGTAGGCCATCGCGATTGCCGACACCACGAACGTCATGTGGATGATGACCTGCCACATCAACGCCTTCTCGCTCATGTGTTCGGCGTTGATGAAGCTCTTGAGCAGGTGGATTGCCGAGATGCTGATCAGCGCCGTGGCCAGTTTGACCTTGAGCACGCCGGCGTTGACATGCGACAGCCACTCGGGTTGATCGGGATGCTGGTCGAGATCGTCCAGTCGCGAGACGAAGGTCTCGTAGCCGCCGATGATGACCATGATCAACAGATTGGCGATCATCACCACGTCGATCAGCCCGAGCACGATCAGCATGATTTCGGTGTCGGACAGCGAGCCGATCTTGGCGACCAGGTGCGTCAGTTCGACGCCGAACTGGAAGACATAAACGGCTTGGGCGACAATCAGGCCGACGTAGAGCGGAGCCTGCAGCCAGCGGCTCCAGAAGATCAGGGATTCCAGCGGTCGGGTGTAGCGGTTGCTCATGGGGATCGCGATGTCCGTGGGAGTAGGGTAATTCGGGCCGCCGGCCGGGTTTGCCGGGAAGCAAATTCTACCATCGCGCAATAGACGGCGCGGGCCGTGGCGCAGTGCAGGAGTGGCCTGTAAGTCGCGCGTAAGGAAATTTACGCCTAATGTGCGAAATCTCTTAGAATGCGCAAAAATGAACGGCGCTTCGGCATACCTGAGAATTCGAACCGTTCAAGAGGCCCGACCCAACACCAAAGGAGGAAGCAGCCAGTTGACGCCCCGCAGCCAGGGGGCGCGTACCCGGATGTCTTGCAGCATCATTCCGCCACAGACTCATACTGACTCAGCTAGAGGAGAGGGAAAGCATGTCCGCCAACGATTCCGCAGAAACACGGCTCTATCCGCCCCCCGCCGAATTTGCCGCCAAGGCCGCGATCTCGGGTATGGCAGCCTACAAGGCGCTGTGCGACGAGGCCGACAAGGATTACGAGGGTTTCTGGGCGCGCCTGGCGCGCGAACACGTGGCCTGGAAGAAGCCGTTCACGCAGGCACTGGATTCGAGCAATGCGCCCTTCTTCAAGTGGTTTGCCGACGGCCAGCTGAATGTCTCCTACAACTGCCTGGATCGCCAGGTGGAAGCCGGTCTGGGGGACAAGACCGCGATCATCTTCGAAGCCGACAACGGCGACGTTACCAGGGTGTCCTACAAGCAACTCCTGGCAAAGGTCAGCCAGCTTGCCAATGGCTTGAAGAAGCTCGGCATCAAGAAGGGCGACCGCGTCATCATCTACATGTCGATGGGCGTCGAGGGCATCGCGGCCATGCAGGCCTGTGCGCGCATCGGCGCCATCCACTCGGTGGTATTCGGCGGCTTCTCCGCCCAGTCGATCCGCGACCGCATCAACGACGCCGGCGCGGTGGCGGTTATCACGGCTGACGAACAGTGCCGCGGTGGCAAGAACATTCCGCTCAAGCCCGCGGTAGACGAGGGCATCGGCCTGGGCGGTTGCGAATCGATCAAGAATGTGATCGTCTTCAAGCGCACCGGCGGTGCCTGCAACATGGTGGCCGGCCGTGATGTCTGGTGGCACGATGTGATTGCCGGCCAGCCGGAAACGTGCGAACCGGAATGGGTCGATTCCGAGCATCCGCTGTTCCTGCTCTACACCTCGGGTTCCACCGGCAAGCCCAAGGGCGTGCAGCATTGCACCGGCGGCTACCTGCTGCACGCCATTGTGACAATGAAGTGGGTATTCGACATCAAGCCGGAAGACACCTTCTGGTGTACCGCGGATATCGGATGGGTCACCGGCCACACCTACATCACCTACGGCCCGCTGGCTTGCGGTGCGACCGAAATGGTGTTTGAAGGCATCCCGACCTACCCCGATGCCGGCCGCTTCTGGAAGATGATCCAGGATCACAAGATCAACATTTTCTACACCGCACCAACGGCGATCCGCTCGCTGATCAAGGCCGGCGACGTGAATCCCGCAGTGGCACCTACCAAGTACAACCTGTCTAGCCTGCGCCTGCTCGGTTCGGTTGGCGAGCCGATCAACCCGGCGGCCTGGACGTGGTATCACCGCAGTGTTGGTGGCGGCAGATGCCCGATCGTCGATACGTTCTGGCAAACCGAGACCGGCGGCCACATGATCACGCCGCTGCCGGGTGCGACGCCGCTGATCCCGGGTTCGTGCACGCTGCCGTTGCCCGGCATCATGGCTGCGATCGTCGACGAAACCGGCACCGACGTGCCCAACGGCAACGGCGGCATCCTGGTGGTCAAGAAGCCCTGGCCGGCGATGATTCGCACCATCTGGAACGACCCGGACCGTTTCAAGAAGTCGTATTACCCGGCAGACTTCCAGGGCAAGTATTACCTGGCAGGCGACGGCGCGATACGCGACAAGGACAGCGGCTACTTCACCATCACCGGCCGCATCGACGACGTGCTGAACGTCTCGGGTCACCGCATGGGCACGATGGAAATCGAGTCCGCGCTGGTGGCGCATCCGAAGGTCGCCGAAGCGGCAGTGGTCGGCCGCCCGGACGAGATGACCGGCGAGGCGATCGTGGCTTTCGTCGTGCTGCGCGGCGCGCGTCCGACGGGCGAAGATGCGAAGAAGCTGGTTTCGGAATTGCAGGCGTGGGTGGGCAAGGAGATCGGGCCGATCGCCAAGCCGAAGGACATTCGCTTCGGCGAGAATCTGCCGAAGACGCGCTCGGGCAAGATCATGCGTCGCCTGCTGCGCTCGCTGGCAAAGGGCGAAGATGTCACGCAGGATACCTCGACGCTGGAGAATCCGGCCATCCTCGAGCAGCTCAAGACCTCGGTCTGAGCGTCCAACGATTAGGCAAAAAGCGCCGGCCCACAAGGCCGGTGCCCTGGGAGGGGGAGAGGGGCGCACTCGCGCCCCTCTGTTTTTGAGGGGCAAGGCTCGTGCCGACTGACCGTATAATCGGCGACGGCGCAGTGCCACGGCCATGCCGGGCAGCATGATGTTCGGGAGGAGGCACCTTCGATGAACCGCTACAGTCTGACCGGTCAGAGGCTCGCTGCAATCTTCTTGCTCGGCTGCGTCCTGCTCAATTATCCGATCCTCTACCTGTTCAACACGCCTGCCGAGGTGTTCGGGATACCGGTGCTCTACGCGTTCCTGTTCGGCGCGTGGGCGCTGTTGGTTGCGCTGATGGCGTTGAACATAGAACGGCGCGGCGACTAGTCGCGCCGGCCGGCCATGCTGCAGGGATCGACAATCATCGCCGTATCGCTGGCCTACCTGGGCCTGCTGTTCGCCATTGCGCACTATGGCGACAAGGGCGCCGATCGCGGCCGTTCGCTGATTGCCAATCCGACCATCTACGCCTTGTCACTGGCAGTCTATTGCACGACCTGGACCTTCTACGGCAGCGTCGGCCGCGCGGCGGCCACCGGCATCGGATTCCTGCCTATCTATCTCGGTCCGACGATGATCGCCGCGCTTTGGTGGTGGGTGCTGGTGAAGATGATCCGCATCGCCAAGGCCAACCGAATCACCTCGATTGCCGACTTCGTCGCTTCGCGCTACGGAAAGAGCCAGTTGCTCGGCGGGCTGGTCACGATCATCGCCGTGATCGGCATCATTCCCTACATCTCGCTGCAGTTGAAGGCGGTTTCCAACAGCTTCAACATCCTGCTCGGCTATCCGGAAATCGTCATGCCCTCGCGCGCCGGAAACCTGCCCATTTGGCGCGACACCTCGCTGCTGATCGCACTGGCAATGGCGGCGTTTACCATCGTCTTCGGCACCCGGCACCTCGATGCCACGGAGCGCCACGAGGGGATGGTGGCGGCTATCGCCTTCGAATCGATCGTCAAGCTGGTTGCCTTTTCCGCAGTCGGCTTGTGGGTCACATTCGGCCTGTTCGACGGTTTTGGCGACATCTTCGATCGCGCGGCGGCCACGCCGGATCTGGCGCGGCTGATGTTGGTCAGCAATTCCGCGTCGAGCTACGGTTCGTGGGCCTCGCTGACCTTGCTGTCGATGCTGTCAGTGATGTTCCTGCCACGCCAGTTCCAGATCGCCGTGGTGGAGAATGTGGACGAGAACCATGTGCGCAAGGCGATCTGGCTGTTCCCGCTCTACCTGCTGCTGATCAACATATTCGTGCTGCCGATCGCCCTTGGCGGACTGGTGCATTTTTCTGCAGGCGGTGTCGATGCCGACACCTTCGTGCTGACCTTGCCGATGGCGGAAAAGCAGGAGGCACTGGCGCTGCTCGTGTTTATCGGCGGACTTTCCGCCGCGACCGGCATGGTCATCGTGGAGACCATTGCCTTGTCGACCATGGTCTGCAACGACCTTGTCATGCCGCTGCTGTTACGCAGCGACTGGTTCAGACTGCACGAGCGCCGCGATTTGTCCGGCCTGCTGCTGGCGATCCGGCGCGGCGCGATCGTCGTCATCCTGTTGCTCGGCTACATTTATTTCCGCGCCGCCGGTGAGGCCTACGCGCTGGTCGGCATCGGTCTCATTTCGTTTGCTGCGGTCGCGCAGTTTGCGCCTGTGATTTTCGGCGGTATGTACTGGAAGGGCGGCACGCGGTCGGGTGCGCTGGCCGGCCTGTTTGCCGGATTCGCCGTCTGGGCCTACACCCTGTTGCTGCCTTCGTTTGCCAAGTCCGGCTGGTTACCGGACGGCTTTTTGCAGAATGGCTTGTTCGGCCTGTCGCTGCTGCGCCCGACCCAACTGTTCGGTCTGGTCGGCATGGACGAAATCACGCACTGTCTGTTCTGGAGCCTGCTGGCCAATATCGGCGCCTATGCCTGCGTTTCATTGAGCGGTCGGCCGGACGCTGCCGAGACCAGCCAGGCGACCTTGTTTGTCGATGCGATGACCCTCGCCACGCAAGGCGCGGGATCACGCTTCTGGCGCGGCAGTGCAAGGGTAGATGAACTGCTGCCGCTGATCGGCCGGTTTCTCGGTCCGCAGCGGGCACAGCAGGCTTTCGAGAACTTTTCGCGCCAACGCGGCCGCGCCGGCGTGAGCGACCTACAGGCCGATGCGGGAACCGTGCACTTTGCCGAGACGTTGCTCGCCGGCGCGATCGGTTCAGCCTCGGCGCGCGTCATGGTGGCCTCGGTCGTGAAGGAGGAACCGCTCGGACTCGACGAGGTGATGAACATCCTCGACGAGGCCAGCCAGGTGCGCGCCTATTCGAAGCAGCTCGAGCAGAAATCCACTGAACTCGAACGCGCCACCGCCGAGCTGCGCGCAGCCAACGAGCGCATGAAGGAACTCGACCGACTCAAGGACGATTTCATGTCCTCCGTCACGCACGAACTGCGCACCCCGCTGACCTCGATTCGGGCGTTCTCGGAGATACTCTTCGACAATCCGGAGATGGACGGTGAGGAGCGGCAGAACTTTCTCGCGATCATCACCCGTGAGACCGAAAGGCTGACGCGCCTGGTGAACCAGGTACTCGACATGGCGAAGATCGAATCGGGCCGAACCGAGTGGCAAAGCGAGGAACTCGATATGCGCGAAGTGATCGACAGTTCGATCGCTTCGGTCAGCCAGGTTTACCGCGAGAAGGATGTCGCGTTGCTCACGGAAGTGCCGGAGAAAGTGCCGACGCTGACGGCCGACCGCGATCGCCTGATTCAGGTGATGCTCAACCTGCTGTCCAATGCGGTGAAGTTCGTCTCGCCGGGAAGCGGGAGAGTGGTGGTGCGGCTGTTGCTGCAGGCAGAGAACCTGCGCGTCGATGTCGTAGACAACGGGCCGGGCATCCGGCGCGAGGACCAGCGGGTAATATTCGAGAAGTTTCGGCAGGGCGGCGATACCATGATCGACAAGCCGCAGGGAACAGGCCTCGGGTTGCCGATCAGCAAACAGATTGTCGAGCATTTCGGCGGACGGCTGTGGGTCGAAAGCGAAAAGGGCAACGGGGCGATGTTTTCGTTTACCCTGCCTTTGATCATCACCGCCGCCGGCCAGACCGGCGAGGACGCAGTGCTGGTGGCATAAAACAAAGCGATAAGGGGGAGGCGATGGGCAAGAAGGTGTTGATCGTGGATGACGAGCCGAACATCGTGATCTCGCTGGAGTTCTTGATGAAGCGCGAGGGTTTCGAGGTCAGCATCGCGCGCGACGGCGAGGAGGCGCTCCACAGGGTCGCGGAGAGTCGACCGGACCTGATGCTGCTCGACGTAATGATGCCGAAAAAGAGCGGCTACGAGGTATGCCAGCAGTTGCGGTCCGATCCGGCGCACGCGGGGATCAAGATCATTATGTTGACGGCAAAGGGGCGCGACACGGAAGTGGCGAAGGGACTCGACCTCGGTGCGGACGCTTATATGACAAAGCCGTTTTCGACCAAGGATCTGGTGGTACAGGTCAAGTCCCTGCTTGGAATCGAATGATTCTGGAATCTCTCTCGGACTGCATGCCGAAGGCGGTTCACGCATGAAGCAAAGTCATCGTTTCCTGGTCGCCCTGTTCGTGCTCGGCTTGCTGATGACCGGGCCATTCCTGTTTACCGCAGTGGTTTTCTGGTTGGATCTTGACGAATCCGAGCGTGCCGCGGCGACCACATTGATCGGACCGCGCTTGCCGGTAGGAACGATGCTTACGGCGATCGGCTTTCTGTTCGGTGTCGGTGCGGTGCGTTGGCTTTTCGGGAACTATGTTCACAGGCTTACCCGCCTCGAGGAATTGCTGCGATTGATGCTCGGGGCCAATCGCGAGTTTCGCGTGACGCCGGAGGGGCCTCCCGAGGTTCAGGCGATCGCCCGGGCGATGAACGATCTGGCACAGCAGCGTGACGCGTTGCTGCAGGACGTGGATAGCAAGATACGGGAAGCGAAACATTCGGTCGAGGAAGAGAAGAACCGCCTTGCTGCGTTGATGTCGGAACTGACGCAAAGCGTTGTCGTGTGCAACCTGGACGGTCGAATCCTCCTTTACAACAACCGCGCGCGCGTGCAGTTCATGGCGTTGTCGGAGTCTCCGGTGGCTTCGGGCGGCGGCGAACTGATCGGATTGGGCCGTTCGATCTACGCCGTCTTTGAGCGCAACATGATTTCGCACGCGCTGGACAGCATCGAGAATCGACTGCGCCGCGAGGGCGCGCAGCCGGTTGCCCACTTCGTCACGACTTCCCGGGCCGGGCAACTGATTCGCGTGCAGATGGCGCCGGTTTTATCGACGCCGGGCGAAGCGCGTGAGCGAACAGTTTCCGGCTACATCCTGATGCTGGACAACATCACCCGCAGTTTCGAGAACGAGTCGCGCCGCGACGACATGTTGCAGTCGCTGACGGAGGGTTCGCGCGCTTCGCTTGCGGGCATCCGCGCCGCGGTCGAAACCCTGACCGATTACCCGGACATGGAGGCCGCCGAGCGCGACACCTTCGTCGGGGTCATCCGCGACGAGGTTCGGTCGCTTAGTCACCGGCTCGACGTCACAGTAACCGAGTTCGCCGATGCGCTTAAGGCGCGCTGGCCTCTGGAGGAGATGCTGGGCGAAGACCTGATCAGCGCGGCACAGCGGCGCATCGAGAACAAGGTCGGCATCCAGACCAAGATCGAGGAGGTGACCGCGGGACTGTGGGTCAAGGTAGATAGCTTCTCGTTGCTGCAGGGCCTGACCTATCTGGCTGCCCGTCTGGAGTCGGAGTTCGACGTGCGCGAGGTTCGCTTCCGGCTGCTGCCGGCGGGGCGCCTGGCTCACCTGGACATCATCTGGTCGGGAACGGTCATCGGCAGCGAAACCCTGATGACTTGGGAGATGGAGCCGATGACCGTGGCCGGCGAGACCAGCCCGCTGACGCTGCGCGATGTGATGGAGCGTCACGGCGGCGAGATCTGGTCGCAGCGCGAAAAGGTAGCGCATCGCATCTACTTCCGGATGCTCATTCCGTCGGCGCAGCCAGCCGAACATGTCGATGCCGAAGCCTTCCTGCGCGGAGACAGCCGGCCCGAGTATTATGACTTCGACCTCTTTGGCTGGAAGGATTCGAGCCACGATCTGGATGACCGGTTGCTTACCGAACTGACCTTCACGGTGTTCGACACAGAGACGACCGGGCTGAACCCGTCCGGCGGCGACGAGATCATACAAATCGGCGCTACCCGAATCGTCAACGGCAAGCTCCTCAATAGCGAGGGGTTCGAGCAAATGATCGATCCTGAACACGAATTGTCGGCAGAGTCGACAAAGATTCACGGCATTACGCCGAACATGCTGGTCGGCAAGCCGACCATCGAAAAGGTGCTGCCGTCGTTCCACGCCTTTTGTCATGACACGGTGCTGGTTGCACACAACGCGGCCTTCGACATGCGCTTCCTGCAAATGAAGGAGGAGAGTTCGGGTGTGCGTTTCGATCAGCCGGTGCTCGATACGCTGCTTCTTTCGGTGGTGATTCACCCGAACCAGGAATCGCACAAACTCGAACTTATCGCCGAGCGGCTCGGTGTAACGATACTCGGGCGCCATACCGCGATGGGCGATGCGATCGTTACGGGAGAGGTGTTCCTGAAGATGATTCCGCTGCTTGCCGACAAGGGTATCCGCACACTGCGTGAAGTCCGCGAGGCGGCCGAAAAGACTTTTTATGCAAGAGTTAAATACTGAGATGATCGACCAGAGCATGAACGAATGGGAAGCACAAGACGACAACAACATGCAGAGCGAGTTGGGGAGCGTGGTGCGCCGCTCGACTGTCACTGTTGCAATGGGCACCCCCATCCGCGCCGCGCTGGACGAGATGGACAAGCACCAGTTGAGGGCGATCGTGGTGATCGATCCCGGGACGGAACGCCCGCGCGGCGTGTTCACCCTGCCTGATCTGTTGCGTCGAGTCGTATTGAAGGGAGTCGATCTGAACCAGCCGATCGACGACGTGATGACGCGCAACCTGATCACCATGCGCCCGCATCAGACGGCACACCAGGCAGCGGTCTTGATGGCTCAGCGCAACATCCGGCACGTGATGGTCACCGATCTGACCGGACACCTGGTCGGGATCGTTTCGCAGAATGATCTCTATTCCCTGCAGCGGACGGGGGTGCGGGAACTGAGCGGGGAAATCGCCCGGGCGTCGGATATCGGCGCGTTGAAAGTCGCTTCCGATTCCATCGATCGGCTGGCGCATTCGATGCTGCACAAGGGAGTCGGTGCCGAAGCGTTGACCCATTTCATATCGACACTCAACGACTTGTTGACATTGCGCGTGATCGAACTGACCGAAGCGGAATTCAAACTGCCGGACGTGTCGTGGTGCTGGATCGCACTGGGTTCAGAGGGTCGCTTCGAGCAGACCCTCTACACCGATCAGGACAACGGGATCATATTCGACCTACCTGCTGGCGAAGATCCCGCTGCACTTCGGGAGATGTTTCTACCGTTCGCGCAAGCTGTGAACAACAAGCTCGATGCCTGTGGGTTCACTCTGTGCAAGGGCAACATCATGGCCGGCAATCCGCAATGGTGCCTGTCGCTGGCGGAATGGAAGGCATGTTTTGCGAACTGGATGGATCAGGCGCAACCGCAGGCGCTCCTGAACGCCGCCATTTTCTTCGACTTCCGCCATTTGCATGGCGATGAGTCGCTGGCAGATGCGCTGCGCTCCTGGCTAGTTTCTCGAGCGCCGGAGAGCCCGGTATTTCTGCGCCTAATGGCGCAGAATGCGATCGATTGCCAGCCGCCGATCGGGTTGATTCGGCCGTTCGTTTTCGACGGCAACAAGTCGTTTCCGCATACGATCGACTTGAAAAAATTCGGTACCCGTCCGTTTGTCGATGCAGCGCGCATATTCTCGCTCGCCCACGGCGTCGGCCATACCGGCACGGCGCAACGTTTGCGGGCGGCGGCGGGCAAGCTGGCGTTCGGCAAGGACGACATCAATGCAGTGGTCGAAGGTTTCTACTTCATTCAGACACTGCGTTTGCGCCATCAGCACCGCAGCGATCCGCGGGCCGAAGGAGCGAACCGCATCGACCCGGACAGCCTGAATGAACTAGAGAGACACGTTTTGCGCGAGGCCTTCAAGCAGGCCAAGAAACTTCAGCAGCGGTTGGCGCTGGATTTTCGGCTGTGAATCGGCACTTTCGCTGATGCCCCATTGCTGCCGTGCTCCGAACGCTGGCCCCAGACCGCTTCGTGAGGATTCTTGGGCGCGGTGCACGCCTACTCTCATGTAGCATTCTTGTGACCGCGGCTGATTTCGGGACCCTCGACTTTTCGACCGGTTGACGGCCGAGCGTGATCTCGATTTACGGAACTCCTCGGACCGGTGCGCCAACCGGACCATGCGCGAATGACGGCCGAAACGCCGGCCTGATCCGCGAATGCCCGTTCGGCCGGGGTCCGGCGGCGAGTTATTCCTGACCGTAACGTCGGGTTTTGATACAATCCGGCGCTCTGCGGAGAGGTGGATGAGTGGTTTAAGTCGCACGCCTGGAAAGCGTGTTTAGGTTAACGCCTAACGCGGGTTCGAATCCCGCCCTCTCCGCCAGCCAGCTGTTCTACGAAGTTCGACAACGTCCGCCAAAGCCCCGCCGATCGGGGTTTTTCATTCTGGAATTGCAACTTGACGTTCGCCGACCTCCGGTGCAATTCGCTTGCACCCGGCCACTTTTGGGGGTACAGGGTTTTCTGTCTTTGAGGTTGTGCCCCCATGTCGTTGACCGAAAAAGAATGGCGAAACGCGACCCCGGCTGAAAAGCCACGCAAACTCTTTGACGGCGGTGGACTGTACCTTCTGGTCCATCCCAATGGCTCGAAATACTGGCGCGTGAAGTATCGCCTGGACGGTAAGGAGCGCCAACTCGCGCTCGGCGTGTATCCGATAGTAGGCTTGAAAGAGGCCCGTGAAAAACTGCAATTCGCGAAGACGAAGCTCAGTGCTGGCGTCGATTCGCAAGCAGCGACGCGCGCGCACAAGGATGCCGAAAAGCAGGCGCACGAACATGCCGCAGCAGACGCCGCCAACGCGTTCGAAAGCGTGGCAAAGGAATGGTTTGAGTGCCGTCGACATCTCTGGACTGCCCGTCATGCTGAGGCGGTGCAGCTATCTCTTGAGCAGGAAATCTTTCCTGACCTCGATTCCATATCCATCGCTCGAATAGATGTACCGATGCTGCAGAAGACGCGTCGCAAGCTCGAGGCGCGGGGCAAACTTGAGCAGCTTGCCCGAGTGCAGCAACGGTGTGGCGAGATTTTCCGCTAGGTCATCGCAACGGGACGATGTGAACGCGACCCCGCTGCAGAACTCAAAGGGGCATTGAAGCCGCGAGGAAAGGCGCTCCACTACGCAGCGTTGCCGGCCGCCGAACTTCCTACGTTCGTCACCCGACCAGACAAAGGGGACGGCAGAGAACTGACGAAGCTCGTCATCCGGCTGTAAGCGCGCAACGCGCCCACCTTGATGTGCGGCGATCAGTGCTGTAGGGCTGGGGTGCGCAACGGCAGCAGCGAATCGATCCGGCTGTTCGGGCAGGTGGGCAGTTTTTCCAGGGTCTCGC
>WBZS01002079.1_pt1 | contig 13355 bp, 10 predicted proteins | sample 5204201 | NCBI WGS metagenome assembly WBZS01 (sample SAMN12344357, study PRJNA552823) | activated sludge metagenome | biome: Activated sludge suspended growth; feature: Nitrification reactor; material: Wastewater; isolation source: activated sludge from nitrification reactor of wastewater...
CCGCAGCAGCTTTGCTGCTTGGGGATTGGCTCGGGCGGCGAAATCCGAAATCTGCTTCGAAATCAAACCTTCGCATCTTGTTGAAGCCCGCGATTACTTCACTGGTTATGGGCCTCATTGCCAATATTGGATTTACCTATTGGTACAACGAAACACACCGGCAGCTTCATCAACTTGCTCAATGGGTTGGGGGGCAAGATGGAACCGTCGTTGAATATCAGCTTTCTCGCCGAGACAACCCTTTGAACTCACGACTAACGGAGCAATTGGAAACGAGCCAACCGTCGATCAAGTTCTACTTGGACCGCGTTGTCCCTGGCGCCGAAACGGTCAAGGAGTTGACCAAGTTTAAGACTCCAGTTTGGATCATCACGCGCGGCGACCGGGTTTGGAGTCGGGATGTAACGGAAGCGTCAAAGTTAGGCTTCGCACTCACATCTGTGGAGACTCCGTACTCCGAACGCGTCGATCCTAAATCTCCCGAAAAGGGATTCGTCATCTGGAAACTGGAGCCTCTTTTCATGCCGGACTCCGAGCAATAACGTGGAACACGTGCCAGTGTTTGGGTTCGCCCAGGGCGGTTTCTCCATCTCTCTCGACCTCTTCCCAGTGCAAGATTTCCATGCCGCTTAGCTCAGATCGCAAGCGCTTTTCGTCATGGAGAACATACCCGCGCTCCCGCCAGGCGTCATTGATGCCAAGCAGTTGCCCACAGAACAAACCGCCCGGAGCGAGGGAATTTAGCATTCGAGGAAAGAACTCGGCAAAGACTTCTGGCTGCAAGAAAAACAGCGAGAAGCCTGCGACGATTAAGTCGGGATCCCCAAGCGCGAGGTCTTGCATCGGTTCGGTTGAAGTCTTCAGCTTGGGATGATCTCCGGATCGCTCACGAACGATGGTGATTGCCTCGGGGTCCGAGTCATTGGCTAGGACTTCCCAGCCTTGGTCCAGCAACCAAAGCACGCCGTGGCCGACACCGCAACCGAGCTCGATAGCATAACCGGGCGAGTCCAAGTGCGGGGCGAGAAGGCCGTACATCGGGTGGAGCGGCTTGGTTAGGGTCGCCTTGTAATACTCGCTCCAGCCTACAGTTTCAGAAATTGTCGATACCTCTCGAGGCGAGCGGGTCCCATACCTTTGACATACTGCAGCTCTTCAATCGTGTTTATACCAAGGCGCTGATTCCTGCGTTGGATGATTCGCTCGGCGAGCGATCGGCTCATTCCGAGCTTGCAGAAATCATCTTCAGTCGCCTCGTTCACGCTGATCGCGTCGGGGCGGTGACCGTATTGGGCGATGTACGCGGCAACCTCAGTTGCACTCATTCCCTTAATGGGTCGAACAGGGGCGGTGGAGAGGGACTTGACTTCGGTGTGCCCGGTTGCAGCGTTGAGATCGGGCTTGGTTTGGTCAAGATATCGCTTGCCCGTCGCCGCACAAACGGCGAGGAATACGGCAAAGCACCCCAAGATCAAAAGCCGCGGAACGCCTTTGAGCCCACCCAACATGGCTCCAATTCTAGCGGAACCATGTTGGATTTTCCAAGCAGTTTTAGTTAATTTGCTTCCAGACTGCGGATAGAGAAGCCGCCGAAGCCATGAGCCCTTCGCGCTCGGCATCGGTGACTGAAGGCTCGATAATGTCGCCGACTCCGCTTCGCACAACGCGAGTCGGTAGAGACAAGGCAACGTCCTTGATTCCCATTTTGCCGTCTTGAACTGAGCTAACGGGCATGAGAGCACCGCTATCGAGTGCCATTGCTTCAACAACGCGAGCAATCGAAACTCCAACCGCGCGGCCAGCACCGCCTTTGAGGCGGATGACTTCGGCACCGGACTTCTTGGTGAAGTCGAAAACCGCATCTGCGTCGGCTTGGGAATAACCAGGAAGACTCTTGATCGAGATTCCGTTGATAGTGGCAGATGACCAGATAGGGACCATCGAATCGCCGTGTTCGCCAAGGATGAGGGCATGAACATCGGTCGCTCCGACGTGATATTTATCAGCCAATAAGGAGCGGAACCTGCACGTATCGAGTACGGTTCCGAGTCCGAGGACTTGCTTTACTGGAAGAAGCCCTGAAGCTGCAGCAAGCTGAGTGAGGATATCAACAGGGTTAGACACGACCAAGATCGTGGCGCCATCGTTGAGCTTGCAGGATTTCAGACTTGTAAGAATTCCCTTGAAAAGTTCAACATTTCGGTTGATCAGTTCGAGTCTGCTCTCGTCTGGTTTGCGGCGCAGGCCTGCAGTGATAACAACGCAGTCGCTGCCACTGACAACATCGTAGTCGCCGCTTGTAATGGTTTGACTTGCGGTTAGTGCGGAACCATGGCGCAGGTCGAGCGCCTCGCCCGCGGCCATATCGGCATTAGCGTCGACGAGCGCAATCTCGCGTACAATTCCGCCGAGTTGAAGGCAAAAGGCTGCATCGGAGCCGACTCGGCCACCGCCGCCAATAATACTGACTTTCATTCTAAATTTGAATCTCCGTTGGGTTGGGCGAGGGTATGCCTCGCATGGAGATTATGGCATTCGCGGGGTGATCGTCACCGGGAAAAGGCTAGTTGAGATCCCACGGATACTTCATGGTGTCGTAGATCGCGCCGGTCCAGTTATCGCCTGCACCGCAACCTCGCCGAAGCTCTTCTGGGCTGAAGCTACGAGCACTGCCATCAACGTTTACAGCGTTCATTCGGTTTTCGTGCCATGGCCAGGCACCACCATAAAAGGAGACTTCGGTCCCGTCTTCGAGCCAACCTTGATTCGCCTGGTAGTAATTGTAATTAACCATTCCACTGATAGAGCCCCAAAACGTGTCTACTGAACCTGATCCCGCTGTAGTTGCGTATCGGCACGGGGGCACAACGAGATAGTTGCCGCCACCCTGTGGCGCGCCATTTGCATTAACATTTGCGACCGAATCCACGAATAACAGCGTGCTTGAGGGGGCGCCCACCATGGAGCTCTGGGCTGAAAGAATAATATTCGAGTTCCCTGTGGTAGCCACAGGGGCGAGGTACAGGTAGTTGTAGCCAATATTACTGAGCTTCGAAACGTTGTAGTAACGCTTAAACACGTCACCCACGACCATGTCGCCGTCAAAGGTTCCGTTTCCAACCTGACCCCGTGTGTAGTCTGAAGGACAACGGAATATCCTGAAGTCTCTTGCATAGGGCAGTACGAGCTGCACCCACGTTTTGTCGTCCTCAATCGTTCCTTGGCCAGGGTACTTATAGCCTGCGACAGGGAACGAATCGTTGTAGTCCGACATATAGGATGTCGTTGCAAAGAATGCCTGCTTAAAGTTGGAAAGGCATCCCACTTGCTTGGCTTTGCCTTTAGCGGCCTGGAACACAGGAAAAAGCAGCGCGGTCAAAATCATGACCACTGCAAGCACCACTACAACTTCAACAAGAGTAAACGCGCGTCTCATGGACATCGTGTCCGAACGTTTATTATACGACGAGATTGGTCAATTTCAAGGTGCATTTAGCACGTATGATTCAATAAATCCATTTTCTGCGAATCCTAGGCTCAAATACCAGGATTTTAGAGAGGCATCGCATTGTAAGAACAGCGGCACTCCAGCAGTTTGCGCCGATCGCTGGGCACTGTGCACGATTTCTGCGCCGAAGCCTTGGTACCGAAACTCGTTCGCGACGCAAACATTGTAAAGCCCCCAGGCTCCCGGAGTCTCCGACAGCATCATCGCTCCAACCATCTTGCCCCGAATTTCGAGTCGTTCTAGCCGGTGAACGGACTGTGCAGTGGCTCTTGCGATCGAGAGCCGTTGGTCCGGGGATTGTCTCCAGAAGAACTGCCGCGCCATGAACTCAGCGGTAAGGAGCCGATCCGATGGGCTGTTCGTCCGGATGGTGTCGATGCCGGATTCTGTTTGCTTCTGAGCAGAGATCATGTGAACAAGCCTGCCCTGCGGCTTATAGCCATGGCCCTTGAAAAGCTCCTCACGCTTTTTGGAGGGTCGGTCCACCAGAGTGAATATCCGAAAGCTGCGAGCCCTCGGATAGAAACTGGGCAGCTCACCGAGAATCTGTTCTGTTGATGTTTCGTCAGAAAAATCTAATCCTATCGCGAAATTACAAAACGCCATGTCAAAATCTGCTGCGCAGAGCCAGCCGCCGTACCTCTGTTGCAAGCGAGCACCTGGGACAGCCCGGGCTAGTTCGACATAAGTGTGGGCGGCGTTTTCCAATGCAAGATCCCGCCACGATTCATTTACAGAACGAGGCTCCAAAACACCCCCCAAGAAGTTCTCTTAGGCGTGATCGCAATCCCCGCGCTAAGCCCCTGCTTGATCTTGTAGCCGATGAATCCTTGGGGTCCGCGGGGGGTAAGCATGATCGAAGCGAACCCATCCCCTTGCGAGTTCGATCTCCAGATGTCTAAGCCGGCGGCCAGCTGAAGTCCATACGGCCCATTGGCATGGATGCCGACTCGAATAGTTGGTGAATAAAACCTTGTTGGTGCCTTGAATGGGCGGTCCTTGAACACCGAGTCAAAAAAGGAGGCGACGCTGCGGAATATCTGGCTCTCAACGATAAAGCCTCCCACATGACCAGTTTCAAGCCAGAGGACTTCCGGACTCCCGAGCATCTTGATAAGTTGCTCCGTCGAGTCTCGGGGCACGATCGTGTCGAACCTTGCGCTCACCACAAAAGTTCTTCGCGATTCGCTCGCGTGTTGATAGGTTAAGGGCTCGATGACCTTGATCTTGTCTCTGAGCAAACTCTCGCTGAGTCCTTGCCGCCGAAGATTTTCTCTCAGTGCCACTACCCTCGAGCTCGACCATAGCACTCCGGCCAGGTCTACCCCTGCCAGTAGGAATGACGCAGAAGTTAACCGAGGGTCGACATTGAAGGCGAGGGATGCGACGATTCCTCCCAGGCTCGTTCCCACGATTCCAATCTGGTTGCCGTTGAATTCCGACTTTGAGTTGATCCAGTCCACCGTGCGCCGAACATCGAGGACCGATTGGCGCATGGTCTCAATCAGTGAATTCACATCCGGGCGAATGGCTAGCTCGCCGCTTTTGTAACCCTCGGGGGTTCGTTCAAGGTGATAGGGTAGCGACATGAGAACTGCCCCGATTCCTCGCCGATTGAGTTCGGCACCCATCGCTTGATCAATTCGGCTGTCTGTAGCTCCCCAAAAATGGAGGACGATGACGACGGGGACCTTGCCCGTCCGGTCCGCGGGAAGCATCGCTTTTATCGACACGATGTCGTTCTTTTCGAAAGCGGTTGTTACTGCCGACGGGAAATGGGTGCTGAAAATTTCCGAGTCGTCGTCGGCTCGCTCGAACCTCCAATCGGTGAACGGAATGGGCGGCGGAGGTTGCGTCACTAGGTCCGACTGCGCCAAAGTGCTAGGAGCGGCGAAGCCGCACAGGAGCACAAGAATGATCCCTCTAGCGATTGTGGCGACTTTATCCATGTTTGCAGGGCAACCTGCCCCCAGTTTAGACAACGACTTTGGAACTGCGCTTGGAACCGCCGGACTTTCTGTGACCTCTGCGGTCTATGACCGTAATTTGCTGCCGTTTTTTGAACAGCCTCATTTTCGCACTGCACTCTTTTCTGCGGTACATGAGCAGCCCTGGCGCGCGCCATTTTTGATTGACACTTGGCGCAAGCAGTTAGAGCCCTTGGCTGGAAAGCCTTCGGATACCGTGAGCTTGGGGGGCCGCATGCTTGGTTGGGGTCTACGCAGGACGCTGCTCGGGAATCCGATTCAGGGAGCGCTTGAGGATTGCAAACAGCCTGGGGCTCTTCGCAAGGTGTTCGGGCGAATGAAGGCGCAAGGAATTTTGAGCGGTGAAGTGCCTGACGATTCAAAGGTTCCTCAAGAGGTGCGCCAAGCGGCAGCGGTCATTTTGGATGTCGCACTGGACTCGGTCAAATTTCGGCGAGCTGCGTTCGAAAACAGCCAGGCTCTGGCACAAGAATTCGATCGATTTATGAAGCTTGACCCAGAGAACGACGACCCTTCCGCTATCCGAAGCCAAGTCGAGTTCATGGAATCCGTCGATCCTTTGTTCCTGTCCGCCGGTGCTCACGATCTCACGCTGGCTGCTCAAGAAGCAGCGGCAATGGTCCAGGTCGTGAACCCAGATACGCGGTATGAACTGCGCCTGGATACTGCGTGGGGACTAATCGTCTTAACCGGAGGCAGCGATACGGCTCATCAAGACCGCCAGACTCTACTCGTGATTGACACGGGCGGCAACGACACCTACCTCAACATCCCGAACAACCGGATCGTGACGAACTGGTGCAGCGTGGTCTTGGACTCGGCTGGGAATGATAAGTACCTTTCGTCCCCTGGTCTTGCATCGACTTCAATCGACAAGTTTCCCAAGCGCGCCGACGATAAATTTGTGCCTGGGCCCGCTTCGGCTTTGTTTGGATATGTCGTTCTGATTGACATCAAGGGCGATGATTTGTACCGTTCTGCGCGTCCGGGAATTGCCTCGGCGACTATGGGTTGTGCGGTGCTCCTCGATCGCGATGGCAACGACACCTATGACGCTTATGGGAACAGCGAAGGGTACGCCATGTTTGGGATCGCGTTGCTTGAAGATGATGCCGGTGATGACACCTACTCAGGCTTCAACCAGGTTCAAGGCGTGGGGCAAACACTCGGCTGCGGCATGCTAATTGATCGTGCGGGCAAAGACTCTTACCTAGCCAACGACACTGTACTGGACATCCCTTCCCCCCAGACCAAAGACCACAACGTAAGCATGGCGCAGGGCGCGGGCAATGGGCGACGCGCGGACTATCTGGACGGGCATTCTCTGAGCGGCGGGATCGGGTTGTTGTTCGACCAGGGGGGTGACGACCAATACACTTGCGGAGTCTTTGGCCAAGGCGTTGGTTATTGGGAAGGGCTCGGGATGTTGTGGGACTCCGGTGGGATGGACAAATACGTTGGTCAGTGGTACGTGCAAGGTGCCGCCGCCCACTATGCGGTTGGCTATCTCGAGGACTCGGGTGGGAACGATGTTTACTCGGCGAAGATGAACATGGCCCAGGGCGCGGGGCATGACTTCAGCACCGGATACTTGCTTGATCGCACGGGCGATGATATTTATCAAGCCCCTAATTTGAGTCTAGGCGCGGGGAATAGTAATGGCATTGGCGTGCTCGTAGACTTCGCTGGGAACGACCAGTACGAAGCAAGCGGACTCACTCTTGGCCAAGCGGCTGAAGCCTTGAAGGGATCGATCCGGGAACGATGTCTGACGCTTGGGGTGTTCATGGACCTAGGTGGAAACGATACATATCCGGGCAGCGCGGGGTGGGCGAAGAATGGATCTCGTGCTGCGAATTGGCGCGACCGAGGGCCGACTTCGCCGGAGAGCCAAGTCGGAGTGTTCTGGGACCGGTAGAATGCTCGGGGCCTCCTGACTAACTTATGTTTCCACTGCGCGACGATCTCTCGATCACCGTCAAACCGGTTGTTACCTACACGATCATGGCGCTTTGCGCGTTCATCTTTTTGTGGGATCGCAACTGGGCGGTGTTCGGCGACGGCATCGTCTTTAGCGACCTCCAATGCCGACCACAAAACGTGATCGGAGCGCTGACCGGGGAGCGCGATACATCTTCGCTCTACACAATGTTCACGTGTATTTTTCTACACGCGAACTGGGCACATATCTTGGGCAACATGATCTTTTTGTTTGCCTTTGGACCAACAGTTGAGAACGCATTAGGCGGTCCTCGATTTGCACTGTTTTACGTTTTCTGGGGAGTCGTTGCCACTGCAACCCATATCTTTGTAATGTCGTCCAGTAGTGCGCCATTGTTGGGTGCATCTGGGGCGATTGGCGGGGTTCTGGGTTGTTACTTTCTTCTGTTTCCTGGTGCTCGCATTAAGTTCATTATTCCGCCGCTTTTCTTCTGGCCATTTATCGTTTCCGCGTGGGTCTTGCTCGGCATGTGGTTTATCTTTCAGATTGTTTTCCCGACTCAAGGAGTGGCGAACTGGGCTCATGCGGGTGGCTTTTTGGCAGGCATGATCACCGTCCTTATTCTTGGTGGCAAGAAGAGAGTTCTTGCCGGACGCAATTTGCATGTTGATCCTGCATTTGATGATGATTAATTATGAATCTTAAAACACCAATTTGGGTCTGGATTGCTATTGTTTTGACCGGCGTATTCTCGCTGGTTTCGCTGAGTTATCGATACAAAGTGGAACAGCGAAACAAAGCGGTCGGACTGATTGTGGATATGCAAGCGATTCACGATTCGGCGGCGAGCATGAATGTGTCCGTTCCGGAGTTTTTGAAACTCGCCAAAGAAGCAGGGCTAACGGGCGTGTCGATCAGCGAGGAGCATTGGTCGGACCTGGTTTCGCAGGGACGGATCCAACTGGATCCTGGGCATCCAAATGTAATCCGAACACCGGATCCAGACCGCGTTCGGTTTGCGCTAAACGCTCGATTTCGTACAAAGTTTACGGTGAAGTACGGAACGCCTGGGGTCATCGAATTGCTCGACAATCTCGATCCAGAGACGTTACGCCAGACCAGCATCGGCATCAACCCTAGCGATGCACGCAAAGCGAGAGAAGCAGGCTTGCTCATCATCGCTCGACACAGCAGCGTGGCGGGTGCGACCCCCGAGTACATTAACGCGATGCTCGGTAATTCAAGGACCGAGGGTGCGACGATTTATTTGGCCGAAGGCGACTCAACCATCGGTCCCGGCAAACTCAAGACCGCTACCGCCGAGGCTCTGAAGGCACTCGGCATGGGCTACGCAACCCCTGAATTTGCGAAGATTGCCGGAGACCCCGCTCTCGCGGCGATGATGCCCGAGAACTTGTATCGGCTCCATTCCGCCCAGGCGGCGGAAGTTGTCCGAATGCAACCGAGCGAGTTCCTGGACCGGTTTGGTCTTGCCTATTGCGAACGGAACATGCGGCTCCTCTTACTTCGCCCGCTTGAATCGGTGTACGAGCAACCGCTGCTCGATACGATCAAGAACACGCGCCGTGAGATTGTGAAGGATGGCGGCACGGTCCGAATGCCCAAACCATTTGAGGAACCTGGGGTTCCGAGTGTTCTCTTTGCGCTTATTGGTCTTGGCGGAGCAGTGGTTGTCTATTGGATGGCCACCCAGTTTCTGGCTGCAGTTGGAATGACCGGTTGGGTTGCCTCTGCGCTCACTATCATTTCGGTCCTTGTCGCGGCTTTATCGGGCTTGCCCCAAGCACGGCCCTACTCGGCGATTGTTCTGGGTATGGCCTTTCCGATTGCCGCATATCTGATGCTGGAAGGCCGCGACAAGATCAATATTCTGCGCGAGTATGCTTTGATGACTTTGACCAGCCTTGTCGGCGGGCTTTGCATTGCTGGACTCCTCAATGGCTTGCCTTACTTGATCCACACCGACCAGTTCTCGGGCGTCAAAGTCACCCAGTTCCTGCCCATCCTCCTAATCGCGGTTCTTGTTATTAGCCGCAGAATGAAGTTCAGGGACCTCGCCAAGAGCCCTGTCTATTGGGGCGCAGCGATTCTGAGCATTGTTGGTTTGGTCGCTCTGGCGGTGATGATGGCGCGCAGTGGCAACGATAGCCCTGCAGCAGTAAGCGGTCTCGAACTCAAGTTCCGGGCGATCTTAGACACCATCCTTTACACTCGCCCAAGAACAAAAGAGTTCATGCTTGGGCACCCAGCGTTGATTCTTGGGCTCGCGCTCTTGGCGTTTGCCCAACTTAAGACAAACAAAACCTCATTAGCGAACTGGGGTGCCGTCCTCGTGATTGTCGGAGCGATTGGGCAGACGAGCGTTGTTAACACTCTGTGCCACCTTCACACCCCGATTGATATCAGCCTGGCGCGAATCGGGATCGGCTGGATTCTCGGCGGTATAATTGGACTCTTCTTGTGGCTCATCTTGAAGCCACGACTGCGGCTTGCAGATGAAACGGAGAGATAGGGGACCATCATGGCAAAGCTGCTTCTAACCGGCTATCTGGGGTGTGGGAATTTGGGCGATGACGCCATCCTGCTCGGGTTGCTCAACGGCATTGCCACCAAGCGATACGACATCACCGTGATGAGCGGCGCCCCCGAGGAGACTTTCCGCAATTACGGCGTTTCGAGTATCCCGCGCATGGAGATGAAGAGTACGAAGACGGCTCTGGAGACTCACGATGCTCTGGTGTTTGTTGGCGGCAGCATTTTTCAAGATGTCACCAGCGTTCGCAGCGTGATTTACTACGGCAACCTGGTTTCTGCGGCTAAGAAAGCGGGGAAAAAAGTCATCATGCTGGGCCAAGGGGTTGGGCCGCTGAACTCTTTCTTGGGCAAGCAGTTAGCGGCTAAAGCTTTCAACGCCGCTGATGTTGTGGTCGTGCGCGATCAGGCTTCTGTGTCCGCGCTTAAAGATATCGGATACAGAGGCAACCCTAGAGTCGCGGGCGATCTTGCGTTCTTGCTCGACAAGCCTGCCCAACGCGACAACGAAGGAAGCTTCCAGGTTGGCGCTATGAAGTCAGTTGGCATCTCTTGCCGGACTTTGCCTTCACAGAAAAGCGGGAGCATCGTTCAGCTTTTTGGCGATCTTTGCAAGTTGCTTTATCAAAAGGGCATGATTCCGGTTCTCATCGAGATGGATCGCAACGAAGATGGCCCGCTGATCAATGAAATTGAAAAGACTCAGGGTGGCAAGGTACCAAGCCTGCGCAAGATCAATACTCCCATGGACATTCAGCGCAGACTGATGCGGATGGATGGCCTGATCGGGATGCGGCTTCACTCGGGAATTCTCGCGGCGACGGTTGGGGTTCGGCCCTACATGATCGCCTACGACCCGAAGGTCACCGCATTTGCCAACGCCTTCGGCTTGCCAACCCCGCTCACGATGCAGGGAATCACTGCGCAAAGGATCCTCGATGGGTACATCGCCATGCAGGAACAGGCCGAAAAGAGCGCGGCGGGATTCGGGTCAAAATGCGAAGAAGCGAAAAGACAGGCTCTGGCAAACGTCGAAATTCTCGTCGAATGCGTAAAACCTTGATTTCCAGGACCGTAATTCTTGCGTTGATGACGGTCTTTGCAAGCACCGTCCAAGCTCAGCACCAAATACACTTTCCTAAATGGGTGAAAGCCCAGATCATCGACCGGATTGAGCTGACCGGATATCGCCAACTCGGATTTCACAGCCACACCGTTAGCGGAGATCGCACTGCATTTGACTCTCTGGCCAATTCGGGTCAAGGGCTGAAGCGGTTTACCGATCAAGGAATTGTCGGTGTGACCGGTCGCAAGGTTTTCGGTGCGCTGGATTTTGACTTTACGTTTTTGGACAGCCGCTTTAGTGACCCGCAGGGTCAAAAGCTGACCATCGACTACAAATATAAGGGCCTGCGAACTCAGCTTGGGGATATTCAGGGCACGATTGGCGGCGGTCTGACGAGCATCAGAAAGACGGTGCGCGGCGTGCAGATGCAATATGGCAGCGGCCGCACCGGGGCGAAAGTTTTGTATTCTTCCGCTCGCGGAAGCGCTCGGTCGGTCAGCATCAATGGCAACAACACCGCCGGGCCGTACTATCTGCAAAACAGCCAGATCGTGAATGGATCGGAGGAGGTTCGGCTCGACAACACGATCCTCCAGATTCAGCGGGACTACACGATCAACTATGAGCTTGGGGCGATCACCCTGATCAACCGGATTGTGCCCCCGACTTCCACCTTGATCGTCTCTTTTGAGGCGCTTGGCTACAACGCGGACCAGGCTTCCATCCGCGGGGCTGAGTTGAGCTACGATTTTGGGCGGTTTGGACGAGTTGGGGCGGCGGCGATCACCCAAACCAGCGCCAGTGGCGTCAGGCTCTCGCAGGTTGTCGAAAAATTCCAGGGGTTTGGCGCACCTTCGACGCCTTACTTCTTGCAGTTTGAACCTTATGCGGCCCGCCCGATTACGATCAAGGTGGACGGCATCACCCAGACCATTGGGGTTGATTTTGCTTTCGACACCGGCAACCCGAGCATTTTCTACTTCAGTCGCTTTATGCCCGCGACTTCGAACATTGACGTTTTCTATACCCCTTCCCCGCGCGAGACAGGGGCTGGTGATCGTGAGTCTTTGGGCTTGAGCTATGTGGTTGACCTTGGCAAGAATAAGAACGGTGAATTGATTCTTAGCCAGTCGACCGGGCGGCTGAAAAGCGTGACTTCTCCATTGAGCGGAATTGCACGATCTGGTCGCGTTCGCTATTCGACGGGCGGTTGGAATTTTAATGGTTCGTTACGCGATATTCCTCGCGGATATGTAACGGTTGAGAGTCGCGGCCTATCTCGAAATGAAAAAGCTGTGGACTGGTCGCTGCAGAAGTCGCCTCTCAAGGGATTAGATATGGAGGTCGCGCAGACCAATAGTAGTATTAGCTCTAGAAAGACCAACCCAGATGGTAGCTTTGGTTTTGCAACCTCACGATTTACGAGCTCTCGGGCCACGGCGAGATATCGGCCCAGTTCTGGTGGCCCATGGAATCTGGAATATCGTCAATCTCGCGCCCGCAATGGTGCACAGATTTCCTCGTTAGATACAGTTACCTTAGGCACCAATCAAAATTGGGATAAGTTTCGACTTGGATTGGACTTATCTCGTCAGAGTGGTTCGGGAAGGAGCGCTTCTGGCGAGACTGGGAAGCTGACTTTGGACACGTTAGAGCTTCGCGCAGGTTACAATCCAACCCCTAGTTTGAGCCTGAGGGGTACCGCTAGTGTAAGCTCCATCCGATCTGGCTCGGACAAGGGCACGGGCACCGATGTATCGTTCAACGCAACCTATCGCCCTGGAGATGCATGGCAAATTGCGGCAGATTATGCGTTAAGTGAATCTGGAAGACTTGCGCGATTAGGATACTTTGATAGTGGGTTTGGACTTGGCTACGAAGGCAGTGGTTTTAATGCAGGATTACCAAGCGGAAATCCACTTGGTGCTTCAAATTCTAGAGTCGTAAGGTTGGCTTCTTCCTACTATGTTGACGGGGGCATTGCCTTAACTGCTGCTGCGCAGAACACTAGCTCAACCGGGTCGGTTAGCTCGAATGCGGAGACTACCAGTTATAGCTTTTCGCTCTCTTCGCCAATAGGGCGAAGCCATCAGGTTGCTGCGTCTATCGATACGAGTTCTACTCGGTTTGCAGATTCAAATAATCGGCTTGATAGTACAACATTTAATATCTTCGCCGAAGGCTCCCCTGCTCCAAAGTGGTCGTGGAGGGCGGGGGCGAGCTTCCTTCTTTCTGGCGGAAATTCTGAGTTCAATCAGAACTCAAGTTCGTTTGAAACGTCCATTAGTTACGCATTAG
>WBZS01002080.1_pt1 | contig 13350 bp, 7 predicted proteins | sample 5204201 | NCBI WGS metagenome assembly WBZS01 (sample SAMN12344357, study PRJNA552823) | activated sludge metagenome | biome: Activated sludge suspended growth; feature: Nitrification reactor; material: Wastewater; isolation source: activated sludge from nitrification reactor of wastewater treatment...
CCCACCGCGCGGGCCTCTGCCCACTTACCCACAGCCTTCCACCACTACCATTCTTAAACCCCAAATACCAATACCAAATTCACTTCTCGGGAAGATACAAGGCATCTCTGCTCAAAGGTAGAGCCATGCAAGTATGCTCACCGCGAGCGCGGCCCACCAAAAGAGCGACGCTGACACTTTGAATGGCGAAGACTTGGCAAAGTCCCTGTCGCGCGTTCGGTCCCAACCAATGAGATCGGCTTCACCTAAGCAAAATGCTGCCTCTATTCTTCGGAGGTACGTGGCTATTTCCTGGATTCTTACCAACGTACCCCAAGCGCGAAGGCCAGCCAGAAGGACTAGCAGGGACGGTAGGGCGAGCAAGAAGTGAGAGACCGGGGGTTTGGCGGATGCGAACCACGCGTAAAACGCGGCCAAGCCGGCCACAGTGGCGAGTTCGAGCTTCCTTGTGTGGTCGATTTGCGAGGCGATCTCCTCTCGCAACGACTCCCATTCCTTGATATGAAAGTCGCGTCTGAAGTTTCGGTCTTCGTCAGGCGCCATAGGGCTTGAAGGATGAGTGTTTGCGGAGCCGGCTGACTCATGGGGAGGTGCGTGTTCCACAGGGTTTCCTTGAGATGCCTAACGTGTTTTCGAGCCGCATTTTGCAGAACAGCCACCGCATGTCCTGCAAAAGCGGCCGTCCACGCGGTTCGGGGCCGATTTTGCAGGACTAACCGGTTAGTGGCGCAGGTCATCGGCCGCCGACCCCCGCATGCGCGGCACGGCGCCCTTGCCAGGCCTGCCAAAGACCTTTATGCTGTATGAAAACACAGTTTTCAGCATGCATTCACCTTCCCTCACGGTGCCTCGCCACCTATCGCTTGCTGCGCCGCCGGGCGCTGGCAGGCCGTCGGGCGCGCCGCCGGGAAAACTGCTTGACCGTTTGCGCGAACGGGTGCGCTACCTGCACTACAGCCTGCGCACTGAAGAGGCCTACGTGCATTGGGTTCGGGCTTTCATTCGCTTTCACGGCCTGCGGCATCCCAAGGACATGGGCGCTGACCAAGTGCAGGCCTATCTGTGCTGGCTCAGCAACGAGCGGCATGTGTCGGCTTCCACGCATCGGCAGGCGTTGTCGGCCATTTTGTTTTTGTACCGGCAGGTACTCGGCGTGCAGTTGCCGTGGATGGACGAGATTGAGCGGCCGCAGCGCAAGCCGCGCCTGCCCGAGGTATTGACGGTTGACGAGGTGCGCCGGGTATTGGCGTTGCTGGACGGCAGCCATGCGTTGCTGGCGCAGTTGCTTTATGGCACCGGCATGCGCATCACCGAGGCCTTGCAACTGCGTACCAAGGACGTTGATTTCGAGCGTCGCGTCATCGTCGTGCGCTGCGGCAAGGGCGGCAAGGACAGGGTGGTGATGTTGCCGGCTTCACTGCTGCCCGCAATGAAGTCGCAGTTGCAGCGCGCGCATGGCTTATGGCAGGCCGATGTGCGCGCCGGCCGGCAGGGCGTGGCGATGCCCGATGCGCTGGCGCGCAAATACCCGCGCGCCGGCGGCTCGTGGCCCTGGTTCTGGGTGTTTCCGCAGGACAACCATTCAACCTGTCCGCGCAGCGGCGTGGTCAGGCGCCACCATTTGTTCGACCAGACTTTTCAACGCGCGTTTGGTCGCGCGGCTGCCCAGGCGGGAATCGAACGCCGGGCGACTCCGCACACGCTGCGCCATTGCTTTGCCACGCATTTGCTGCAAGCCGGCACCGACATCCGCACCGTGCAGTCACTGCTCGGCCACGCTGACGTGTCGACGACGATGGTCTATACCCATGTGTTGAAAGTGGCCGGCGGCGCGGTGCGCAGTCCGCTGGACGCGTTGGCGGCGGCCACCGTGGCCGCTTGATGCAGCCTCAGTGCCCAGACCCTCGCCTGCCCCCTGACCCGATGCCGCGCTGCCAGTTGTCAGCGCGTGTCAGTCCCTACCAGCCCTGATCGGTCCCGCGCCGCCGCGCCACCCTCACCCCACCCAACGCCGCGCATTGGCGAACATCCGCCGCCATGGGCCGGGCGCGGTGGCGTCGGCGGTGGTCCAGCTGAATTGCAAGGGGCGCAGCACGCGCTCGGGGTGCGGCATCAGCGCGGTGACGCGGCCGTCGTCGGTGGTGACGCCAGTCAGGCCCTCGGGGCTGCCGTTGGGGTTGTGTGGGTAGGCTTCGGTGGGCTGGCCGGTGGGGTCGACGAAGCGCAGTGCGCGGTGGACCTGGCCAGCGTTGCCGCGGCGGCTGAAGTCGGCGTAGCCCTCGCCGTGCGAGACGACGATCGGCAGCCGGCTGCCGGCCATGCCGGCGAAGAAGATCGACGGGCTGTCCAGCACTTCCACCTGCGACAGCCGGGCCTCGAACTGCTCGCTGCGGTTGCGCGTAAAGCGCGGCCAGGCGTTGGTGCCGGGGATGATGGGGCTCAGCGCGGCCAGCATCTGGCAGCCGTTGCATACGCCCAGCGTGAAGCTGTCGCCGCGGCTGAAATACGCGGCAAAGGCCTCGGCCAACGGCGGGTTGAACAGGATCGATCGGGCCCAGCCTTCGCCGGCACCCAAGGTGTCGCCGTAGCTGAAGCCGCCGCAGGCCACCAGCCCCTTGAAGCGGGCCAGGTCAGCGCGGCCGGCCTGCAGGTCGGTCATGTGGACGTCGTAGGTGTCGAAGCCGGCCTGCGCCAGCGCATAACTCATTTCCACTTGCGAGTTGACGCCTTGCTCGCGCAGGATGGCCACCGCCGGGCGGGCCAGGTTCAGGTAGGGCGCGGCGAGGTCTTGCTGCGGGTCGAAGCTGGGTGCCTGCTGCAGGCCGGTGTCGGCTTCGGCACCGGCCGCGGCGTGTTCGGCGTCGGCGCAGGCCGGGTTGTCGCGCTGGCGGGCGATGCGCCAGCTCACCTCGTCCCAGGCCTGTTGCAAGGTTTGCAGCGGGGCGCTGAACTGGCGTTTGGTGTCGCGGAAGACTTCCACCACGCGGCGGTCGTTGGGCCGGCCGATGACGTGGCTGTGGCGTGACAGGCCGTGCGCGCGCAGCACCGCCAGGGTGGCGTCGCGGTCGGCCTGGCGCACCTGGATCACCGCGCCCAGTTCTTCGTTGAACAGCGCGCGCAGCGTCAGCTCTTCGCGGCGGGCGCTGACCTGGCTGGCCCAGTTCTTGGAATCGCCGTACTCGGCGCGGCTGTCGGCAATGCCGTCGCCCTCGGTCACCAGCAGGTCGATGTTCAGGCTGACGCCGCGCTGGCCGGCAAAGGCCATTTCGCACACCGTGGCCCACAGGCCGCCATCGCTGCGGTCGTGGTAGGCCAGCAGCTTGCCTTCGCCGCGCAACTGGTTGATGGCGTCGACCAGGCGCTTGAGCTGGTCGGGGTCGTCCAGGTCGGGCAGGCCGTCGACCGCTGCGCTGCCGAACTGATTCGTTACCTGCGCCAGCATCGAGCCGGCCAGCCGCATGCGGCCTTGGCCCAGGTCGATCAGGATCAGGCTGGAATCGACCGGCTGCAGTTGCGGCGTCAGGCAGCCGCGCACGTCATCCAGCGTGGCGAAGGCGCTGACCATCAGGCTGACCGGCGCGGTCACCTGGCGCGGCTGGCCGTCCGCGGCGGTCCAGCGGGTGCGCATCGACAGGCTGTCCTTGCCGACCGGGATGCCGATGCCCAGCGCCGGGCACAGTTGCAGACCGACCGCGCGCACGGTGTCGTACAGCGCGGCGTCTTCGCCGGGCTCGCCGCAGGCGGCCATCCAGTTGGCGCTTAGCTTGACGCGCGACAGCGTGATCGGCGCGGCCAGCAGGTTGGTGATGGCCTCGGCCACCGCCATGCGGCCCGAGGCCGGCGCGCCGGCCGAACCCAGCGCGGCCAGCGGCGTGCGCTCGCCGAGCGCAAAGGCCTCGCCGCGCAGGCCGCTGAAGTCGGCCAGCGTGACCGCGCAGTCGGCCACCGGCACCTGCCACGGGCCGACCATCTGGTCGCGGTGGGAGAGGCCGCCCACCGTGCGGTCGCCGATGGTGATCGAGAAGCGCTTGCTGGCCACCGTGGGGTGGCGCAGCACGGCCAGCGCCACCTCGGTCAGCGCGAGGCCGGTCAGGTCAAGCGCCGGCGTGGGCCGCTCGACGCGCTGCACCGTGCGCTGCATCTTCGGCGGCTTGCCCAGCAGCACGTCCAGCGGCATGTCGATCGCGCGTTCGCCGTGGGCGCCGTCGTGCAGCACCAGGTCGCGCGCCTGGGTGGCGGCGCCGACCACCGCGTACGGGCAGCGCTCGCGCGCGCACATTTGCTCGAACAGCGGCATCAGGTCGGGGTTGACCGCCAGCACATAGCGTTCCTGGCTTTCGTTGCACCAGGCTTCTTTCGGCGCCAACCCGGTTTCTTCGAGCGGTACCTTGGCCAGGTCAAACGCCGCGCCGCGGCCGGCACCGTCGACCAGCTCGGGGAAGGCGTTGCTCAGCCCGCCGGCGCCGACGTCGTGGATCGCCAGCACCGGATTGCACTCACCCAACGCCCAGCAGTGGTTGATGACCTCCTGCGCGCGGCGCTGGATTTCGGGGTTGCCGCGCTGCACCGAGTCAAAGTCCAGCGCCGCGGTGTTGCTGCCGGCGGCCATCGAGCTGGCGGCGCCGCCGCCCATGCCGATCTTCATGCCCGGGCCGCCCAACTGCACCAGCAGCGTGCCGGCGCCGAATTCGTGCTTGTGGGTCTGGCCGGCGTCGATGCTGCCGATGCCGCCGGCCAGCATGATGGGCTTGTGGTAGCCGCGGCGCAGGCCGGCCACGGTTTGCTCGTAGACACGAAAACACCCGGCCAGGTTGGGCCGGCCGAACTCGTTGTTGAACGCCGCGCCGCCGAGCGGGCCGTCGGTCATGATTTGCAGCGCGCTGGCAATGTGCTCGGGCTTGCCGATGGCGTCGGCCTCCCAGGCTTCGGCCAGCCCGGGGAGGTGCAGGTTGGACACCGCAAAGCCGGTCAACCCGGCCTTGGGCCGGGCGCCGCGGCCGGTGGCGCCTTCGTCGCGGATTTCACCGCCGGCGCCGGTGGCCGCGCCCGGAAACGGGCTGATCGCGGTCGGGTGGTTGTGCGTTTCCACCTTCATCAACACATGCGCGGTGGCCGGGCGCGCGCCATAGACCGGCGCGTTGGTAAAGCCCTGCGGCAGCCAGCGCTCGACCGCGCCGCCTTCCATCACCGCGGCGTTGTCGCTGTAGGCGACGATGCTGTGCTGCGGCGCGCAGGCCTCGGTGTGGCGGATCATGCCGAACAGGCTCAGCGGCTGTTTTTCGCCGTCGATGGTGAACTCGGCGTTGAAGATCTTGTGCCGACAGTGCTCGCTGTTGGCCTGCGCAAACATCATCAGCTCGACGTCGGACGGGTTGCGGCCCAGCGCGGTGAAGGCCTGCACCAGGTAGTCGATCTCGTCGTCGGACAGCGCCAGCCCCCAGTCGCGGTTGGCGTCGGCCAGCGCGGCGCGGCCGCGGCCCAGCAGGTTCACGTGCGCCAGCGGCTCGGGCGACAGCGCGTCAAACAGGTGGCGCGGCGCGTCGGCGTCAAAGGCCACGGTTTCGGTCATGCGGTCGTGCAGCAGCGCGGCGCAGCGCTGCAATTCGTCGGCCGACAAGGGCTTGGGCGCGCCAAGCAGCGGCCGCTTGCAGTGCAGGCGCACCTCGGTGACGCGCTCGACGCGGTGCACCGCGGCGCCACAGTTGCGGGCGATGTCGGTGGCCTTGCTGGCCCAGGGCGAGACGGTGCCCAGCCGCGGCATCACCACCACGCGCGCGGCGTGGTCGGCGGTGGCGTCCGCGGCGGCGGTGAATGGCTCGCCGTAGTCCAGCAGCGCGGCCAGCTTGTCGGTCAGCGCGCGCTCGGGCGGGCTGTCGCAGGCCACCCAGTGCACATGGCGGGCGTCGACGCCGACGATGCGCGGGCTCACCGTCGCCAGCCGCTCCAGCAGCGCCTGGGCGCGAAACGCCGACCAGGCGTTGCCACCGTCAAAACGCAGCAGGCGGTTGGGGAAGTCGGGGGCGTGGGGTGTGGGCATGGCAAGCAAGGGCGGCAACGGCGGCGCCGGGGTGGTGCGGGCGCGCGGGGGCAACGGATAGGGGTGGGGTGGGGCTGGGTCGCGTCGGTCGCTTTGGTCGCACCCACGCGGGACAAACCCCGCGCGAGCCGGGACAAAGGCCCGCCTGCGGCACCGGACACTGGCCCGGGCAGCGCCGGGCGCGCGGGGTGGCGATGGGATAATTCTGCGCCATGGCCATCAGCATCAAGTCTGCCGACGACATTGCCCACATGCGCATCGCCGGCCGGCTGGCCGGTGAGGTGCTGGACATGCTGGCAGCGCACGTCAAACCCGGCGTCACCACCGACCAGCTCGACAAGCTGGCCCACCACCACATGGTTGAAGTGCAAGGCTGCGTGCCGGCGCCGCTGAACTACCAGCCGCCGGGCTATGTGCCCTACCCGAAGTCGATCTGCACCTCGGTCAACAACCAGATCTGCCACGGCATTCCGAACGACAAGCCGCTGAAGAACGGCGACATCGTCAACATCGACATCACCGTCATCAAGGACGGCTGGCACGGCGACACCAGCCGCATGTTCATCGTCGGTGAGGGCTCGATCGCCGCCAGGCGGCTGTGCGCGCTGACCTACGAGGCGATGTGGCGCGGCATAGCCAAGGTGCGCCCCGGCGGCCGGCTGGGCGACATCGGCCACGCCATCCAGACCTTTGCCGAGCACCATGGCTTTTCAGTGGTGCGCGAGTTCTGCGGCCACGGCATCGGCCAGCGCTTCCATGAGGAGCCGCAGGTGCTGCACTATGGCCGCCCGGGCACGCTGGACGAACTGCGGCCGGGCATGGTGTTCACCGTCGAGCCGATGATCAACGCCGGCCGGCGCGAGATCCGCGAGCTGGGCGATGGCTGGACCATCGTCACCAAGGACCGCTCGCTGTCGGCGCAGTGGGAGCACACGGTGCTGGTCACCGACACCGGGTTCGAGGTGTTGACGCTGTCGGCCGGCAGCCCGGCGATTCCGGCCTTTGTGCAGCCCGACGGCGCGGTGGCCGCGGCAATCGCCGCCGCGGCGGCCTGACCCCACCGCCACCGGCGCCGGCGATGGACAGCCCGGCTGGCGAACACCCGGCGGCCACACCGCCGCCACTGTCGGCGCAGCGCTTTCGCGACGACAAAAAGGCATTGATCGCCGGTTTTCTGGACGGCCGGGCCACGGTGCCGGCGGCGCACCAGTTGATCCGCGCGCTGACCCGGCTGGTCGACACCGCGCTGGCCGCGCTGTGGCAGCACAGCGCGCTGCCGGCCGACTGCGCGCTGGTGGCGGTGGGCGGCTACGGCCGCGCCGAGCTGCTGCCGCACAGCGACGTCGACGTGCTGCTGCTGCTTCCCGAGGGCGCCGCGCCGGCCGACGACGCGCCGCTGCGCGCGGCGATCGAGCGCTTTGTCACTGCCTGCTGGGACACCGGGCTGGAGATCGGCTCGTCGGTGCGCACCGTGGCCGACTGCGCGGTCGAGGCGCTGGCCGACTTGAGCGTGCAGACGGCGATGCTCGAATCGCGCCGCATTGCCGGCAACCCGGCGGCGTATGCCGAGTTCCTGCAGGCCACCGACCGGGTGATGGACCCGGCCGCCTTCTTGCGCGGCAAGACGCTGGAGATGCAGCAGCGCCACACCAAGTACGAAGACACGCCCTACGCGCTGGAGCCCAACTGCAAGGAAAGCCCGGGCGGGCTGCGTGACCTGCAAATGCTGATCTGGCTGGCGCGCGCGGCGCGGCTGGGGCGCAACTGGTCGGAGATGGCGGCCAACGGGCTGGTGACGCGCTTCGAGGTCAAGGAATTGCTGCGCCACGAAGGCACGCTGACGCTGATCCGCGCCCGACTGCACGCGCTGGCGCGGCGGCGCGAGGACCGGCTGGTGTTCGACCTGCAGACCACGCTGGCCGACAGCTTTGGCTACCGCGCCACGCGCAGCATCCGCAGCTCCGAGGTGCTGATGCACCGCTACTACTGGGCGGCCAAGGCGGTGACGCAGTTGCACCAGATCGTGCTGCAACACCTGGAAGAGCGCGTGATGGACAACGAAAGCGCGCCGATGCGGCGCATCAACGCGCACTTCTTTGACCGCGGCGGCCTGCTCGAAGTCGCCCACGACGACCTGTATGCCGAGCAACCCCGCGCGGTGCTGGAAACCTTCTTGGTCTATGCGCAGACGCCCGGGCTGCAAGGCCTGTCGGCACGCACGCTGCGCGCGCTGTATGGCGCGCGCGACCTGCTGGACGCCGCCTTCCGCCACGACCCCGACAACCGCGCGCTGTTCATGGACATCCTGCGCCAGCCGCAGGGCATTACCCACGCGCTGCGGCTGATGAACCAGACCTCGGTGCTGGGGCGCTACCTGTGGGTCTTCCGGCGCATCGTCGGCCGCATGCAGCACGACCTGTTCCACGCCTACACGGTCGACCAGCACATCCTGATGGTGGTGCGCAACATGCGCCGCTTCTTCATTCCCGAGCACGCCCACGAGTACCCGTTTTGCTCGCAACTGGCCGCCGAGTGGCACGAGCCGTGGCTGCTGTACCTCGCGGCGCTGTTTCACGACGTGGCCAAAGGCCGCGGCGGCGACCACAGCGTGCTTGGCGCGCGCGAGGCGCGGCGCTTTTGCCGCGACCACGGCGTGTCGGCCGAGGACGAGGCGCTGGTCGACTTTCTGGTGCGCGAGCACCTGACCATGAGCACGGTGGCGCAAAAGCAGGACTTGTACGACCCCGAGGTGATCGAGCGCTTTGCCCAGCGCGTGGGTGACACGCGGCGGCTGACCGGGCTGTACCTGCTGACGGTGGCCGACATCCGCGGCACCAGCCCCAAGGTGTGGAACGCGTGGAAAGGAAAGCTGCTGGAAGACCTGTTCCGCGCCACGCTGCGCGCGCTCGGCGGCGCCAAGCCCAACCTGGATGCCGACCTGGAGGCGCGCAAGCAGGAGGCGCGCCAGTTGCTGGCGCTGCACGGCGCGCCAACCGGCGCCGAGTCCGCGCTGTGGGCGACGCTGGACACCGGCTATTTCGCCCGCCACGACGCCGTCGAAATCGCCTGGCACGCGCGCTCCTTGCGCGACCATGTCGACGGCGCCGAGCCGGTGGTCCAGGTGCGCTCGTCGCCGGCCGGCGACGGCCTGCAGGTGATGGTGTATTCGCCCGACCGGCCCGACTTGTTCATGCGCATCTGCGGCTGGTTCGACCGCGCCGGCTGGTCGATCCAGGACGCCCGCATCCACACCAGCCGCAGCGGCCACGCGCTGGATACTTTCCAGGTCGTGCACCCGCTGTGCGACCCCGGCGACCTGGCCTGCTACCGCGACCTGATCCGGCTGATCGAACACGACCTCGCCGCCGCGCTGACCAGCGACACGCCGCCGGCGCCGCGCCAGGGCCGGGTGTCACGGCGCGTCAAGTCGTTTCCGGTCACGCCGCGGGTTTCGCTGCGCCCGGACGAGCGGGCGCAGCGCTGGCTGCTGTCGGTCAGCAGCAGTGACCGCACCGGCTTGCTCTACGGCATTGCCCAGGTGCTGGCGCGGCACCAGGTCAACCTGCAACTGGCCAAGGTGACGACGCTGGGCGAGCGTGTCGAAGACACCTTCTTGATCGACGGCCCCGAGCTGCAGCACACCCGCGCGCAGTTGCAAATCGAAAGCGAACTGCTTGATGCCTTGTCGGCATGACGCGTGCGACGCACGCATGAGCGATGACGCGCGCTGCGGCACACGCATGAACGATGACGCGTGCTGCGCACGCATGAACAATGAACCAGCGGCCGCCGCACGCGGGGTCTGGTTCATCGTTCATACACCGCGCGCAGCGCGGTGTGCTCATCGTTCATCCGCGAAGCAGCCATGAGCCTGCGCAGCCTCTCAGCGGTCGACGCCGCGCCGCTGTTGTCGAGTTTCGACACCGTGATCGACGTGCGCTCGCCGGCCGAGTTTGCCGAGGACCATTTGCCGGGCGCGGTCAACTGGCCGGTGCTCGACGACGCGCAGCGCCACACCGTCGGCACGCTGTATGTGCAGGACGGCCCGCTGGCGGCACGCAAGGTCGGCGCGGCGATGGTGGCGCGCAACGTCGCCGCGGCGGTCGAGCGCGGGGTGCAGGACCGCCCGCGCGACTGGCAGCCGCTGGTCTACTGCTGGCGCGGCGGCCAGCGCTCGGGCACCATGGCCTGGTTTCTGGACCAGATCGGCTTTCGCACCGTCAAGCTCGACGGCGGCTACAAAGGCTTTCGCGCGGTGGTGCGCGACGACTTGCAACGCTGGCCCGAGCGCTTTGACTTCCACGTGCTGGCCGGCCGAACCGGCAGCGGCAAGACCCGGCTGCTGCACGCGCTGCGCGACAGCGGCGCCCAGGTGCTTGACCTGGAGGCGCTGGCCTGCCACCGAGGTTCGGTGTTGGGTGGCTGGCCCGGCCGGCCGCAGCCGGCGCAAAAAGCCTTCGACACCGCGCTGTGGCAGGCGCTGCGCGGCTTTGATGCGGCGCGCCCGGTGTACGTCGAAAGCGAAAGCCGGCGCATCGGCCGGCTGCAATTGCCGGCGGCGCTGGAAGCGCGCATGCACAGCCACGGCCACGTGCTGCGCATCGACATGCCCGACGCCGCCCGGCTGGCGCTGCTGCTGCATGACTACCGCTTCTTTGCCGACGACAGCGAACGCTTTTGCGCGCTGCTGGACGCCCTGGTGCCGCTGCGCGGCCACGACACGGTGCAACGCTGGCAGGCGCTGGCACGCGACGGTGACTGGCCGGCGGTGTTTGGCGCGCTGATGCACGAGCACTACGACCCGCTGTACCTGCGCTCGATCGACCGCCACTACCGCGGCTTCGCCACTGCGCCAACGCTGCACCTGGCCGACGGCGAGCCGCAAACCCTGCGCGCGCTGGCCGCCAGCCTGCCGCGGTGAGTGCGACCGGCCGCTGGGCGCGCCAGAACCGCGCATTCAGGCCGCAGAATGGCCGCTTGATCACCGCACTGGCGCCCGACGATGATGCGAGACCCCAATGCCTGACAGCCCCGCCCTGATCGAATCGCGCAGCTTCGGCGTGCGCCACATCCCACTGCTGCGCCCGCTGGGCTGGCTGGCACGCGGCTGGCGCGACCTGATGCGCTGCCCGCTGCCCGGCCTGCTGCATGGTCTGGCGCTGGCGCTGTTTGGCGCGCTGCTGATCGTGCTGGCCGGCAACCGCTTCTGGCTGCTGGCCGGCGCGTTCAGCGGCTTCCTGCTCGTTGCCCCGGTGCTGGCCACCGGGCTGTACGCGATCAGCCGCGCGCTGGAGCGGCGCCAGCCGGCCAACCTGGGCGTCGCGCTGGCGGCCTGGAAGCCCGAGCGCCGGCTGGTCACCTTTGGCGTGCTGCTTGGCCTGGCCGGCACCGGCTGGGTGCTGACCTCGGCGTCGCTGATCACCGGGTTTGCCGGCGCACCGGTCAACGGACCGGCCGATTTCATCCATCTGGTGGTGCTCAACGAGCACAGCCACTTGTTCGAAATCTGGCTGGCGCTGGGCGCACTGCTGGCCGCACCGGTGTTTGCCAGCAGCGTGATCGCCATCCCGCTGCTGCTGGACCGTCCCATCAGCGTGCTTGGCGCGGTGCTGACCAGTTGGCGCGTGGTGCAGGCACACCCGGCGCCGATGGCCCTGTGGGCCGGGCTGCTGATGCTGCTGACCGGCTTCGGCATGGTCACTGGGTTGCTCGGCCTGGTGGTCGTCGTGCCGTGGCTGGCGCATGCCAGTTGGCACGCCTACCGCGACCTGGTGACCACGGTCACCGACTGATGAGGTGGCGCCTGCTCGCCATTGCCTCCCACTGTCCCGCTCAGCGTTTGACGCGACCGGCTTCCAAAACCTTCAAGGGCGATTGACCCATGTTCGGCTTCACCGAGGAACAAGTGGCCTGGTTCGGGCTGACCTTCGGCGTGACCGCGTTCATGCTGTACATGGTGTTCATCATCTTCCAGCTCGCGCGCGAATCCAAGGCCGGCAAGTTCGGCGCCTTCGTGCTGTTTCTGGCCCTGGGTTTCGGCCTGGTCGGCTTTGCCGCCAAGGGGCTGATCAAGTTCTTCCTGCGCGGCTTGGGCGCCGAGTAGGGCAGGGCCAGCCGTAGCCTACTTTTCGGGCCCTGGACAAGCGCAGCCGCCGCGGGCACCATCGATCGTCGGCGGCGCAGGCTGCGGCAGGGAGGCACAGGGCAACGCGATGGTGATGTTCCGCGTTCCACGGCCGCTGGGCGGCGAGGACGATGCGTTTGCGGGCATGGACACCACGCCCGGCCGCGCATTCGATGCGTTGGCTGGCGCAGTCGCGCCAACCCAGGTGCCCGGCGCCTCGGTGCTCGGCGGGCGCATACCCGCAGCCGCCACGCCGACGCGGCTGACCGCCGCCACCGCGCACCCCGGCGCTCCGGCGCAACCCTTACGGGCCGGGCCGCGGCAAAGCCGCCTGCGCACCGCCGCGCTGCCCAAACCGCGGCTCGGCCCGCCGCCGTTGCCAACGCTGCGCCAAGGCAGCCAGGGCGAGCCGGTCGGCCGGCTGCAGCGGCTGCTCAACGAGCGCTTGGCGCCCAGCCCGGCGCTGCGTGTCGACGAACGCTTCGGCCCGGTCACCGAGGCCGCCTTGCGCGCGTTGCAGTCCGCCGCCCACATCGCGGTGGACGGCGTGGTCGGCAAGGACAGTTGGCGCTGGCTGCTTGATGGGCGGGTGTTTCAGGTCCAGGCCTTGGCTGCGGCGCAGCCCGCGGCGGCCATGCAGGCGGCCGGCGCGCCCATCGCCAGTGCCGTCGCCGGCAGCGAGGTGCTGTACTGGCCGCTGGAGAAGAAGTGGGCCGAGATCAGCCGCCGCGCGGTCGACCGCCTGCCCGGCGCGCTGCGCGACGAGCTGCTGGCGATGGTCAGCCCGGCGGCCATCGGCCTGACCTTGGCGGTGTGGGCCGCGTCGCACCTGACTGGACTCGGCGAAGTCGTCGACATCGCGCTGCTGATTGCCGGCGCGGTGTTGCTGGGCAGTGCGCTCAAGCAAATCGTCAACGACTTGTGCCACCTGCTCGAACTGGGCTGCGGCGCTGAGAGCGAGGACCAGATCAACACCGCCGCGGCGCTGCTGGCGCATGTGATCGCGGCGATCGGCGTCGCCACGTTGCTGGCGCTGCTGAGCAAGCTGCGCGGCAAGGCCAAGGCCGGCAAGCCCGGCAGCAGCGCCGCAGCTGAAAGCCAGCAGCGCGCCGCTTCTGGCGGCCGATCGGGCAGCAAGTCGGGCAGCACACCTGCCAAAACCACCCCCGCCGCCGAGCCCACCGCCAAA
>WBZS01002081.1_pt1 | contig 13346 bp, 15 predicted proteins | sample 5204201 | NCBI WGS metagenome assembly WBZS01 (sample SAMN12344357, study PRJNA552823) | activated sludge metagenome | biome: Activated sludge suspended growth; feature: Nitrification reactor; material: Wastewater; isolation source: activated sludge from nitrification reactor of wastewater...
ACCCGATATGGTTACTATATTTCCCTGACCGCTGAAGTCAAAATTAGGTCTTAGTCCAGCGTTCCTAAGCCGAGCTTCAATCTCGTGTATTTGTGTCCTATTATTGCCTATGCTTGTAAAGCGATTACCTTCAACTACATCCCACATAGATAGTGAGTTTCCTTCCACAGAGGTTTGGTCTGTTACGAAACTGGGGGACAGAAAATTGTCTGGGAAAAGGGTATGTAAAATACGGTGAGTGTAGAAGATTTGCCTTTGTTGAGCTGGAGAAAACTCCCCAACCCTCTTATCTACCTTTATAGCTTTATCTCCATACCTCCAAACTACACTATCCTTTCCTTCCCCTAAAAGATCTAAACCATCTTCAGATAAAGATCTGACCTCTTTGTGATTATCACGATCATAAGCATTAAATAATTGCTTTATTCTTTCTAATTTAGATTTGCTGGGTATATTTTCTGGCATATAAAGTTTATATAGTATATATAACTTTTTGAAAAAATAGAAAACCGCCCTACAAACTTAGGACGCATAGTGCGATTTCCCGTGATGTAGAGCGGTGATTACAGTTGAACCTTCCTGCAGTGCAGATAGCACGCAAGAGGGTTCTTCGTGTCGTCATACACAACTGCGTAGTAGGTATGACAGGGGTAGGTTGAAGCCTTGTGAACGGCTTCGTCCTTCTTGTTGAAGGTACCAAGCGTATCGCAGAGCTGCTTGTCCCGAACGGAAACGAGCCCAACGAGGAACTTTCCAGTCGGGATTGCATATCCGCAGTTGGGAATGCCTTTCGGCATTGACTGCGAGATTGTTGCCCCTGCGACTGCTTTGGCGACATTTCTTGCACGACCCATAAGTTTCTCCTTTTCTGGTTATGGGATGGTAGATATATTACTACGATTACTGTAAAAGTCAAATCAACACACAATATGTATGTACAGTAAATGTTTTACAGATACTTCAATACCCTGCTTCCCCTTTTAGTTTTTACGTAAACTGATTTTACTTCTAAGACAAACGGTATCTTAAGATTTGAAATAGTTGATGTAGAAATCTTACTATCCCGATAGATAGTTTCGCCATAATTATTTTTTAGTGAATTATAGCATAAAATAAAAAGATTTTATTTATTGAAATTCAATTGGAATTTCAATTGATTCGTCACGACTTGGGTAACTGGAAGGATTATCTTTTGTCAAAACCAAACTTCCTTTTTTGGAATATACTTTTGGTTCTAAAGTGTATGAAATCTCTGCTTCAAAATGAACAAACTCCTCTGTCATCCAATCACTTTTTGCATGTGCCACGGCTTGACCAATTATTTTTCCATCCCAATCTACAACAAAAACAGGAAAGGAAGCCTCAAAAAACCAAGTTCCTCTTGCTTTTCCAGAAATTTTAATTGGATTAGCAACTTTTTCATTTGGTTATGGCGTGTCAACAACAATTTTACTAGCACTAGTTGTAACCATATTATCTTTTGGTCCTTTATTTTCCAAATTTTCTGCAACTTCTCTGTTTCCATAGTTGATAGCAAAAAACACACTCAACATAACTAAAAGAGCTAACACTAGAGCCCTAATTATTAATTTTTTATTCATATTTATCATAATTTAATATTATCACATGATACAAACTTTTGTTGTGCTATAATCCAATTGATATGTTACTTGATGGTCCAATTTTAGACAAAGTTAAAATTAATCTTGAGGATAGTGTAGATTTTTCTCAATATCCGTTTTCTTTAAAAGTTGTAAAAAATTTAGAAGAATTAACTTTTCCAACTCAAGTTACTTTTTTTGTTGGTGAAAATGGAACAGGTAAATCCACTTTCCTAGAAGCAATAGCAATGAAAGCTGGTTTTGGAAAAGAAGGAGGCAGTAAAAATATCAATTTTACGACTGCTGACGAAAAATTTTCCAACAGTATAGAATCTTTTTCTTCCAAAATGGTTTTATCGTGGAGGAAAAAACCGAAAGATGGTTACTTTTTTAGAGCTGAAAGTTTCTTTAATCTTGCAAATAAAATTGACGAACTAGCCAAAGACGATATTAGAATGTATCCACCATATGGTGGAAAATCTTTACACGAAGGATCTCATGGTGAAAGTTTTTTCTCTTTCTTTAAAAATAGACTTGGTAATGGATTTTACATTTTTGATGAACCAGAAGCGGCACTTTCCCCACAAAAACAACTATCTTTATTGGTTTTATTGCATGAATTATGCAAGAATCCAGAAACACAATTTATTATAGCTACACATTCACCAATTTTATTAAGCTTTCCTAATTCAAAAATATATTCTTTTGATCAAGAAAAAATTACACCAATAAAATATGAAGATACAGACCATTACAAAGTAACTAAAGATTTTTTAGAAAATCCAAAAAGATATTTCCAAAATCTTTTTAATTAGATTTTATTCTTTATTTTCCTCTTCTTTTTCTTTCTTATATTCCTTCAAATGTTTCCAAAAAGTTGCCACAGCACTTTTTTCCTTTGTTGCACTTTTAAGAAAGAAATTTCTCGCCTCTGTATATAGGAAATCTGTAACATTAGAGACAAACTTTAAGAAGAGAACAAAGTAATGCAATAACCAATGAAAGAAAACAACCAAAGTATGCGATAAAAATTCCTTAGTTTTATCAACAAACTCAAAAACTTTTTCTTTAGCTTCTGCCAAGTTATCTGTTTTCCCTTTCACGTCAAAAAAAGCATTGGTTTCTAATTTTTTTATTTCTTTTCTGTTTACAAAAAATTTATAAGAAAGGTAAAAAACTACTATCAAAAAAGGAGTTATAAACAAATAAAAACTTGTAAGCATAAATTTATTATTTTATGAGAAGCGGACAAATTTTACAACAGATGTGTTTTCTCCGAATTTTTGAATTGCTCCTTGTATAAGATCTGCAACAGTTTTAGAATCATCTTTCAAGAATTTTTGGTTCATAAGTACTGATCCGGACAAGAATTCTGCCCATTTCCCCTCCGCAATTTTCTGTTGAATTGCTTCTGGCTTACCAGTTTTAGCAGCTTCTTCCATAAAAGACGCCATATATTTTGCTTTTACTTCTTCTGAAATATCAGATTCTTTTACGTATTCTGGGTTCATACCAGCAATATGCACAGCAATGTCTTGTGCAAGAGTGATAAATTCTGGGTTAGCAGCCACGAAGTCTGTTTCGCAAGCAAGTTGTACCATAGCAGCAACTTTACCACCCTGATGGATATAAGCTTGAGAACACACAGCTCCAAAAGCACGGTCTCCTTTTTTAGACGCGTCAGCCGAAGCCTTTTTACGCAAAGCAATTTTTGCTTTCTCCATATCACCATTTGCTTCTTCTAAAGCTTTTTTACATTGCATGATAGATACGCCTGTTTCGTCTCTTAATTTTTTAACATCATCCATTGTTATTGTCATAAAATGATTTTATTTTTGGTTAATAATTATTCAGCTGATTCAATTTTCTCTCCAATATAGTCTAACACAGTTTGGATTGATGAAGAAGACGCATCGTTAATCACGATTGGGTAGTTTACACTTTTAACATTACAGTCTGTGTTACAAAGAGCAACAACAGGGATTCTCATATATTTAGCTTCTGCAAGAGCAATAGCTTCGTGGTTAGAGTCAACAAGTAAAACTGCTGCTGGTAGTCCTACTATTTGAGCCATACCACCAAAGTTTTTTGTCATTCTAGCGATATCACGGTCGATTAAAACATTTTCTTTTTTTGTATACACAGCAAATTCTCCTGCTTCTTTTTTAGAAATTAATTCTGCTAGTTTTTCAACTCTTTTTTTAATTTCACCAAAGTTTGTAAGAGTTCCACCGATAAATCTTTCTGCAGCGTAAGGTAGAGACATTTTCATACCAGCACTTGCAACTTGTGAACGAGCTTCTGGTTTTGTACCAATGATTAAAAATTGTTTTTTATCAGCAACAATTTTTCTTAAAAATTCTACAGCTTTTTCTGTTTGATCAGCTGTTATCTCAAGGTCAATGATATCCTTTCCTCCTTTTGTTGTATAAAGAGAAGATTTTACAGATGGATGGCGACGAGTTTTTGAATAGCCAAAATGCGCACCTGTTTCTGTTAATTTTTGTGTTAATTCTTGTTTTGTCATAGTTAAATAAACTAATTATATTATTTTTAAATATTCAAAAAGTTTTGATTACAACACCTGAATATTTTCTGTCCTGGTTTTTCCAAAGACTTGTCACGAAAATTTCGGCTCGGGTGAGCGTCCCCGATGCTGTAATTGCTTTTAGAATGTTTTTATTCTACCAAAATCTGTACTTTTCTGCAATATGTGCTAGAATATTCGTCATAATACAAAAATAAAAAATAAGACCTAAATGTATCCTAAAAATCAAAGAACAATAATGAATGAAAATATCCGAGCAAGTGAACTTCGTGTTCTCGGAGAAAACAACGAAAACCTTGGAGTTATGAGCAAAAATGAAGCTCTACAACTCGCAAAAGACCGTGGCATAGATTTAATTTTAACAGCAGAAAATGCAGTTCCTCCAGTTGCAAAAGTTATAGACTATGGGAAATGGGCATATCTTTCTAATAAAAAAGACAATCAAAAAAGAAGCAACGATAATGCAACAGAAACAAAAGTTTTACGATTGACTGTTGGTATTGGTGAAGGTGATCTTACAAATAAAGCAAAACAGGCAAGTGAATGGCTACACGAAGGACACCGTGTAAAAATAGAACTTAAATTAAAAGGACGTGCCAATGCTATTGAACAAGATTTCTTAAAAGATAGATTACAGAGAGTTTTGATTCTCTTAACAGAAAATTATAAGACAGCTGAGCCTATCAAGAAAATTCCAAATGGAATGACTATGGTTATTGAAAAATCCAAAGGGAAAACAGGGGAAACTGTGTAAAAAATTATTTTGAGCTTTGTATTTTTTTATATTCCGCACTCCACCCTACAAAATTTGAAAGTAAAATCAAAAAAGAAGCAATAGAAGAAATTGCGAGTAAAATAAAAATTATTTTAAAAATCTCAAAACTAAAATAGAAAAATACAGAAACGAAAGTTGTCCAGATTCCAAAACACCAAGGACAGTTAAGTAATTTGTGAACTGTGAGTTTAAAAGAATTTTTAGAATTAACAAATTGATATTTTCTATCGGAAATTTCCAAGTCCATAAAATATTCTCTCAAAAGTAAAGTTATATTGTCGTAGACAAAAAGTCTTATGAGTCTATAGTTAGCAAGAGATAAAATTATAATATCAAACCAAGTAAAATTTAAATTGTTTTGTAAAACTTTATAAAACAAAAAATACAAGAAAACAAAAAGTAAAAGAAAGAACATTGTTGCAACAATGTTCCATTTTTTTACACCCTGATGCAACAAAAATTCTTCTTCTGTCATATTATTTCCCCATAATTGCGTCGCGGATCTCTTTTTGATATTTCATCATTACTTGCTGACTTGCCGCCATTTGATTTTTACCTTGCTTCATTAGCTCTTGAGTTTCCTCTGCAATTTTTTGTAACAATTCTGGTCTATTTTCAATAAGTTTTGCAAACATTGCTTTTGCTTGTGGTGGAAGTGGCATTTTCTCAAGTTCTTTTTTTAATGCATCCATCCCCCATTCTGTTTGTGCAATTTTACTTGCAACTTTTGTTGCAGCGCTCGTAGCTGTTCCTTTTATAGCATCTGTAATTTTTTTTAACATAGTTTTGATATTATATCATAGTAAAAACTATTGTTTAAAGACTATCTCTTTTAGGCAATTATCCATTTCTTGTTCAAATTTTTGCATATCCTCTCCATTATTTAAAAAGTGATAGTTGGCAAGTGAGATCACAGTTCCTTTACCAAGATTTTTTGCTTCGGCAATTTGTCTACTTTCCAGCTCCGAAGCTGTAAGTTTTCTTTCCTTTCTAGAGTTAATCCTTTTAATCCTTATCTCCTCGTCAGAATGTATTGCCAAAACTTTAAAGTTTTCTGGAAAAGCTTGTTTGATAACTTCATACTCATAAATATTGTACATACTTTCTAAAAGTATTTTAGTGTAACCTTCTGAAATAGCTTTTTGGATTTTTGGAAGTATCAATCGAGAATAAATAGCCATGTCCCCACTGGCACGCAAACCTTCACGAGCGATTCTCTCGTTTTGTTCATTTAGCTCTAGTCCCAATCTTTTTACTTCATCGAAAGTTATATCGCCATAATACAAGTGATAAAAATTATATTTTTCTTTTAAACTTTTTATAACTTCACTTTTTCCTGTTGCCGGCATCCCTACAACCGCCAGTATTAACAAATCTTTATTTTCTACCATATTCTTTTCATTTTTTATATTATACTACAAAAATACAATTAATCATGATCACGAAAAAGAAATTTGAAACACATAAAATCTTAAATTCTTCCTCAAGTTTTGTACCTACAAATTATTTCCCTAACGATAAAAAAGCTAGACTTATAATGGAAAATCTTGTACACATACAACTTTCAAGACTTTATAATTATCGAGATAATAAAAGTAAATTACAATCAACAATCTCAAAAGCAGATTTAAAATACTTCAAATCTGCTTTAAGAGAACTATCACCTGAAAAAAGAAAATTTTTAGAAAGGGAGCTTTTGAAAAAACTACCAGTTTAGTGAACCACCTTGCTTATACTCTGTAACACGTGTCTCGAAAAAGTTTTTCTCTTTTTTAAGATCCATAATTTCTGACATCCAAGGAAATGGGTTTGCTGTATTGTACTGTGCAGCTAAACCAATTCTCTCCAAGCGACGGTCACCAATATATTGCATATATTGTTTTACGATCTCTGCATTCATACCAAGTATTCCACGTGGCAAAGCATCAGCAGCATAGTCACACTCTAGCTCTACAGCTTTTTTAATTTTAGCTGTTAAGTCAGCACGAAATTCTGGTGTCCAAACATCTGGGTTTTCAGCAACAATAGTATTTATGAGGTCTGCACCAAAAGCCAGGTGAATAGATTCGTCACGCAAAACGTATTGGAATTGTTCACCGATACCAACCATTTTCTGGTGACGCATAAGGTTAAGCATCATAGCAAAACCAGCATAGAAAAATATCCCTTCCATAATCACATAGTAACCCAACAAGTTGTGAATAAATCTTTGAATGTTTGCAACTGAATCAGTTTTGAAATTTGGATCTAACATGTCAGAAGTCATGCCAATAACAAAGTCATCTTTTGCTTTGATAGTTGGTACAGTATTGTACATATTATAGATTTCCTCTGGGTTAAGACCAAGTGAGTCACAACAATAAATAAACATGTCAGTGTGTATAGCTTCCTCAAAAGCCTGGCGCAATATATATTGACGACTTTCTGGGTTAGTAACATGTCTATACACTGCCAAAACCAAATTGTTCGCAGTTAGAGATTCTCCTGTTGAGAAAAAACCGACATTCCAGAGAATCATTCTTCTTTCGTCTTCTGTTAGTCCACCAAGGTTAAGTGGTTTTTTCCAAAGTTCAATGTCATTCATCATTGGAACCTCTTCTGGTGTCCAAGTGTTTGCTACACCGTTTTTATAGTGTTCTCTTGCCCAATTGTATTTCATTGGCAAGATTTTGTTTGGGTCTGTTGTCCCATTGTTCAATATTCCATTTTTATTCATAGATTTATCTACTTGTTTATTTTTAATTTTATAATTGCACTTGTGCAGTATTCTACAACTAAAATATTTTCACAGCAAGTTTATTGGCAAGCTTCACAGTCTGGATCTAGAATTTTACAGATTTTAACATCTTTACCATTTACTTTTATTGTTGCTGTTCCTGCACCTGTTCCAACACTTTTTGACGCCACCGTTTCTACCTTAGAAGTAATAAGCTCGTCTACTTTATGTGCTTGTTCCCGAGTTTTTTCTTTCATTATGTTTAGGGCATGTTCCACCTCACTGTATGTTGCAACTGGTGTTGGAGAAAAAGGAATCGGTTGAGCATACACAGAAGCAACAGGTTCAGGAGAAGGAGTTGAAGTATTACTTTCTGGTTTTCTATCAACTGCTTTCAAAGTTGTTGTTGCTTTTTCGATAGACGAAGCACCAAGGGTTCTAAGATAGTAAGTTGTTTTTAGACCCATTTCCCAGGCATACATATACATATCCCCAATCTCACGACCAGATGTTCCCTTGTAGAACAAGTTTAATGACTGGGATTGATCTATCCATTTTCCACGAAAAGCAGCAAGGTTTATAAATACTTTTGAATCGATCTCAAACGTTTCTTTGTATCTAGCTTTTATAATATCTGGGATATCAGCAATATTTTGAACAGATCCCTCATTTTGTTTAATTTGGGCAAGCATGTCGTCATTCCACATTCCAAGTTTTTTCAAATCATTAACAAGATACACGTTGACCATAGTAAACTCGCCACTCATGTTTGATTTTACAAAGATATTTTTATAGTACGCTTCTATACAAGGAGATGAACCAGCAATATTTGAAATAGTTGCGGTCGGAGCAATGGCCATTGTATTTGAGTTTCTCATCCCATAAGCTTTTATAGCTTCTCTTAATGGTGTCCAATCCATTTTTCCAGTTCTTGGAACAGGAATTTTCAATCCGCGAGATTCTTCAATAAGTGCAATAGTATCTACTGGCATTATTCCTCTATCCCATTTCGAGCCTTTGAATGATTCATAAGCTCCACGCTCTCTTGCAAGTTCTGTTGACGCAAGGATGGCATAATACGAAATGAATTCTTGGTTTTCATCCGCAAATTTCAATGCTTCTTGAGAATCAAAGTTTATACCCAACTCATACAACGCATCGTGAAAACCCATAATACCAAGTCCAACTGGACGGTGACGCATGTTGGAAACTTTTCCTTCAATAGTTGGATAATAGTTTAGGTCAATAACATTGTCTAACATTCTCATTGCAATTTTAATTGTATCTTTTAATAATTCAAGATCGATTTTTCCATCAACAAAATGGCGAGGAAGGTTTATAGAAGACAGGTTACACACAGCGGTTTCTTCAAACGAGTTATTTAAAGTAATTTCTGTACAAAGATTTGAGTTGTGGATTACACCAACATGGTCTTGCGGTGAACGAAGGTTGCAAGGGTCTTTAAATGTAAACCAAGGATGACCGGTTTCGAAAATCATAGTAACCATTTTTTTGTACAAATCCTTAGCCTTCATAGTTTTGAAAATTCTGACTTTCCCCTCTGCAGCCATTTTTTCATAACTTTCATATCTTTCTTTAAAAACCTTTCCATAAGTATCATGCAAATCACGAGTTTCATCAGGTGAGAAAAGAGTCCAATTACCGTCCTCTCTTACACGTTCCATAAACAAATCTGGGATCCAGTTTGCTGTGTTCATGTCATGAGTACGACGTCTTTCGTCACCAGTATTTTTTCTTAGATCCAGAAAATCCTCCACGTCAATATGCCAAGTCTCGAGATATCCACAAACAGCACCGCGACGTCGACCACTTCTATTAATTGCCAAAGTAACATCATTTGAAACTTTCATAAATGGAATAATTCCATTTGATTCAATTTGTGTTCTTTTTACAATGCTTCCCATTCCACGAACATATGACCAGTCAGTTGCAATACCACCAGAAAACTTGCTCATTTGTGCATTGTCAGCATAAGTAACTTTTGCTAAAGATTCCAAAGTATCATCGATTGTGTTTAGATAACAAGAAGAAAGTTGGGCGTAAGTTGTTCCGGATTGGAAAAGAGTTGGGGTTGAAGGAATCAAACGAAGTGTAGACATCAAGTTATAAAACTCAATGGCCTTTTCAGTTTTATTTGCTTCTAACAAAGAAAGACCCATGGCTACACGCATCCAAAAAGTTTGTGGCAATTCAAGAAGTTTGTTTTTCTTTTGAATATTTCTAGTTAAATATCTTTCTTGCACAACTTGCATTCCAAGATATTGGAAAAGTTCATCGCGTTCTGGTTTCAGCGCATCTGCAAGTCTATTTAAATCAAACCCTGTCATCCTTGAATCATAAATCTTGTCTTCTACTCCTTCTTTTACAGAATTTATGAAAAATGTTTTATAGAAATCGGCGATATTTTTGTCTGTGTACGTTTCGTGATTCATTCCTGCTCCAGCTTCCTTAAAAATATTGTAGCGTACAAGTCTAGATGCAACATAAGAATAAGAAGGGTCATTTTCAACCATTCCTCTGGCAGCTAGAACGAGAGCCTTTTGGAATTCTTCTGAAGAAATACCATCATATATTTCCATTTTTACACGAGCAACTATGGCCTCTGTGGAAACTTGTTTTTCATAACCCTTTACCATTTTTCCAATGTACTCACGCAAAAGCTTTTCATCAAATCTCTCTTGCTTTCCATTACGGTTAATAATAACCGCATCGCCCTCCTCTATCTTTTGCAATTCTTGTTGGCGGAGTCTAGCTCTCTCCATTATCTTCTCATGACGATACAAGATATAGTGTTTTGCAACATCAAAGTAACCTGCTTCCATGATAGACATTTCCACCAAATCCTGTATTTGCTCTACATATGGAATAGTGGCTTCATTATCCTTGTAAACTTCATAAAGTTTGACCATAGTAGCCTCACGGATCGCTTCCGCAACTTCCAAGTTGAGGCTCCCTGTAACTTTTACAAAGGCTTTTGATACAGCATGCACAATTTTTGTTTGATCAAATGGTACAATTTTTCCATTTCTTTTACGGATGACAGACAGGTTATTCATAATAAATTTCTAATTTTAATTTTATAATTTGTAAAATACAAGACAAAAAATCGACTAAGGATGACATATAGGTTTACTCTCAGTCTTGCAAATGAGTATATAAACTATCAATATTTTTACAATATTTACTTTAGAATTTTCGTGTTAAAATTTTTTTTAGAAAATCTATATTTTTATCTAGCAAATTTTCCAATAAATTTTTAATTTGTAAACTCCAAAAACTTTTCCACTTTAAAATAAAAGTATTTTATAAAAAATTATTTAAAAAACTTTTTTTACGAAGGTGTTTATGATAAGAAAGTGAAAAGCGGTGAGCTTCTGCGTTGGTCATTATTATTTCGTCTTTAAAATTTTCTAAAATATCTTTCTGCCCCATAAGTTTACTTACTTTATGGCTTTTATTTTTCGTCACAGCTACAACTTTTATATTTTCCAAGGAATTTTCTTTTAAAATTTCCTCTACCACCCTCATATGTCTTTCATCACCATCAACAACCACAACATCTGGCACACCCCAGTCCAAGTGTTTTATCCTACGCGTAAACAACTCACGTAAACCTTCCAAATCATCATTTTTATTTTTTGTAATTTTAAATTTTTTATACTCTTGTTTAGCCAAAATCCCACCCAAAACGACAGTCATTGCTCCCACACGGTTGTGTCCACTTAAATGTGCAACATCATAAGCTTCGATCCTTACATTCTTATTTTCCTCTCTCACATCTTTATTTATAAGGTGAGCATCGCGTATATGGTCGAGAGCAAAAAGCATTTCTTTTACCTTTTGCGCTTCTTCAAACTTCAACTCTTTTGAATATTGTTGCATATCTTGTTCTAAATCGGTACGTACTTTTTCCCCATCACCTTCCAAAAAAGTTATTAGTCTTTCGATAATCTTTTTATATTTCTTTTTATCACAAACTCCTGCACATACTCCTGGACAAAGTCCTATTTGATAAGAAAAACATGGATTTTTCTTATATGGTTTTTTAGAGTCATATGGGGTGCATTTGTCACGAAAAGGAAAAATTTTTCGAATCACTTTTAAACTTTCTTTCGCATATTGTCCACTTGGGTATGGTCCAAATACTTTTTTTACTTTTACAATTTCACGATGTATTTTCCCTAAATATTTACTTTTTAATAATAAGTTATTTTCGTGATCTATATCTCGATATCTGGCAAGGACAACCCTGGGAAACACTTCTTCTGTAATTACTAAAACGAAATAACTTTTATTATCTTTTGCGGTAGTATTGTATTTTGGTAAATGTTTTTTAATAAGTTCATTTTCCAAGAGAACTGCTTCCAAAACACTTCTTGTAGTTTGCCATTTTAAATCATTTGCAAGTGTGATCATATTTGCTATATGTAACCCTCTTGTATGTAAAATATTATTATCAAAATAACTTCTAACGCGAGACTTTAAACTTGTTGCTTTACCAATATACAAAATATTTTCCCCACGCATAAAAAAATACACCCCACTTTCGTCTGGTAAGTCATATTCTTTTAAATCAACCAATTTCATATTTTCATATTACCATACTTTATTGGTTTTATTATTCCATCACTTGCATGTTTTCAAAAATGTTGTATAATTGGAAAGTCGTCAACACCTACCGATTCGGGGGTCAATATGCATACTAGGGAAAAACACCCAGGACATACCTACCACGCGGCAGACAAGGCGCGTCGTGAGAGGGCAAAAGCCGAACAGGCTGAGCTCGATCGCGTCGCAGCCAGATTCCCTGCGCTGGTCGACAAGGTTCTTGGTAAACTTCCTGAACAGCAACAACGTTGACAACTAGTGCGACTTGAAAGGGTCGCAAAATACCGTGGAATGGGTCCGAACCCCTACTACGGTATTTAATTTTTAATCAGTAATCTATAAAAAATGCAAAAAAAAAAGAAAAAACGACTTGGTTAAAGTCGTATTTCTGTTTGTCGTTTTTTCTTTAGGGCTATCTACCGTAAACCTTAAGCTCTGGCTCAAGGTGGGAACCGCAAGTATTCATAATATTTGTACGAATAAACGCGCAGCAATGAAAACTATTTGAAGCTCCCCTAATTTAAATTGTAAAGTTTTATTGGCAAATAGCCCTACAATTTATTCTATTAGAAAATTTTTATTTTGCAACGTTGACTTTCACCAAACTTGTTGATAACTTCTTTGTCAAATCTTTTAGATCAAGTGTGAGTTCGCCTTTTTTTACATCAAGGATGACAACTTTTTCTTTTTTATTCATATTAGAAACTATTGCCAAAGCTACTGGATTCAAAACTTCTTTTTGAATAACTCTCTTAATTGGTCGTGCACCATAGTGTGGATCAAAGCCAAGCTCAGCAATTTTCTGTACAGCATCCGGAGTATATTTCAAAACAACATTTTTAGTTTTCAATCTTTCTACCAAATTTTTAAGTTGAATTTCCACAATTTGCGCAATTTTTTCTTTACCAAGAATATCAAAAACAACTATTTCATCAAGACGATTTAAAAACTCTGGGCGAAAAAAATCTTTCAAATTGTCCATAACTTTTTCTTTCATATCAGAATAGTCACTGTCTGGTTTTGAACTGAAACCAAAACTTTCCATTTTAGTAATAAATTGAGAACCAATGTTTGAGG
>WBZS01002007.1_pt2 | contig 13343 bp, 10 predicted proteins | sample 5204201 | NCBI WGS metagenome assembly WBZS01 (sample SAMN12344357, study PRJNA552823) | activated sludge metagenome | biome: Activated sludge suspended growth; feature: Nitrification reactor; material: Wastewater; isolation source: activated sludge from nitrification reactor of wastewater...
CCAGGGATCGGTTTCGAGTAGAACCCTTGCAGGGTTCGTCCTGCTTATCTGTTTCGCCTCCCAGGGTGCGCTCGGGTGCTCGCGACCCTGGGCTAAGGAGTTTCACCCCCTACGGGGTGGCGTTTATCCAACAAAAGTCTTATGCAAAGCTCATAAAAAACGCTCTAAGGTAATCAGATCCCAAGAAATCGCAGGAACCCAAGGACCTCGGCAAGCATTCGAGCGAGCGCGAAACGGCAAGCGAAATTTACGTCGATCATTTTTTGCGGTTCCCTCAACCACATGCGTCGAGCGTCTTCGTGATGGTTCTTGTCGGGGTTCTTGGCCTCTCGAGGCGTTGTCGGTTATGTTATTCCCTTGTCGGCTTGTGGGTTAGCGTGGCTTGGGTGTTGCTTTCCCTTTGCTTTTTCGAACGAGCTTTTCATGACGGATATTTCTTCGGTTCGCATGCAGTTCCCGGCTCTGAATCAGACACGCGAGGGACGCACGCCGATTTTCCTGGATGGCCCTGCCGGCACGCAAGTGCCCCAGCGCGTGATCGACGCCATCGTGCATTACCTTCGCACCTGCAATGCGAACCACGGTGGTGCTTTCGCCACGAGTGTCGAATCAGATCGAATCACCGATTCCGCTCACCAGGCGATGGCGGACTTGCTCAACGCGCCGTCACCCGACGAGATCATTTTCGGACAGAACATGACGTCGCTCGCATTTCACCTGAGCCGAGCTTTGGCAACGCGGCTCAAGCCGGGCGACGAAATCATGGTGACTCGGCTCGATCATGACGCCAACATTTCGCCGTGGGTCTTGGCGGCGAAGGAAGTCGGCGCGACGGTTCGATGGATCGACGTGCACCTGGAAGATTGCACGCTCGATCTGGATTCGTTTCGGAAACAACTTTGCGAGCGGACGAAATGGGTCGCGGTGGGGGTAGCGTCGAACGGGATGGGCACGATCAATCCCGTAGCCACCATCTGCCGAGACGCCAAGGCGGCGGGTGCCTGGACCTTTCTCGACGCAGTTCACTTTGCGCCGCACGGTCCACTTGATGTGCAAGCTCTTGGATGCGATTTTCTTGCCTGTTCCGCGTACAAATTTTTTGGACCGCACGTTGGCATTTTGTGGGGACGGCGCGAGCTGCTTGAAACCTGGCCCGCGCCGAAGGTTCGCCCGTCACCCACGGCATTGCCGGGCAAATGGATGACGGGAACGCAAAACCACGAATGTTTGGCAGGCGTGAAAGCGACGGTGGATTACCTGGCAAGCCTGGCCGAGGGAGCATCGCCTCGCGATCGGCTCCGGTCCGCGCTGGCGAATATTCAAGGTTATGAGCAGACGCTTTCCCGCCGTTGGCTTGCGGGTTTAGCCGAGCTGCCTCGCTTTCGCGTTTGGGGGATTCGCGAAGCCTCGCGGGTGGCGGAACGCGTGCCCACCCTCGCCATCACGGCCAATGATCGCACGCCACGCGACATCGCCGAGTATTTGGCGGCACGCCAGATCTACGCCTGGTCGGGCAATAACTACGCGCTGGAGATTTCCGAACGGCTCGGATTGGAGGCGAAGGGCGCCTACGTTCGCTTGGGCATGGTCCACTACAACACAACGGCGGAAATCGACACGACACTTCAGGCGCTCGCCGAGATGCCCAAGGCGTGATGTAACCCGGCCTCCGTCAGGAGCCGGTGTGCCTCGCTCTCGTGGAAACCTGGTGAAGATTTGCCAATCTCGCAAGGCAAATGCATGCAACCCGCACGATCCCTAGACCTGTTACCCTTGACAACCCCTCCTTCCGTCTTCAAACTGTGAATGAAGGAACGCGGCCCTTCGATCAAGGAAGATCGATTAGGTCCTTGAGAGAAACCATGCCGTTAACTCCGTCCGAGCGCCCCACGCGGGAATGGCCGCTCCTCATTCTGACGCTTGCAATCGTCGGATTGATTTGCATTCCCCTGTGGCAAAACTACGGCGTGGAGGATGTTCCATCCTTCGCGAGTTGGACCCCCGAGCGCTGGGCAAAACTGCTGCTCGGACCCGAGCAAATCGCCTGTTACGTTTGCTTCGTTTGGTCCCTTTTCATTTTCGCCAGCCGATCCATGGAATTTTTGCGGCAACATAAAGCCTTTCGCCTGGGTTTGCTACCCACCGAAGAAGGGTCCCGCATCCTCCAAGAAGACGCCCGGCCCTTGATGCGCAAAATTCAGCAAGCCACGCATCAGCAAGGACCTTTCATCCTGGCGAACATGATTCATTCCGCGCTCGCGAAGTACGCACTCAGCCGATCGAGCGAAGAAGTCCGTGAAACGCTGCGAACCCAATCGGGATTCGAACAAGGGCGATTGGTCGCGAAGATGGCGATGTTGAATTACCTGGCATGGGCGATCCCCGCGATTGGGTTTTTCGGCACCGTACGCGGCTTGGCCGGTAGCATGACGTTGGCGGGGCAGGGCGGGCAGCAACTCCAATTGGCGACCGCGCATCTCACCGTCGCCTTCGATTGCACGCTCGTCGCCTTGGGGCTGAGCCTGGTGATCATGTTCCTGATCCACCTTTTGCAACGGGAAGAAGAAGATCTGGTCCTTGATTGTCAGCAGTACTGTCTGGAACACCTCGTAAATCGCCTTTATCAACCTGAAATGCCCGTGGATGTTGGTGGACGGTCGCTCGCAATGATGACGCGGGATGGAACGCCCGCGGGGGCAATCGCCGGCTCCTTATCCGAAAGAGTACCGCGATGAGCTTAGTGGGACTCGACTGGAACGCGACGCGTCTGCGTGCCGTGCTAGGCAAGGCGGGCGATTTCGCGTTGCCCCTTCCGCTCGAAGCACCGGCGTTGGAAATGCCGGCCGCGGTGGGATTGGATCGCTCGACGCCTCACGTCGGTTCCGGCGCGATCAAGCTGGTTCGGCAAAGTCCGCATCAGGCATGCCAATACTACCTTCCCAATCTCAACCTTCCTGTAAGTCCCGGCAGCGCATGGTCGTGGAACCGCAAGCCTTTCACCGCCAAGGATGCCGCGCTGGCGGTTTGGAATAAGATTTCCCCCTTACTACAACGGGTGGACGCCACCATCCTGACTTTGCCGGCGTACCTCGATCGGTATCAAGCGGCCTCATTGCGATCGCTCGCCACCCAGGCTCGCATCCGAATCGCTGGTTCGTTGGCGACTCCATTGGCGGCGGCGCTCGCCGCGTACGCGGACCAATTCTGGTCCCGGTCCGTCCTGGTGATCGACATCGACGATTACGCCCTCTCGTTGGCCTTTTACAAAGCCGTGGCGGAACAGGCGCATGCCGTCGAACGCTGTTCCATCCCTCAAATGGGTTTTCGCCATTGGCGCGAAAGGCTTCTCAACGCCGTCGCGGATTGGTGTGTTTGGCAGACACGCCGAGATCCACGCGACAACCCCACGACGGACCAGAGTCTATACGAACAGATCGATTCCATGATCGATGCTTGCGGGCAGGAGCGGGCTATTCATTTGGCCCTTCAGGGCACCGCCTGGCATCAGACGATTCTGATCGAACCGGAACAGACACTCGCGCTTTGCCAACCGTGGGTGAAACAGATCGTGCTCGAAGTCGAACGCATCGCCAACATTCTGCCGGGCCAAGATTTCCCCCAGGCGATTTTGCTGACGCATGCCGCGGGAAAGTTGCCCGGTTTGGTGTCGGAGCTTCGCACGTTGACCGCACGCTGGAGTCAACTCGACCCTGGGCTTCGTGATCCCGAAACGGAGGATTTTGGCGAAAACCTCATCTGCGAAGCGATCGAGGATCTTGGCAATGTCATCGTCCTTTCGCCCGACGCACCGGCACGTGCGGCCCATCGATTGGCGGAGTATTTTCGCAAGGCGACGGGATTGAACGAGCACCACGACAGCATCGCGCCCCTGCCTTTGCCCAGTTCCGTTGAAGCCGGTCCCGCGCGACTTAACTTCATGGGTCAGGATTATTTTCTTAGGGAATCCAACTTTCTCCTGGGCACCCAGTTGGGTTGCCAAATGCGTTTCGACGGACACCAACACCCGCACGTCGCCGATCGGCATTGTGAAATCGTTTTCGACAAGCGAACGTTCATCCTCCTGAATCGAAGCCGAGACGGCACCCTGGTCAACGATGCCAATGTTACGGGATCGGTGGTTCTGCGCGCAGGCGACCGGATTCGCTTGGGGACGCACGGACCCACGTTAAAATTCCTGGGCAAAACGACGGTTCCCAACTCGACTTTGATCGCCTCGGCTTAACGTTCCGCATTCGCGGCTCGGTCCGAGCCTGAGCGCCAGCGAGGAAAATTGCGATAGCACCTCTCGCTGGCGCTCAAGCTCGGATATCCATGGATTGAAGCTGTTTACCCTGCGAATATTCGCGCGATCCGGCGGAGAATCGTGATGCAACCTTACCAACGCTCTCGCACTCCCACCATCTTCAGCATCTACATGCTCGACGTGATCTGCTGCTCGCTCGGCTGCGTCATCCTGTTATGGCAAGCGAATCACCAGAAGCTGCAGGAATCTGAGGAAAGCAACCTCGCCTCCAGCCAGGAAATCGTCAACCTCAAGCTCGATCAAGAAGCGCAACGCGCCCTCATTCAAACGCTCAACCTCGACCTGGACGACGCGCGTAAGAAAGGGATTTCGCTTTCGACCGACCTTGAATCGGCGCGAAAACAGGGACAGACCCTCGCCTTCGACCTGTTGGAAGCACGCAAAAAAGAAAAAGACCTTCATTCGGATCTCGATGGGATGAGGCAAAAATCCAAGGACCTCACGTCCCAGTTAGACGGAGCGATGAAACGCGAACGATCGCTGACCGCGGACATCGAAAAGATTCGGCTCGAACGGGATGACACGAAGAAGCTGGTTTTGTTGAGGCAAAAGGATTACGAATCCGCACGCGACGCCCTGCTTTTGACCAAGGATTTGTTGAAAAACGCCCAGGCGGATCTCGATACCCTTCGCTCCAAGAACAAGGAGACCGTCGGCGAACTCGCGAACAAGGTGAAGGCGAATGCCGAGTACCTCGTGAAGTTGGCCCAAGCGGAGGATCGCATCAAGGCGCTCGCCAAGGACGTGAAAGAACGGGACACCGATCTCGGCGGAGCCACGCTGAAACTGAAAGACACGCAAGCGCGTTTACTCCTCACCAATACCCAGAATCAGGCGCTCGAAAAGTTGTTGGCGGAACTACAAAAAGCGAACAAAGACACGACGGAGAAAGTGACCTCGTCGGATCTAAAAATCAAAACCCTCGAAAAAGACCTCATCACCGCGCAGAAAGAACTTCAAGAAAAAACCTTACTTGTCTTGGCCCAGGTCAAAGACCTGAAAGAAGCGAAATCGATCGTCGTGACACTCGAAAGCGAGCGTGATCGACTCTCGGCTTCGAACAAGGCGATCCAGGCAGCGGCGGAACAACGGTTCGCCGGCATCGCGCTCACGGGGCGAAAAGTTGTCTTCCTGGTCGATATGTCGGGAAGCATGATGCTCAAAGACCACAACACCGAAGCTCCCGACAAATGGCCCGAGGTATGCGATACGATCGGCAAGATCATGAAGAGCATGCCTCAACTCGAGCATTTTCAAGTGCTCCTTTTTTCCGACCGCGTTCGCTACCTTTTCGAAAAGCAGGATCGGCGCTGGCTCATTTACGACGGTGCGAATTCAATCAAGCTCACCGTCGATCATTTGAAGGCGGCCAAGCCACGTGGGGAAACGAATCTTCACGCGGCGTTCGAAGAGGCCTTTTTGTACGCGTCGGCCGGGATGGATTCGATTTATCTGTTTTCGGACGGTCTGCCAAACGCCGGTCCAGCCCTTCCGCCGAACGCGAACATGTTGTCGGAAAGCCAACTCGGCGAAATCCTCTCGAAAGACCTGCGCACCAAGATTCGCACGGAATGGAATCGGAAAAAAGAAGGTTCGCCCCCCGTTCGCATCAACGCCGTCGGCTTTTTCTTCGAAAGCCCTGAGGTGGGCGCTTTCCTATGGGCGCTCTCCCGCGAAAACGATGGCAACTTCGTCGGCATGAGTCGACCGTAATTCGCCGCTTTCTCCCCCTTCAAACGCATGGGAACCTGGGATTCTTCCTTTTTTCCAGGTTTTTCCAAGTTTTTCGTTGCTTCACGCCCGGTTGTCGGGTTTAATTTTGGTTCCCCCAAAAAAACCTTCGAAGAAAGTACTCCCTCCCGGCTCGATTCGAAGATCCATGCTTCCCTTCCCCTCGCTTGCCCTGGATCCGGGAGATTGGCCTTTCTCGCCAACCCGTGTGGAGCCTAACGCGCGGAGCTAGCTGCCGTTCGGAACGAACCCACCTCACACGCTTGGGGTGGTGGCAACGCGTTCTCGCCTGGTCTCGTTCACGCGAACGAACGAGGTCAGGACCGTTGCCCGATGCACGCGAAAGGCCCTTCCGGAAACGGGTTCTGACCCCGTTGTCACGGCCTTCTATTTTGTCGAGGCGAATATGCGAATCCTGGTCGTTTGGGACAATGACGCGGAAGCCGATCTGATCGGCATGTACCTCGGCGTGGATGGCAGCGAGATCACGCTCGCGGTGGGAGCCGACGGGCTAAATCCCATCCTCGCTCAAAACCTTGAATTCGACCTGGCGCTCCTGGCCATCAACCTGCCCACGGTCGAAATGGGATACGAGGTTTTTCAGCGTTTGAGAAACGACCTCTCCGAAATTCCCGTCATCGGCGCCTGCATGCCTCAAGAGGTGGTGCGCGTCGTGCGTTTCATGACGAACGGGATGTCCGCCTACGTCATTCGCGATACGGCTGGCGATTACTTGTTCATGCTCCAGGCGATGGCGGAACAAACCGTCGACGCGGTCCGGGCCGCCCGTGAGCAAAAGCTGGCACAAAAGCTCCGTGAAGAAGTCGAATCCGTTCGCAAACTTCAAGCCTCGGTCATTCCCAAGAATATCGACGCGCCGCCCGGATACTCGGTGCACGGGCGCTATGAACCCTCGCAAATTCGGGTGCTCGGTGGCCAACCGGTCACCATGGCGGGCGGGGATTACTACGACATTTTCATGCTGCCTGACAACAACATGGTGTTGCTTGTGGGCGATGCGTCGGGCCATGGCATGAAAGCGGCGATGTCGATCATGACGATGCACACGCTGGTAAGGATGATTCGCTCACAAAGTTACCGCGATACCGCGCACTTCGTGACGGAGATCAATAGGCAGCTCTGCGAACAAAGCATCGTGAGCGAGGAAGGTGGCTTCATCACGCTCTTGTACGCGATCCTAAATCCCGAAACAGGCGAGCTTCGCTGGACCTCCGCGGGCCACCCGCCACCACTGCTCCAGAACATGGACACCGGTGAGGTGATGCCACTCGCGGGAAAGGACTGTGGCGGACTGCCTTTGGCGATCACGGAATACGCGGAGTACGAAACGTACGTATCTGCTTTGCCGCCTCATGTTCGACTTGTGCTTTTCACCGATGGGCTTGAAGAGGCATTCCCCGAGGGCACGAAACAAAGCCATTCTCAGTATGGCATCGATGGCATTTCCGAAACGTTACGCAACTACGCGACGGAACCAGCCAGCGACGCACTGACGGCGTTGTTCGATGACTCGAACGCCTTCACCCAAGGTGCGGGCCGACACGACGACACCTCGGTCGTTCTACTAGAGCGGCGCGTGAGCGTGCTCGCCAACGGATCGGCGCGGGACGGATTTGCGAGCGGCCGATGTGAAACCGCCGATTTCCCACGCCGATTCGAAAACGGGATCGTGTGAAAACCCGACGGATGAAGCGTCGCCAAATTCTCCGGGGTCTGAGTTCAAAGAAGCTCGCGCCGAGTCGCGGAGAGAATGGGAAGAATGCATACTGGTTTTGGCACGCTTCAATTCTCTGCGTCTCTGCGTGAAATCTTCCTCATTTTTACCAGCGAGAGAATCTGGTTACCGCCGCCGAATTCAGCTTCAAAATTTGCTCTTGGCATTTAGCCTTGCCTGGTTATAGTTCGCCTTCCCTGGATGGAATCGACTGGCAAGGAGGCGAAAGTGGGCAAGGTACGTGTCCAGCCGGCCTACGAAACGAAACTCGGTCAGGCCTTTCTCGGTGATGCGAACGAACTGCTCAAGCAAGTTCCCGACGCCTCCGTCGCGCTGGTTTTCACCTCGCCTCCCTTCGCCTTGCGCCGCCAAAAGGCATATGGAAACGTCGCCGCCCACGAATGGATCGAATGGTTTTGGCCCCTCGCGGTGCAGATCCACCGCATCCTGCGCGAAGATGGCAGTTTCGTGATGGAACTCGGCGGTGCGTGGAATCCTGGGTCCGGTACGCGCTCGCTGTTCCCGTATGAGCTGATCGTTCGTCTTGGCCAACTCTTTCATTTGGCGCAAGATTTTTATTGGTACAATCCGTCACGCCTGCCCACGCCTGCCGAATGGGTCACCATTCGCCGCACTCGGGTGAAGGAAGCGGTCACCAACATCTGGTGGCTCTCGAAGACGACGGAGCCTCAAGCCGACAACCGCCGTGTGCTAAAACCTTATTCAAAATCGATGAAGCGATTGTTGAAAGACGGATACAAGGTGGCGAAAAGGCCCTCGCAACACGAGATTGGGCCGCATTTTCAGAAGGACAATGGCGGCGCCATTCCGCCGAACTTTCTCGAAGTGCCCAACACACGGTCATATGACGAGTATTTGATTCGCTGCCGAGAAGCAGGTTTGACCATCCATCCCGCGCGGTTTCCGCCGGAACTTCCTGATTTTTTCATTCGCTTTCTCACGCAGCCAGGCCAAACGGTGTTGGACCCATTCGCAGGCAGCAATGTGACGGGCCAAGTCGCGGAAACGTTGGATCGGCGCTGGGTCGCGGTGGAAATCAATCCGGAATATGTCGAAAGCTCACGGGTCCGATTCACGCCAGACCGCAAAGCCGCGTAAACGTGAAATGGCGAAGCGTTTCCTACAAGAAAAATCGATGGAAGCAAACTGCGAGCCTGAGTGCGAGCGAGGGACGCCGTCGAAGCGTCCCTCGCTCGCGCTCAGGCTCGGATCATTTGCAGGGCATTCGCGAATCGTTCCAGATTAGAAATCGATTCCCAAGGTACCGCTGGCACCGAAGAGGGACAGGTTTCCTTCGCGTTGCGAAGCGGAGTTGGCGCCAAGGAGCTGGTGGTTGACAACCGCTCCGCGGAAAAAGACTTGGCCCCCCATTCGAGCCGGCCGCCATTCGAAGCCAAGTTCGGAGTCGATCCCGGTCAAGGCACTTTCAGCCTTCGATTGGCTGGTCGAAGAGATATGTTGATTTCCCAGCGCGGGGCCGGACGTCGCTTCCTGGAAAGTCGCTGAACGGCGGTACGAGCCAATCAACCAACTTCCACGAACGCTGTAATACACGCCGAATCGTTGATCCGGGGTCGAGGCTCGCACCGCGATCGAGCCCGTGGGGCCTCCACCATAAAACGTTTGATCCGCCTCGAGTCGGCCATTTTCGCGATCGGCGCCGGTAAAATTCATCAATTCCAGCAAGATCGAGTGGCCGTGTTGGAAGTAGCGACCGCCCGCGGAAAACTGGATCTGCATCGGTCCCCAATTCTGCTGCAGCGTGCCTTCCAGATCGACAGCCTGCCAGCGAATCGCACTTTGGCCCGTGACGTTGTCTTCCCCGATCCCCTGCCGCAGTAAAATGCCAGGCGACGTGAAGACGAAGTTGGGAGCACCCTGATTCGGCGACAAGCCGGGCGGGGCGTTGACCGTCGTGGTGGCGGCGGCTGCGGGATTCAACGTCTGCGTCGACGTGCGCGAACCTTGATCAAAGTGAAAGTAACCCGCTCGCAACCCAATCCCGCACGGCGATCCCGTCGCGAACCAAACCTGAAAAGCAGGCTGGTAATTCCAATTGAAATCTTCCACATCCGTACTCGTCACCGGAGTGCCAATTCCCTGGGTGACAGAAAAGGCGGTGTTGTTCCGAACAAAGGGGCGAACGAACTCCAAACTCGCCCCAACCTCGATTCCTCGCAGACGCGCTCGAGGCAATTCCTCTGGCTCCGCGACCGGCGCGGGTTTACCGAGCATCTGCGCGTGGGCGGATATGGGAATCAGAAAGATCGTCAAACTCACTGCGACGATGGAAACCAGCTTCATGATTACACCCCGTGGGATCGACAAATGCCCTACGCAGGGAATTTTCGGAATGCCAATGGCAATTCTCGCATTCATTCCACGGAACGATTTACCAAACTATTACTTACCCAAGGAAAAGACAGAAAAGTTTAACATTTCAATCCCTTCCCGTTCGCGATGCCGATCAATCAGCCATCGAAAATCCACCCGTTTCACCCATTTTCACATGCAAATTCCTGGAATAGGGTCCCGATTGAGGAACCACCCTCCCCGCATTGTCCCGCAGAACCGTCAAGGGTGGCCGATTTTTGCCCAAATTACCGAAGTCTGACGCAAGCGAAACTTTTCCACATGGGAAACTATGTCAAAATCCAAAGGGAGAAGTTCGCCATGCAATGCCAACGCGTCGAAACGAAGCTGGAGCCTCCGGCGTACCTGGTCGTGGACCGGTTTTTACGGTCGCCGTTCGAGGTTCGTGCGCTCCGTTCCGCGTTGGATTTGAGGATTGTCGGCGACGGCGCCGAACCGTTCACCTTGGCCCACGTGCAAGCGCGTGTACATGGTGAAACGAGATCGCTCCGCCAACTTCTCGATATCCTGACCGTGGCCGAGGTCTTGGAGGAGGGGGATCTCGGCTATCGGATGACCGCTCCATTTCGGGAAGCGCTCCGTTTCCGACCCCTGTTGGAAGCCAAACTCGACCTCGCATTGCATGTCGCACCGGATTTTCTCGAAGGCTACACGGCCTTTCTGGTGAAGCCGCGAGAGTTCCAGGCGCGGTCCAGGCTGTTCGGATTGTTCAACTACCAACATGCGGTTGAACCGACACCGGAGGGTGAACGTCTCACCGCCATGTGGATGCGTTACACCACCGAACTCACGCGCCATGAGGCGGGCGTGTTGCTCCGGTTGCACGATTTTCGAGCCGGCCAAACGCTACTCGACGTGGGTGGAAACAGTGGCGAACTGGTCTCGCAAATCTGTGCCCAAGCGGAGACCCTCCAGGCGACCGTCTTCGACCTACCCGCCGTTTGCCGACAAGGGATCCGCCACACGGCGGCCCAGCCAACGCGTGACCGAATCCGATTCGTGCCTGGCGATCTCCGCATAGACTCCCTTCCTGGGCCGGTCGATACGCTCGTCATGAAATCGTTCCTTCATGATTGGCCCGCACCCCTGGTTCCCATGATCCTTCAGAAGGCGACGGCGGCACTCGCACCTGGCGGCACGCTGGTTCTGTTCGAACGCGCCCGACCCAACTTCCGCGAAGGTTTGCCAAGATTCGGAGACCTTCCGATGTTCCTGTTTGCCAGACATTTCCGCGATCCGGACGAGTATCTCGAAGTCTTGGCCACGCTTCCCTACGTGTCCGCGGAAGTGCGTTTCGTCAACCTCGATGGTCCGTTCTTTTTGCTGACCGCGACCAAGGCAGGGAACTGACCATGGGCATCTTTCGCCACGACGATTACATCGAAATGACCATGCATTTTCGCTGCAATTTGAAATGCACGCATTGCATGATCGACGACACGATGGATCGATTGAAGCCAGAGTCTGAGGAACGATTTCAGAGTCTACTCGCGTACAATCAACGCCACCGGCGCTGGAAGGGCTTGATTCTGACAGGTTCGGAAATCACCCTCCGCTCCGATCTGCCCCAGCTTGCCCGACAGGCTCGCGCCCACGCCTTTTCGCACGTTCGCATCCAGACGCACGGCATGCGTTTCGCGAATGCGGATTACTGTCAGGAACTCGTGGAAGCGGGAGTTGATGAATACTTCGTCAGCGTGATCGCCGCCGACGCCGCTTCCCACGACGGGATCACCCAGGTGCCGGGCTCCTTTGACAAGACCCAGCGAGGTTTGGCGAATCTTGACCGATTTCCTGGCGTGAAACTGCTAACCAACACGGTCATCACCTCGCGGATTTTCCACCAACTTCCCGCGCTGGTGATGGGTTTGAGTCATCTTCGAAATCTGGTTCAGATGGATTTTTGGAATTATTTCCCGATGACGGAAACCGACGAAAAGGACCTCATCGCGAATCACCTCGAAGTACTACCGTTCCTTCGCCGAGCGATCACGATCGCGGGATATTTGGGACGAGCCGTCGAAGTCAAAAATTTTCCGGAATGCTTGTTGGGCGAGCTTCGAGGTGCGTTGGACAACAGCCAACCTCGCCTCGAAATCGATCCCGCCTTTTGGCGTGAGTTTGCCAGGAATGGGTTTTATCAATGCGCCCATCGCGAAAGGTGTGGCTCCACGCAGTGTCTGGGTTTGAATTCAGCCTATGTAGAAAAATTTGGCTGGCATGAAGCGGATCTGACACCGTTTCCCCGCACGGACACGTCGACGCCACAGGTTCGGCCCCGGAAGCAGTTGCCTACGATTTCCCGGCCATCGCTCACAACCGTCTGACACCATTGCCATGAACCTAACCGTTACGGACCTCGGGATTCATTTACTTCGCGTCATTCAAGCGCGGAACGTTCCCTTTCGGCTCGAACAATCCTGTCAGATTCGTCGTGGACATGTTAACTCGGATCGATTCCTGGTGAGCACCGCCAAAAAACACCTCGGTGATCGGGAGGAATCGATCCTCCGCGATTTGGGATTTCCGCGAGAAGGCCAGGATTTTCTGGACCGACACCGACGAAATGCCCGCTATGTTCACTTTGGTTTCGAAGGCAGGGATCGGCCTTTTTTCAAGGTCTATTTTGAGGGCGCAAAAACAGACTTCCGCGCCAAAGAGCCGATTTTCTCAGCTCTGAAATGGGATCCCGGCCAGCCGAATGCCTTGGTACTGACGGAATACCACGCGGTAGCCGCCGATTCCTTCCCCGCATTGGTGTGTGCCGTCGGCCGAATTTTGTCCAGCGCCCCCTCCGAGTTCCAGCACCTTCTGTGGGACGTACTTCGACCTTTCGCCAGCGTTTCTCGCACTTCGGATCTACGCCTCTTGGAAGTCGTGGAACCTGGTTCGCCGCGCCGGTCTTTCGATTTGAATCTCTATCCACTCGGTTTAAACGTGCACGAACTGGGGGGCGTTTTTCGAAAATTGGCAGCATTTCTCGCGATGGAGCAACCGCTTGCGGAATGGCTGCAGCGCGTCGGCATCACGCAACTTGGCCACCTTGCGATGGGCCAACATCGAGACGGCGAACCCTTCTTCACCATCTATTTCGGAATGAAAGCGTTCCACACGCTCGCGGAGGCAAGTTGATGCGAACCCTCGTGAACTCCCTGGAAC
>WBZS01002082.1_pt1 | contig 13342 bp, 7 predicted proteins | sample 5204201 | NCBI WGS metagenome assembly WBZS01 (sample SAMN12344357, study PRJNA552823) | activated sludge metagenome | biome: Activated sludge suspended growth; feature: Nitrification reactor; material: Wastewater; isolation source: activated sludge from nitrification reactor of wastewater treatment...
ATTCGCTGATCATCGTGGCTAGCCAGAAAGACGTACTATCTGGGGCATTCCTTGCCTCAGTACTGCAATCTGACTTCGGCAGGCAAAAACTCGAATCGATTCAAACTGGTGGTATGCATCCGCATTTGAATTGCGGAAACGTCAAGTATGTAGAAATACCTTTGCCACCGAAAATGGAGCAGTTGGCAATTGTTGAACACATTCACGGGATCGCGGAAAGATTTGATGCACTCACAGCGGAGACGGAACGGTCTGTCGACCTGTTGCAAGAGCGTCGCACCGCGTTGATCTCCGCCGCTGTCACCGGCAAGATCGATGTTCGAAACGAGGTAGATGAAGGGGAATGACTTCGAATCGGAACTCGTCAATGGCTTGGTGAGCGCGATTGACACCGAGAATACGCGGGCCATCGACTTTGCCGATCGGAGAAAACGCTGAAGCGACGTCTGATCTGGTAAACTTTGAGCCGTTCGTCGGAATCGGACCTTGCCGATTTTCGACCTGTATTCAATGCAGCTCAGCTCCAGCTACCAGTTGATTCGGAAACGCGACGACAGCCAACGGATGGATTGGTCGATTGATAAATCGCGACTGAGGATTCAGATGAAACCGTCGACCTATCTTGATCACGAGACAATTGCGTTTAAGATGTTTGGGGAGACCAAGGGCAAACTCAGCCTCGCCGGAAGAAACAATTGAGCCAGGAAGAATTCAAGAAACAGTACGCCATGGTTTTGGACCTTACCAAGGATTGGCCGGCGTGGAAGCTCAACATCCTCGAGAACAGTGCCAGGCCAACGGTCGATGTGCCCCGACCTCCCGTGAATAACACCCGGAATTCGGAAAACGGCGAGAAGCCAGCACGAGTCGAGAATTAAAGCGATTCGGCGGCCATTTCCAAAAGAGGCTCGGTGGCCCATGAGTCTCCAGAAAGAAATCCATTTCGAAAACGAGATTTGTGAACACCTCACCGCCCACGGCTGGATTTACGCCGAGGGCGACGCGTCCCATTACGATCGGGCCCGTGCCCTCTTCCATTCCGATGTGTTGGCCTGGGTGCAGGCGACGCAGCCCCAAGCCTGGGATGCCCTTGAAAAGAGCCACGGCGCAGGCGCCAGCGAAACCCTTCTCACGCGGTTGCGGGCTTCGCTCGACCAGAGCGGCACCCTGGATGTGCTTCGGCACGGCATGGAGATCTTGGGCCTTCGCGAAAAAGTGTCCCTCGCTCAATTCAGACCCGCCTTGACGATCAACCCTGACATCTTGGCACGATACGCCGCCAATCGCCTGCGCGTGGTTCGCCAAGTCTGCTATTCGCAGCACAACGAAAATTGCATCGACCTGGTCTTATTCCTGAACGGAATCCCCGTGGCCACGGCGGAGCTGAAGACGGACTTCACCCAAAGCATCGGCGACGCGATCGACCAGTACCGTTATGATCGTGTGCCAAAGCCCAAGGGACAAGCGGCCGAACCGCTGCTCACTTTCCCCAGCGGCGCAATGGTCCATTTTGCCGTCAGCAACCGCGAAGTCCACATGACGACTCGGCTCGACGGTGCCCATTCGGTTTTTCTCCCCTTCAATCAGGGAAATGAGGGTGCCGCAGGCAATCCCCCAAATCCCCAGGGCGGACACCGTACCACATACCTTTGGGAACAGGTTTGGGAGCGGCACAGCTGGCTCGAAATCCTCGGTCGCTACTTGGTAGCTCAGAAAAACAAAAAGAAGCAAATCGAGAAGCTGATTTTCCCACGCTACCACCAGTTGGACGCTACTCGCAAATTGCAAGCCGCCATACTGGCGGAAGGGGCGGGAGGGAGATACCTGATTCAGCATTCGGCCGGTTCGGGCAAGACGAACTCAATCGCATGGTCGGCCCATTTCCTCGCGGACCTGCACGACGCCTCGCAAAAGAAGGTCTTCGATTCGGTGCTCGTGGTTTCCGACCGCAATGTCATTGACGGCCAACTGAGAGACGCGGTCTTCGACTTTGAACGCACTACCGGTGTGGTTGCAACCATCAAAGGCGAGACCAGCAGCAAGAGCAGCGAGCTTGCGGCGGCACTGTCCGGCGACAAGAAGATCGTGGTTTGTACCATTCAGACGTTTCCCTTTGCACTCAAGGCGGTGCGCGAACTGGCGGCGACGCAAGGGAAACGCTTCGCCGTCATTGCCGATGAAGCCCATAGCTCACAGTCCGGTGAAGCGGCCGCTAAGCTGAAGGAGGTCCTGACTACCGAGGAATTGCAGGAACTTAACGACGGCGGCGAAATCAGCATGGACGATGTGCTGGCCGCACAGATGGCAGCGAGAGCGAAAGACGTCGGTATCACTTTCGTGGCATTCACCGCGACGCCGAAGACCAAGACGATGGAGTTGTTCGGCCGACGGCCCGATCCAAGCCAGCCAGCCAGCAAAGAGAACCTTCCGGCTCCGTTTCACGTGTATTCCATGCGGCAAGCGATTGAGGAAAGGTTCATCCTCGACGTGCTCCAGAACTACACGACGTACAAGTTGGCTTTCAAGCTGGCCTACAACGGCAAGGAGTTCGACGAAAAGGAAGTTGAACGCAGCGCGGCCATGAAGGGGATCATGGGGTGGGTTCGTTTGCATCCGTACAACATTTCGCAGAAAGTGCAGATTGTGGTCGAGCACTTCCGCGAATTGGTGGCGCCGCTCCTGAAGGGCAAAGCCAAGGCGATGGTTGTGGTGGGGAGCCGACAGGAAGCCGTCCGCTGGCAGTTGGCCATCGAAAAATACATCAAAGATCGCGCCTATAAAATCTTCACGCTCGTCGCGTTTTCGGGCGAAGTGAAGGATTCCGAATCTGGTCCTGAGCCCTTCACCGAAACCAGCAAATCGCTCAACCCAAATCTACGTGGCCGGTCTATTCGCGATGCGTTCAAAACCGAGGAGTTTCAGATTCTCTTGGTGGCGAACAAGTTTCAGACGGGATTTGACCAGCCTCTCTTGTGCGGCATGTATATCGACAAGCGGTTGGCAGGCATTCAAGCGGTTCAGACCTTGTCTCGCCTCAACCGGGCGTACCCTGGCAAGGATACGACCTATGCCCTGGATTTCGTCAACGAACATGTCGAAGTTTTGACGGCGTTCAGGGTCTATTACAGCACGGCCGAATTAGCGGATGTGACCGATAGGACTCTGATCTTGAACCTGCGGACCAAGCTGGACGCGGCGGGTCATTACGACGACTTTGAGGTCGATCGCGTTGTTGCCGTGGAACTAAAGCCAGACGCCAAACAAAGCGAACTCATCCGCGCCTTGGAACCCGTCGCGGAACGCCTTCTCAAACGTTACAAATTGGCACAAGAAGCCCTGAAAGCCGCCAAGGAAAAGAAGGACAAAGCAAGCATCAAAGATGCGGAAGACGAGTTGAATGCCTTGGTGCTGTTCAAAACGGACATGGGATCCTTTCAGCGGCTTTACACGTTCCTTTCGCAGATCTTTGACTACGCCAACACGGCCATCGAAAAACGCTCGATCTTTTACAGGCGTCTGTTGCCTTTGCTGGATTTTGGCCGAGAGCGTGAGGGGGTCGATCTTTCGAAGGTCGTGCTGACCCACCACACCCTGAAGAACCGGGGCAAACAACCGATGCCGCTTGGCGAGGGCGAGAACCCGAAGCTTCAACCCCTTTCCGAAGTCGGTGGCGGGATGGTTCGCGACAAGCAGCGGGCTTTGCTGAACGACATCATCCAAAAGGTAAACGAACTCTTCGAAGGAGAACTGACCGACCAGGACAAACTGGTGTACGTCAACAACGTCATCAAAGGAAAGCTGCTTGAGTCTGAAGTTCTGAAACAACAGGCCGCCAACAACACTAAAGAGCAATTCGCCAACTCGCCAGACCTCAAGGCGGAGATCATGAACGCAATCATTGGTGCCTTGGAGGCACATACCGCGATGAGCACGCAAGCCCTGGAATCGGAAGCGGTTCGCGAGGGACTAAAGGATGTGCTACTTGGGCCTGCACAGCTTTACGAATCGTTGCAAGAGTAGGCGGCGACTGAGGTGGCACTGTGGGCAAGAGTCGGATGAACCTCAAGTTGCAACGTCTCTGAAAGGCGAGAGATAAGCGACCTAAACGGGGATGGAACGTGGCGAACCCAAGCATCATCGGAAGGCTTCGAAAGGACCCAGGCGATAACCAAGAGACACAGGTAGTCCAGATTTTGGTGGCCGAAAACGGTTGGATCTCCAGGAAGGAGGTCAAGAGCCGCATGAATAACCTGGTGAACAAGAAAACGAACAAATCCAACCATAGTAAAGGGTATGACGAAATCTGCAAAGCATTGCTCAAGCTGGGTTATGCCGAGTCATTACCCAATTCCAGGCCACAGAAACTTCGCGTGACAGACAGAGGAAGACAATGGCTCGCCAAAGGAGGAGGGTTTTATTTTGATGCTGCCTCCACCGAACGCGACACGTCTCGTGGTTCCGCAAGCACAGAATCAGTCGGCACAGATGCTGATCCAGATGAGAATGTAGTTGCTGACGACATTGAGGAAATTCGTAAATCCGTGAGCGTCGAAACGGTTCGAAATGCATTGATAGCCGCTCGGCTCGGTCAAGGGCAGTTTCGCAGGGCAGTACTCAAAATTTGGGGCTACGCTTGTGCCGTCACAGGGTCGACGACACGTGACGCCATTCGTGCGTCACATATCAAGCCCTGGAGGGATTCAACCAACGACGAACGGCTAGACCCATACAACGGCTTGCCGTTGATTGCAAATTTGGACGCGCTGTTCGATAAGTACCTGATTTCTTTCGACCAGGCTGGAAATATCTTGGTTTCAAGCCAACTCGACCCGACCGACAAAACGATTTTCGTCAACCTCCAAGGAAAGCTACGGAGTCTTCCCTTGGAAGTAATGAAGAAAATAGAGAGATACCTGAAGCAACATCGCAAGCGGTTTAAGAAATAGACCCCGCGAAGACTGGACTAGGAAAGCTTTGGTCCGGTGGGATTGCACTTTTCTCTCGGAGACATCTCGGCACTTATCCACTATTGTCGGGATCCAAGAGGATCGATTAGGTTTTTGCCTTCTACAAAATCATGAAAAGGTCGGAACCAGCCAAACAGTAGTCCTGCTTCACGCACCGGATTCAAGATTGTTCACCGAAGACATTAAGGTTTTAGTTGGAAAGTTTACTCTGCAGGAAATGGGAGAAAGGTTTGGATTTACCCGAAAGGCGGCGGGTCATTGTCAGTTCGACGAAAGTTCGGCGGAACCGCCGGTTTTTGCGTTTTTGAATTCGCTAATTTACTTCGCCGAATGATGATGATTTCTCGTGATAACCAATGACTCGTCGCCAGGCAGACCCCGGGATTCACGGTCAATTCGAAAGACGACATGGCAGAACCCCGTTCACTACCCCGGTCAATGAAACGACTGTCAGTCGCTGAAACGCTTCACTTCCAATCGGTGCGGCGGACCGGAGCAGGTTACGCAGATTGGCTTGTGCCCTCCGGTCGATCAGACCGACGCGCCCGCGCTTTCGCTAATAATTCGGCAGAACTACTCCCTTCTTGACAGGGCATAGGGAGATGGTGGGGAGGTTATTGAAATGGCCGCGACACGAGTTCTTCCTGGTTCCTGTGCCTCTTTCGGCTGGTTGTGGCTTACAGATCTTCACCTAGGTCAAAGTAGCCAAAAGTGGCTCTGGCCAACGCACCGCCAAGAGTTCTTTGACGATCTCGAACGAATACACAACGAGTGCGGCCCTTGGGATATGGTGCTGTTCACCGGCGACCTCGTCTTCTCAGGTAACCCAATAGAGTTCGGTCATCTTACCGAGGCCCTTGGAAAGTTGTGGAAACACCTCAAGACGCTAGGTTCCAATCCCTATTTCCTCTGCGTCCCCGGCAATCATGATCTGCGGCGTCCACCAGCGGATTCCGGGGCTGCGGTGGCGCTGCGGACCAGCTGGAACGAATCCGACGTGCAAAATGCATTCTGGGGGAAAGCGAACTCAGATTTCCGCAAGCTCATAGAGGAATCCCTGAAAGCCTACACCGACTGGCTGAATGAACGCCACTTTCCGGCACCGCCCGATTACCGACCCGGCCTGCTACCCGGCGAATTCTCGGCCACGATCGCCAAGGGGGACGCGCGACTAGGCATCGTCGGCCTGAACACTACCTTCCTGCAACTCGCGCACGGCGACTATGAAGGCAAGCTGGAGATCGACCCCCGCCAGCTGGAAACTGCCTGCGGAGGGGATGCGGCCGAGTGGATCGGGCAGCGCCACGCCAGTTTGTTGCTGACGCACCAGCCTCCGAACTGGCTATCATCGGCGGCGCAGGAGCGCTACCGGGGGGGCATCTACATTCCCAGGCGGTTCGTTGCACACTTTCACGGCCACATGCACGAATCATCCGGGCAGGTCACAATTGAAGGGGGGGCTGCCCCCCGTCGGACTTACCAGGGTACGTCGTTGTTCGGCTTAGAGGGTTACGGTGAGGCTTTCGAGAAGGAACGCTTTAAGTTCGGCTACGCCGCATGCCGCCTGGAAATGGACAGGACCACGGGGCGGCTGTATCTGTGGCCGCGACTCGCAGTAAAGCAGCAAGCGGGCCACTGGCGGCTGGCGCAAGACCAGAGTTACACGCTTGAGCATGGTGAGCAATACACCGCGCCCGAGGAGTTTCTGCTCACCATGCCCTGCGAATGCCCGGGGGGGACAGCGTCGCCGAGCCCCATCGCATCAAATTCAGCAGCGGGACCCACCGCTATTGGCAGCGATGGCCGACGCAAAGAATACCTCGAGTTGCTCTTCCGTCAATCGGTCGCGAGGTGTGTGATGCGCTGGCAGTCCGCAGGCACGCCCAGCGCGATAGCGAAGCAACTCGCCCAGGATATGGTTGTCGGCGCTCCCAGGTCCGACATGGTGCCCACCGCCGACAGGCCGATCATCCTACTTGTGGGTCCCATCGGGGCAGGAAAATCGCTGACCGGAGAGCGGTTGCATCAGGCCGCGATTCAACGGGCTCTCACCGCTCCTGACGCGCCCACCCCGGTCTACCTTGAAACTCCGAGTGCAGCAGGCCGACTGGACGCTGCCGTCGCAGAGGCTGTCGCGGCAACTAGCGGCAATCGCACGCGGGGGGTCGCGCTCTTTTTGCACGAGGCCGTCGGCGGAGAAACGGTCGATGTCCGCAATCTTCTGAACGAGGCCCGCATCCTGGCCAACTCTTGGCCGAACACGACGGTCGTTCTCCTCACCAGACACTCCAGCCCGCTGCAGGATGCGCGAGAGGAAGCAGTTCAGGTGCCGCCCCTGTCGGAACAGCAGGCGCTCGATCTAATCAGTCAGCTATCCGGGGGCTCCAGTCCCTGGTTCCCCCCCTCGTGGCCGCCGTCAGTCCGTGAAGCCATCCGCCGGCCGCTCTTTGCCGTGCTGATTGCCTCCTATCTAAAGGAGAACGATGGGCGCCATCCGCAGTCAAAGGCCGATCTCGTTGAAGATCTCGTGAGCCGTGCCCTCGGCCGGATTAGCGCTGACCCGACCCAAATGGGACGTCTGCTCCAGAAACTCGCGATGCTTTCGACGGATCGCGGGGGCGGCTTTGTGCCGGCGGTTGAGGTCGCACCGCAGCACGAGTTGATGCCGCTGATCGACTCAGAGCTTGTGACTCAGAGGGGCGAAACGATCGCTTTCCCTCTTGCGATCCTGACCGAGTGGTTTGCCGCCCGCGGACTAGCAGCCGGCAAGCCGAAGGCTGGGGCTCTGCTCGGGGACGCGCAACGCCTTGATCAGTGGTATTATCCGCTCGTGATCGCCGTCGGGACCTCTTCTCACGTCGAAGCATCCCAGATGCTTACACCGATTACCCAAAACGATCCTGGGCTTGCGTCGAAACTTATTGAAGAAGGGGTTGCCGGCTGGGGTTTGGCCGAATACGTCTGGCCGCCCCCCGCACTCGAATGCGGGCAGCGGCTGCGGGATGTGATGAGTGTGTGGGGACAGGCACTTGGCCCGTTAGCCCCCTACTTAATCCCATTTCGGCCCGATGGCACCTTGCGCCCCTTGGGTGTGGCAACATCAGGGCCTTGGCTCAGTGCCGGGTGGTATCTCAAAGAAGACATCGCTGCGCCGATCGTTGCGTTGACGAATGCAAGCCCGGGTATAGGCCCTCTTCGTCCTGGGTGGGCGATGACCAGCCTGCGGCCGGGTCGAGATCCCGCTTGGGCGTGGCGCTGGGCGCGGGACAACCTGGCGGAGTCGTTGGCGCAGGTTCTCCGCGAACGGCGGCTCGCGTTTGACGATGACCTTCCGCGACGCGAAGCGGTGTGGCTGGCGGCAGTCGCGCTCACCGACAGGCCATACATGCAACGCACCTCAGTTGAACTGGCCGAGATCGAACCGATGCTCTCACGCGCAGCAGGAGAGGAGTGGATGGCCACGGACAGGAATGGTCGCCTCATCTCGCTCAGCCCACTACGGGCCGAAGTTGCACGGCTGCGAGCCTCCGGTGGAACAACCATTCTCGCACCGTGGCCGCCGGCAACCCCTCCGGCGAATCCCGATTTCCCCGAATTCCTGTGGCAAGCGAGGTCGAATGAGGACATTCTGGAGCGAGTCCGTGACGTGTATCGGGCTTGCATGCAGCAGTATACCCGACTCGTCACCGCCCTGTTTCCCCGGTTCGCACACCGCTTCGGGCATGCTGCCATGCTACCGGCCCGCATGATTATCGAGGTCTTCCTCCCACGCAGGACTGATCGTCACGGAACGCCCTTGATTGCTTGGAAGTGGGAGCCTTTGCCACGAGGGCAGGAATCTGTCGTCGATATTCGGCTCGTTGGAGAGATGTCAGGAGTTATGATTGCTGACAATACGGATTCTCGTAGGACGTATGATCTATTCCGCCGATTGCGACCAGAAGCAGCCCCTTGGCTCAGCATCACTCTTAGCCACCAGGGGTTCGGTACGGACGTACTACGGCCCGACGCTGTGAGAGAGCTTGTGTATGATTGGCTGGAAAGCGACCTCAGGGGGATACATTGGTAACAGACTTCAAGCACTCGCATTTGACGGCTCAAATTCAACGGAGTATGGGCTTCCAAGCCGCATCGGTCCGAAATATCGAGGAAAGTTCTGCCAAAAGCAATGGGCGCTGCGAGCACCTCGACCGACGCACCGTGGCCTATGGCCTCAGCAAACTTCGGTCTGCTGCACCTCAGTGACGAACAATGTCACGAATATCCTTCCCGACAACCGGTTTTCTCCGTTCGTTTGGTTCCACTTTCGATCGGATTACCAGTTTTTCGGTACGGGCAATAAGGAGTACCCAGACTCCAGATAAATCGAAAAGGCGAATCCGCCCGCTGCGATAGCATTTCCATGATGCGTGCCTTTGAGATTTTTCAGAATTGTGCGGCAACTAATCATTGCAAATGCGGTAGGCCGAGAGTTTCTTTTTCGCTTTCCAAATTGTCCGATTCAGACAAGGGCTATGAACTGCGTTAGGTCCCGAAAGTCGGAAACTCTGCCAACGCACGAATAGCGGCCTTGGCCGGGCCCGGTAACGTCGGCCAAACTTCGATCAACTTCGCCAAATCGGTGTCGAAATGGTCCCCTTCGCTTCGTCTGGTGCGCCCGGTGGTGCGCTCCAACTCGACCATTGACTTAACTTCGATACCTTCCAATAGGTTAGAATCTTGGCCCTTCGGTCTCTTAATCAGCGGGTTGTAGGTTCGAGTCCTACAGGAGGCACTTCCATCTTCCGGTGCAGCCCGGTGCGAATCGCTGCAAATCCCGTCAGAATCAACACTTCCCGGCAAAGCCACCCAAACTCCATGTTCCTGTTCATTCGTGCAGATCGATAGAAAAAAATGCGGTTCGGCGCGATGGTCTCGTGCGCCCGGTGGTGCGCGTATTGGCCACTCGGTTCCCGCCATTCTTAGTAGACAAAAAATCGTATTCGTCGGCGATGTCGGCAGGCGGTTCGGAAGATTTTCCACCGCCCCGGTTAGGTCATGCAAACGACGGTGCGAAGATCGGGTGGTAAAAGATTCAGACAAACGGTGCGTTTGCGGCAAATTCCCGATTCCTTTTTAAAGAATCCATGCAACGTGCAGGGTTTTCCGGGAAAGCTTCATCGCTTGTTCGATCCAATTCCCAGGGAAAGGATCCTTGAGGAAGGAATCCCTCTTTTTGTGCCGGGGGGCTTTCGCGATGCCATGCCCCCAAAACCCTTGTGGGAATGTGCATTCAATTCGAAAGTCGCTGGGGCCTATTCCTCCATCAACGTGCCTCGCGGGGGTGGTCTTTTTCTCAATGACAGAAGCGGATAAGAAATAAGACTGGACGGGTGATTCACTCTTTCTCGTGCAAGAGCGCTTCGACCTGCTTCCAATACTGATCGCACCACGCCCGGTATTCTGGAGGAAGCGACGCCTTCCAGGCCGAGTCGCGAATCGGGCTCAGTCCGCTCCACGCTTTTCTGTCACGAAGAGAATCGCGCCACCCCTTGCCTGATTCCCGTGAACGAACGCCCGCCTCGGCATCCACCAACTCGGCGTCCAGCCAACGTTTCGCAAGACCGATGAGAAAATGCCATTCCTCCGGCGTGGGCCGAGCATGAGGATCCAGCCCCTGCCCCCAGCGTAACGCTGCCTGCGCCGCGGCCATACGATGAGGCTTGAACAACTCCGGGTGCGATGGCTCGACCTGTAGAAAAACTTCTACCGCGAGGGCGTGTTCGTTGGACGCGAAGTGGGACACGGTGTCGGCAGCGTCAAGTTGCTCCTTGGGCGTCATTTTCGATCGACGAGTCCGCAACATTTCCGCTTTGTTCTTACCGATCGCCAGCGAGCACGCGTGAATCAACTCGTCGATCTTGCGATCGCGCGGATCGAGTGTTTTCGCGAATTCCGCCGTCCGTTTCGCGTCCTCCAGCCGAGCTGCTCTTTCGTAACTGACGGCCAACCAAAACCGCGCCCCTGCGTCCTTCGGATCGACACCCACAGCTTTTTCGTAGGCCTTCACCGCTTCGTTCACGCGATTGGTTTGAAGCAACGAGACGCCGAGATTGCAATGTGCGGCACACAGATTCGGGCGAAGCTCCGCCAGTCGGGTGTACGCAGTTACGGCTCCAGAAAAATCTTGCTCCCCGAACAACAGGCTTCCGAGTTCGAGGGCGACAGATTCGTTCTTGGGGTGTTTTTCAAACGCCTCACGGAGCAGCGTACGAAGTTCAGCTCGGCGGTTGTGGGCCTTCAAAATGGCGATCCGTTGCTCCAAGGCAGCATCGGGGCTGGGCGCGGGCACCGAGTGCAGCTTCGCCAGTTCACGGGCGACAGCGTGATTCGGATCGCGGGTCAAAAGCGCGTGCACATAGTACGCAAGTGTCTGATCCGCTTCGGCGGCATTGATCCTTTTCGCCTCCGTGTAGTATTTGTCGGAATCGGCGGCGTTTCCCAAGACTCGGTGTGTCACTGCCAATCCCACATACGGCGACACCTGCACATAGCCCTTCTGAATCGTTTCTTCGAATCCCCGAATCGCGTTTTGGGTTTCCCCCAAAACCATGCATGCCTCGGCGAGATTGTGCAAAAGGAAGGGTTCGCCGACGGGCGCGACGGCGAGGCCGGCTTCAAAGGCTTTTTTCGCTTCCTCCCATTTGCCGGCCAACCGAAGAACCAACCCCAGGCCGTTCCAGTGAAGGTAGGCGTTGCGCCCCTTTTCCATTTCGACCGCCTTGCGATAGCCCGCCTCGGCCGCGGCATGGTTGCCCAATCGGCCGTGAGCGCCACCTAGATAATTGTGGCTCAATGGCTCGTAAGGCCATTGACGCACGGTGCGCTGAGCGATCTCCAAAGCCTCGGTCGCGCTGCCGATCGGATTCTCCCGATCGGCGAGGAGCGTGCTCAGCATGTAGATGTGAACGCCGAAGGTATTTGGCCGCAGCGCGAGGGCCGCGCGCATTGCCGAGACTTTCGCGGATGTCGACTTCGACGCGAACGCCAAGCTCATATGCAGCCAAAAATCCTGCGGATGCAGCGCGATCGCTCGCTGGATGCGCCGAATGCCGTCGCCGTAACGCCCTTGGATCCGTTCGCCGACGTGGCCCAAAAGCGAAGGTGTCATCTCTTCGTCGGGAATTTCATCAAGAAACGCCATCACCAATTTAGGCTCGTTTAACGCATCGATCAGTTTCGCTCGCCAAGCGTGGCCCGTGATCTCGGCGGTGATCTCCATGAGTCGTTTGGCATTTTCCGGATTGGGATGAATCATTGCCCAGTCATCCAATGCCGCAACGATATGCGATTTGATCGGCGAGGCGGCGATCCGTTTCGCGGTTGTCTTCCAACCTGGCCCAAAAAAGTCGAGAACATTGGTTCCGAAGGTCGGGTGGTAGTTCAAGTAAAACGCGTATTGCTCCACGGCCCGAGTGGGCGTGAAACCGAATCCTTCGAACGTCGCCTTGAGCAGTCGAGTCTCCTCGAGAGATTCCAAAAGGCGAGTTTCCGCGATGGTCTCTTGGATGCGATTGCGGATCTTGGAGTCGTCCTCGGTTACCGCGGCTTGCTCGGCCTCCTCCAGGCTTACACGGGCTTCCTTCCACAACGACCGTTCGTACAAGCTGGGAAGTTGCCTAAGTATCCGCTCGGTGGAAAGGCGAAACCGGTCGCTTCGCATTGAACGTTGGTTCCACTGATCGTACACGTACCAACCCGCGCCGGCGCACACGCCGACGAACGCCAGCAGCACCCAGGAAAGCGTCGATTGCACACGCCGTCGTTTACGTTCCTCGGCCTGGCGAAGCTCGGCGGTGCGGCGTTCGTTCTCGGCGTGAACCCGTTCCACCTCGGCGCGGCGGGCGCGTTCCTCGGCTTCGACGCGAAACGCCCGCACCGCCTCGGCGACTTTTCCCGCATTCGCAAATCGGTCCTCCGGCCGTTTTTTCAGGCAGTCCTTCGCCAAGCGAACCAGCTTCGGATCCGCCTGCGAAGCGTCGAGCCGAGCGTACGCGTCGTTCAGATCGCCCGCCGCCGAGAGCCGAATCGTCTCTTCGACCGAAGAAGCGACGATCGGCGGCCGGCCTGTCAGTATCACGCACAGAATTGCTCCTAGGCCAAAAACATCCGCTCGCTGGTCGATGGCAGCGATTTCGCCCGACGCTTGCTCGGGTGGCATGTAGCCCGGCGTTCCCAGAATGGAACCAGCGCGGGTTTCCAGCGCCGCGGGATCGACCGCGACGCGGGCGTTCACGATCAGGTTCATCAATGCACTTTCGAGCTGTCCCCGGTCGATGGCGGCCCGCCAAAGGGCCGGGTCGAGCCGTTCTTCAACGACGATGACTTCTCCGCAC
>WBZS01002083.1_pt1 | contig 13334 bp, 13 predicted proteins | sample 5204201 | NCBI WGS metagenome assembly WBZS01 (sample SAMN12344357, study PRJNA552823) | activated sludge metagenome | biome: Activated sludge suspended growth; feature: Nitrification reactor; material: Wastewater; isolation source: activated sludge from nitrification reactor of wastewater...
CTTGCATCTGAGCGGTGCCCTTTGCACGTTGATGATTGGTCGCACAACCATCATGGCCGAGTCAGCACCGCTCTCTTTTTTGTCCGAACCCCGGACTTCCGCGAAGAACCTTTTGTTTTGGGCGATCGATTTCAACGCGGAGCCGAATCCGGTGGTCAGCCGCCAAATGAAAACGCCCGATGCGATGCGTCGGGCGTTTTGGTGATGACTTGCCGGTGCGAAACACCGGCTCGGCTACTTGCTGCCCTGCTGCTTGAGCGCCTCGTTCATCGCCTTCATCGGATCGTCGGCCGCGCTATCCGCTGCTGAGGCTGCTGCTTCCGGCGCGGCAGTACCCGTGTCCGACGCCGGCGCCTCTTGCCCGCTGCCGTACCCCGTGTCATTGCCCCAGGTGTCGCCACCGGCTGCGCTTGCGCCCGGTTGCGGCGCATCGGCGCCATAGCCGGCGGAGGCCCCCAGGCTGTCGCGCATCTGCGCGCCCACGGCGTCCATGTCGACCTTCACTTCCGCGTCCAGGCTGCCGGTGACCAGTTGCGGGAAGAAGATCAGCACGCCCACCATCGTGAGCTGCAGGAACAGGAAGGGTATCGCGCCACGGTAGATCTGCATCGTGGTCACCGGGTCCATCACCTTGCCGGTGACGCGGTCCACATACTGCTTGTCGGGCGCCACCGAGCGCAGGAAAAACAGCGCAAACCCGAACGGCGGGTGCAGGAACGAGGTCTGCATGTTCACCGCCAGCAGCACGCCGAACCAGATCAGATCGACCCCCAGCTTGTTGGCCACCGGCGCCAGCAGCGGCACCACGATGAAGGACAATTCGAAATAGTCGAGGAAGAACGCCAGGAAGAAGATCATGATGTTCACCACGATCAGGAAGCCCACCTTGCCGCCGGGCAGGGTGGTCATCAGGTGCTCGACCCACTTCGGCCCGTCGGCGGCCTGGAACACCATGCTGAACACGGTGGCGCCGATCAGGATGAACATCACGAACGACGACAGCTTGGTGGTGGACGCCAGCGCCTGCTTGAGCAGCGACCAGCTGATGCGCCCGCGCATCGCGCCCATGATGAGCGCACCGACCGCGCCCATCGCGCCGCCTTCGGTCGGCGTGGCCACGCCCAGAAAGATGGTGCCAAGCACCAGGAAGATCAGCAGCAGCGGCGGGATCAGCACGAAGGTCACGCGCTCGGCCAGGCGCGACAGCAGGCCCAGCTTGGCAAAGCGGTTGGCTAGCGCGATCACCAGCGCCACGAACACGCCGCCGCACATGGCCACCACCACCTTCTCATCCGTGGGCACCGATTCGACCAGTTGGCCTTCCCACCAGGTGTGGACATCGGCCATGTGGCGGGCCAGGAAGATCGCCACCAGCGAAGACAGCACCGCCAGCGCGATCAGCGACGGGTAGCCGCCGCTGCCGTCCGGCTCGCGGTAGGTGCGCGCCTCGGGTGGCAGTGCTGGCACGCTGGCCGGCTTGAAGATGGCCAGCGCCAGCACGTACAGCACATACAGGCCCGTCAGCATGAATGCGGGGATGAACGCGCCCTTGTACATGTCGCCCACGCTGCGGCCCAACTGGTCGGCCATGATGATCAGCACCAACGAGGGCGGGATGATCTGCGCCAGCGTTCCCGACGCGGCGATGACGCCGCTGGTCAGCCGCCGGTCGTAGCCGTAGCGCAGCATGATGGGCAGCGAGATCAGGCCCATCGAGATGACGGACGCTGCCACCACGCCGGTGGTGGCCGCCAGCAGCGCGCCGACGAAGATCACCGCCAGCGCCAGGCCGCCGCGCATGGGGCCGAACACCTGGCCCACGGTGTCGAGCAGGTCCTCGGCCATGCCGCTGCGTTCCAGAATCAGCCCCATCAAGGTGAAGAAGGGAACGGCCAGCAGCGTGTCGTTGGCCATGATGCCGATCAGCCGCTGCGGCAGCCAGGCCATGATGGTGGCGGGGAAGATGCCCAGTTCGATGCCGACAAAGCCGAAGAACAGGCCGCATGCGCCCAGGCTGAAGGCGACCGGAAAGCCCAGCAGCAGGAAGCAGATCAGCCCCGCGAACATGATCGGGGCGTAGTTGGCGGTGAGAAATTCCATGGTGTCGTTCTCGGTGATCAGCGTGCCGCAGCGGCGGGGGCGGATTCGGAGGCCGCCTTGGCGGCGGCTTCGCGGCGCAGCGCCTCGGCCAGTTCTTCCTCGGCCGACTTGTCGGTCAGGCGGCCCATCGGGTCCGGCCCTTCACCGCGCAGGAAGGCGATTCGCTTGATCAGTTCGGACCAGCCTTGCAACAACAGCAGCACAAACCCGATCGGCAGCGCCAGCCACACCGGCCAGCGAATCAGCCCGCCCGGGTTGCCGGACATCTCGCCTGACTGGAATTTCTCGATCAGCAGCGGCACGCCCAGGTACAGCACCACGATGCACAGCGGCGTCAGGAACAGCGCGAAGCCGATGATGTCGATCCACACCTGCACACGCTTGGGCAAGCGGCTGTTGAGCACGTCGATGCGAACGTGCTCGCGGTGCAGCAGGGTGAAGCCGGCCGCCACCAGGAACGACCAGGCGAACAGGTACCACTGCACTTCGAGAAAGCCGTTAGAGCTGACGTTGAACACCTTGCGAATCACCGCGTTCAACGCACTGACCACGGTGGCGGCAAAGATCAGCCAAATGACGAATTTGCCTACCGTGGCATTGAGCCAGTCGATGGCGCGAGACAGCTTGAGCAGCCCTTGCATGTTGGGTCTCCTTTTGGACCGCCGCGCGTGCGTGGCGGCGCCGGATTTGCATGCGCCGCCGTCAGCCATCGACGCAGCACATAAGAAAGTGTGCGATTGTAATGACGGCCTTTGCCGCGCGTAACGAGGCTTTCCCTATGGATGGCACGCCAGGACGTCTCCCATTCCGTTCGGGCTGAGCCACTCAACTTCGCTCATGACTGGCATGCCGAAGCCCGTCGACAGGTTCAGGGCGAACGGTTCCAGCTTCTACGTGCCGGACCCATGGCTGCCCAGGGCAGCCGTCAGCCGCGGCGCGCGCTGGGGCGCCCGGGCTTGGGGCGCTTGAATTGCCACCATGGCAGCACCTGCGTCATCGCCCTGACCTGACCACAGAACGAAGGCGTATAGCCGGGCAGTTCGGCCAGCGTGGCTTGCCATGCGGCACTGTCCAGCACGGCGCGCAGCGCGGTCACCGGCGGTGTGTCCAGTGCCGACTCCAGGCACACCAGCAGGTAATCCTCCGTCGCAATCGGCACAAAATCCAGCCCGCGCGCGCGGGCTGCGGCCTCGATGCCCAATCCTGCATCGGCCTGCCCCGCCAGCACCGCCTGCGCGACGGCGCCGTGTGACGGTTCGGTCTGCGCGTAGTCCGCAATCTGATCGGGCGCCAGGCCGGCTTCGTCGAGCAGTTCGTCCAGCAGCAGCCGGGTGCCCGTGCCCAGCGGGCGGTTGACGAAACGCACGTCGCGGCGCGTCAGGTCGTGCAGCCCGCCGATGCCCAGCGGATTGCCTTCACGCACCATCAGCCCCTGGGTGCGCGTGGCGAAGCCGATGAGCTTGTGCAGGCCCGGTTGCAGCAGCGGCTTGTAGGTGCGTTTGGCACGCGAGCCGACCGGTGCGTCGGGCCGGGTGTGAAAGCCGGCCATGATGCAGCGGCCCTCGTTCAGCGCCTGGATCGCGTCCACGCTGCCCATGAAGCGGATGTCCAGATGCAGGCTGGGACTGTCCGGCAGCGTGCGGACGTAATGGCGCAGCGCGGTAAGGGCGTCGTCGTGGCTGGCGTGAAAAGTCAGCACGTGCGCGCTGTCGTCGAAGGCGACCGCAAAGGTGCGCTCCAGTTCGGCGCGCAGGGCTTCGATCTGTGGCGCCAGCCGCGCCTGGGCCTGGCGTTCGGACCACAGCAGCTTGTCGCCGAATTCGGACAGCCGGGCGCGCTGGCCCTTTTCCCAATGCAGCAGCGGCTGGCCCAGCTCCTGTTCCCAGCGCTTGAGTTCACCCCACACGTGGCGGTAAGACAGCCCCAACGCCTGCGCCGCGGCAGAAATGGACCCCTGCGTACGCACCGCCTGCAGCAGGTCGAGCAAGGGGTTGCGGATCAGGGGCGCCGCGCCCTCCGCGCCCAAAAAATAGGACAGTCCGATCTTGTGCACAGGCCAGAGTGTGCCGCATCGGTCACGCCCGCCCGCGCGCCAGCGAGCGGCCGCCGCGCAACGTATGCAATCAATTGCATAGCTCCCCATCCCCGATGCACGGGCTTGTGCAACCGGTTTAGCATCACAGCCCCGTGAATACCTTTGCCGACAGCGCGCGCACCGCGCTTGCCCTGATCACGTCGTTCGACCCGGCGCTGTGGACCATCGTGGGCCGCTCCCTCGCCGTGAGTGCCACCGCCTGCGCCATCGCGTGCGGCATCGGCCTGGCCGCGGGCGCCTGGCTGGGCGTGGCGCGCTTCAGGGGGCGCGGGGTGGTGCTGACGGTGCTCAACACGCTGCTGGCGCTGCCGTCGGTGGTGGTCGGGCTGATGGTGTACCTACTGCTGTCGCGCAGCGGGCCGCTGGGGTTTCTGGGCTGGATGTTCACCTTCCAGGCCATGGTGGTGGCGCAGGTGGTGCTGGTGGTGCCCGTGGTCACCGCGCTGACGCGACAGACGGTGGAAGACGCCGACGTGCAGCACGGCGAGCAACTGGCATCGCTGGGCGCCGGCCGCTTCATGCGCGGGCTGCTGCTGGCGTGGGACGAGCGCTATGCGCTGCTCACGGTGCTGATGGCCGCCTTTGGCCGCGCCGTGTCCGAAGTGGGCGCGGTGATGATCGTCGGCGGCAACATCGACGGCTTTACCCGCGTGATGACCACCGCCATCGCGCTGGAAACCAGCAAGGGCGACCTGCCGCTGGCGCTGGGCTTGGGGCTGGTGCTGCTGGCGGTGGTGCTGGTGCTGAACGCGCTGATCGCCATGGTGCGGGCCTGGCGCGAGCGTGTCGACGGCATCACCACGCCGGCCACGCGCGCCATGGTGGCGGCCACATGAATGCACCCGACGCGTCGTTCACGCTGCCTGGCGCCGCGCTGCGTGCCGCCGCGAATCAGGCGCACGCGCACAAGGCGGGGGCGCAGCCCTTGATCGCGCTGCAATGCGTGGGTGTGCGCTTCGGCGCGGTGCAGGCGCTGCAGGGCGTCACGCTGCACATCGCCCCCGGCGACAGCGTGGCGCTGATCGGCGGCAACGGCTGCGGCAAGAGCACGCTGCTGCGAGTGGTGCACGGCCTGCTGGCGCCCACCGAGGGTCAGTTGCAGGCGCCGCCGCGTGCAGACCAGGCCATGCTGTTCCAGCGCCCGTGGATGCTGCGCACCACGGTGGCGCGCAACATCGCCATCGGCCTGTGGCTGCGCGGCGTGCGCTGGCGCGACGCCACGGCGCGCGCGCTGCAGGCGCTGGAGCGCGTGCAACTGGCGCCGCTGGCGGGCCGCAGCGCGCGCGGCCTGTCGGGCGGGCAGCAGCAGCGGCTGGCGCTGGCACGCGCCTGGGCGCAGCACCCGCGCCTGTTGCTGCTGGACGAGCCCACCGCCAGCCTGGACCCGCACGCCAAGCACGAGGTCGAGGCGCTGATGCACGAATTTGCCAATGCGCCCGCATCGGCGGGTGAGCCGCCGCTGACCATGCTGTTCGCCAGCCACAACCTGGGGCAGGTCAAGCGGCTGGCGCGCCGCGTGGTCTATCTGGAGCAGGGCCGCGTGCTGGCCGACCTGCCCGTGGCCGATTTCTTCAACCGTGACCTGTTGCGCGCCGTGTCGCCGCAGGCCGATCTGTTTCTCAAAGGAGAGTTGTTGTGAGCATTTTCAAATCATTCAAGCCGCTTGCGTACGCCAGATATTCGCTGACAGCTACGCTATTCGTAGCATCCGTGGCGGCGTCGGCGCAGTCCATCGTGGTCGCGTCCACCACCTCGACCGAGCAGTCGGGCCTGTTCCCGTACCTGTTGCCCGAGTTCAAGAAAGCCACCGGCATCGAGGTGAAGGTGGTGGCGCTGGGCACCGGCCAGGCGCTGGACATGGCGCGGCGGGGCGATGCCGACGTGGTGTTCGTGCACGACGAAAAGGCCGAGGAAAAGTTCGTCGCCGACGGCTTCGGCGTCAAGCGCTACCCGGTCATGTACAACGACTTCATCCTGATCGGCCCGAAGAACGACCCGGCAGGCGCCAAGGGCAAGGACATCGTCGAAGGCCTGAAGAAGCTGGCCGCCGGCAATGCCACCTTCATCTCGCGCGGCGACAAGAGCGGCACGCACGCGGCCGAGCTGCGCTTCTGGGAACAGGCGGGTCTCGTCAACGCCAAGGGCAGCGGCTACAAGGAATGCGGCTGCGGCATGGGCCCCGCGCTCAACATGGGCGCGTCCACCAACGCTTACGTGCTGGCCGACCGCGGCACCTGGCTCAACTTCAAGAACCGCGGCGACCTGGCGATTCTGGTGGAAGGCGACAAGCGCCTGTTCAACCAGTACGGTGTGATGGTGGTGAACCCCGCCAAGCACCCGCAGGTCAAACAGGCCGAGGCGCAGAAGTTCGTCGACTGGGTGACGTCGCCCGCGGGGCAGAACGTCATCGCCGGCTACAAGATCGGCGGCGAGCAGTTGTTCTTTCCGAATGCGGACAAGTGATGCGGCGATCGTGTCTTGCCGTGGCGGCCGGGCTCACGCTGGCGTCGTGCTCATCCATGAATAGCACGTCGTCCGCGGCCAGCGCCGAACCAGTGCGCGTTTACGCCGCCGGCAGCCTGCGCGAGGCGCTGACCACCATCGCTCGCGAGCATGAGGCGCGCACGGGCCAGAAGGTCGCGCTGACCTTCGGTGCATCCGGCCTGCTGCGCGAGCGCATCGAAGGCGGCGAGGCCGCGCAGGTGTTCGCCTCGGCCGACACCGACCACCCGCAGCGCCTGGCGCGCGCCGGGGGCTGGCAGGCGCCGGTGGTGTTCACGCGCAACCAGCTGTGCGCGCTGACCAGCGACCGGCTGGCCGTGACCCCCGAAGCCGTGCTGGCCACGCTGCTCGACCCGAAGGTGCGCGTGGGCACCAGCACGCCGCGGGCCGATCCGTCGGGCGACTACGCGTGGGCGCTGTTTCGCCGTGCCGACGGTCTGCGGCCCGGCGCCTACGCGCTGCTGGATGCCAAGGCGCTCCAGCTCACCGGCGGGCCGGATTCACCCCAGCCGCCCGCAGGCCGCAGCACCTACGCCTGGTTGATGGACGAAGGCCGCGCCGATGTGTTTCTGACCTATTGCACCAACGCCGTCGCCGCGCGCCAGGAAGTGCCGCGACTGCGGGTGGTGGCGCTGCCGGCCAACCTGCAGGTGGGCGCGGCCTACGGGTTGACGTGGCGCACGCAGGCGCCGCCTGCGGCCGTGCGCTTTGCGCAAAGCCTGCGCGATGCGCCAGCACAGGACGTGCTGCGGTCCCTGGGTTTTGGCGCGCCTGATTGATCGGGCACCGGGATGTCTCCGATTTCATTCGTGCTGGTACGCGTTGGCGTACCAATGTTGAGAAGCCATTCGCTCTGAGCCATTCGACGGGCTCATGACAGGCTTGTCGAAGTGCGTGTGCCGCAAGCGGCTTCGATAGGCTCAGCCCGAACGGTTCTTATCGCTTTGAACGCTGTTTCGTATGAGCCATTCGACTTCGCTCATGACAGGTCTGTCGAAGCCCTTCGACAGGCTCAGGGCGAACGGTTCAATCACAGCGTAACGAGTCACGTGCCCGCTCCATGGCGGCGCGGGGCGGCATGCACGGCGGGCGCGCCGTGCGCCCACCGTGCCGCGCATCAGTCCAGCACCGCCACGCCCTTGATCTGTGCGAACACGCGTTGCCCCGGCGCCAGTTGCAGCGCATCGGCGGACTTGCGGGTGACGCGCGCCAGCAGCGGCGTGCCGCCCACATCCAGCGCCACCAGCACCTGCGCCGGTCCGTCCGCAGCCAGCGACGTCACGCGGGCCGCCAGCACATTCAGGATGCTGGTGTCGTGCGCGGCGTGCAGGGTCAGGCTCACGTCGCGGGCCTGCACCCGCAGGCGCACGCGCTGGCCCGGTTGACGCAGCGGCGCGCCGGGCGCCTGCACGCACTGGATGGTGCCGCCGCCAAAGCGCACCTGCAGCAGGTGGTAGGCGGCGTCGACCTGATCGACCACGCCGTCAATCAGCGCGCCGGCCGCGTCGCCATGGGTTTGCGCAATGTCCAGCCGCGCCAGCAAGTCGGCCACCGGGCCTTGCGCCACCGCCTGGCCGCCTTGCAGCAGCAACAGGTGGTCGGCCAGGCGCGCCACTTCATCCAGCGAATGGGTGACGTACAGCGCGGGAATGCGCAGCTCGCGCGCCAGTCGCTCGAACCAGGGCAGCACCTCGGCCTTGCGCGCTGCGTCCAGCGCGGCCAGCGGTTCGTCCAGCAGCAACAGGCGCGGGCTGGTGGCCAGTGCGCGGGCGATGGCCACGCGCTGGCGCTCGCCGCCCGACAGTTGCGCCGGCCGTCGGTTCAGCAGGTGCCCGATGCCCAGCAATTCGACCGCCTGCGCCAGCGACACATGGCGCTCGGTCGCCGGCACGCGCTTCAGGCCGAAATCCAGGTTGCCCTGCACCGTGAGGTGCTCGAACAGGCTGGCCTCCTGGAACACCATGCCCAGCGGGCGCTGGTGCGTGGGGCGCCACACGCGGGCCGCATCGTCCTGCCACACGTCGCCGGCCACCACGACGCGGCCCGGCGACGGCCGCGTCAGCCCAGCGACCGCGCGCAGCAACGTGGTCTTGCCGCAGCCCGACGGACCGAACACGGCGGTGACGCCGCGCCCGGGCAGTTGCAGGTCGACATCCAGCGTGAAATCGGCGCCGTGCCGCACGCACGCGCGCAGCGCCAGTGAATCCGGGTATTGCGTGGAAGAAACGACGCCAGCGCTTGCTGAATCAGCGCAATTAGCTATCAAATCAGGGGTATCTCCCCCGCTCATGGCCGCCCCCTGCGTGCCTGCAGCCCGTGCAGCGCCAGCAGCACCGCAAAGCTGAACACCAGCATGCCGCCGGCCAGCCAGTGCGCCTGCGCGTATTCCAGCGCCTCGACGTGGTCGTAGATCTGCACCGAGATGGTTCGTGTCTGGCCCGGGATGTTGCCGCCGATCATCAGCACCACGCCAAACTCGCCCAGCGTGTGCGCAAAGCCCATCACCGCGCCGGTGATGTAGCCCGGCTTCGCCAGCGGCAGCGCGACATGCCAGAAGGCGTCGAGCGGGCTGGCGCGCAGCGTGGCGGCCGCTTCGAGCGGGCGGTCACCGATGCCTTCAAACGCGTTGATCAAGGGCTGCACCACGAACGGCAGCGAGTAGATCAGCGAACCCAGCAGCAGCCCCCAGAAGGTGAAGGCCAGCGTGCCCCAGCCCAGTGCCTGCGTGAATTGCCCCAGAAGGCCGTTGGGCCCCAGCGCCACCAGCAGGTAAAAGCCCAGCACCGAGGGCGGCAGCACCAGCGGCATGGCCACCAGGGCGCGCACGGCCACGCGCAACCCGGCCCAGCGGGACGAGCGACCACGCGCCACCCACCAGGCCAGCGGTGTGCCCGCCACCAGCAGGATCAGCGTGGCGCCGATCGACAGCTCGATCGACAGGCGGATGGCGGCGACGGCGTTGGCGTCCAGCATGGGGTGGAGGAAGAGGCGCACCGTCCCGCCAAGGGGGGCGGCGCCTGATTGCTATTCAGATGATAGCTGCTGGCGCAGGCTGAGCCACCGCTGATCGCCAGAAAGGTTCAACACTCGCCTGCATGGTTCATTTCACCGCATAGCCATAGCTGCGGATGAACGCCTTGCTTTGCGGGGCACGCAGCAAGTCCATCCACGCCTTGGCTGCCGGGTTGCCGGCGGCGCGCTGCAGGATCACCGCGTCCTGCACGATGGGGGCGTGATACCTGGCGGGCACGACCCACATCGAGCCATCTTTCAGCCGGCCCCCGTCGAGCACCTGCGCCAGCGCGACAAAGCCCAGTTCGGCGTTGCCGGTGGCGATGAAGTTGTAGGTCTGGCCGATGCTCTCGCCAGTCACCAGCTTCGGCTGCAGGGGGGCGGTCAGGCCCAACTGGTCGATCGTCTGGACCGCCGCGGCGCCGTAAGGCGCGAGCTTGGGATTGGCGATGGCGATCTTGCTGAAGTTGCCGCGCTTCAGCACCGCGCCCTGGTCGTCCACGAACCCCGGCTTGGCCGACCACAGCACCAACTGGCCGACGGCGTAGGTGAAGCGCGAGCCGGGAACGATGGCGCCTTCTTTCTCGAGCAGGGCGGGGCGCTCGTCGTCGGCGGCCAGCAGCACGTCGAACGGCGCGCCATGCTTGATCTGTGTGTAGAACGCGCCGGTGGCGCCAAAGGACAGCCTGGCTTGGTGCCCCGTGGTCTTGGCGAACACCTCGGCCAGCGCCTTGGCCGGCGCGGTGAAGTTGGCGGCCACCGCCACGTGCACGACTTCGGCGTGTGCCGCGACCGTCATGGCCAGCGAGGCGGCAAGGATGAACAGGCGGCGCAGTCGACGTGGCATAGGGCGAGTCCTTGAGCGTATCGCTATTCAAAACAGGAATAGCGAGTGTACCCGCCTGCGGCGCCACAATCACGGCCATGTCCAAATCCATCGTCACCGCCGCTGCGCTGGGCCACGGCCCGGCCGACAAACGCATCGAAATCCTGCAACTGGTGGGGCGGCATGGATCCATCTCGCAGGCGGCGCGCAGCGCGGGGGTCAGCTACAAGGCGGCGTGGCAGGCGATCCACACACTCACCAACCTGGCGGCCGAGCCGCTGGTGGACAGCAGTGTGGGCGGTGCAGGCGGCGGCGGCGCGCGCTTGACGCCTGCGGGCGAGCGCCTGCTGGCCGCGGCCGAACAACTCGACACCGCGCGGCGCGGCGTGCTGGCGCGCGTCAACGGCGCCGAAAGCCCCGCGCTGGCGGGCCCGCGCACCAGCATGCGCAACCACCTGCGCGCCACGGTGGCCGGGCTGGAAAGCGATGGCGCGCGCGACCCGATGGTGCGCGTGGTGCTGGCGCTGCCGGACGGTGGCGCGCTGGCCTCGCTCATCACCCGCGAAAGCGCCGAACTGCTGGAGCTGGTGCCTGGCCTGCGGCTGCTGGCGCTGTGCAAGGCGACGGCGGTGCGGATGCAGACGCCGGATGCCGCACTGCCCGCCGGCGCCAACCGACTGCCGGGCCGGGTGCTGCGGGTGTCGCGCGGGGTGCAGCGCGACGAGGTGGTGGCCACGTTGGCGGGCGATCAGCAGTTGGTCGGCTTCGCCGCGCGGCCGAATCGCTTGCGCGCCGGCAGCCGGGTGGAGGCGGTGCTGGACGAAGCGGCGGTGGTGTTGGCGCTGGCCGGGTGAAGGCGCATGCCGATGTTCAGGGTGTTGCTACCGGCAGGCAAGCTCGGACAGAAAATGACCTCCAGCGCTTGTCCATAAAGCGCATGAAGCTACATAAAACATAGCGTGTTCAATCTGCCGACCACAACAGCGGAAACAACTCATCCACCATCGGCGCGCCCGCCGGCAGGCGTTCCGCCAGACCAGGGAAGGGCGGTGATGTGACCCACTGGCGCGGCGCGTGCGTGATGTCGTCGCCCAGCATGCGCACTGAAAATACACGCCGCCGCGTGTCGCCATCCACGCCGCCCGCCGCGTGCAGGCTGAGCATGTGAAAGGCAATCACGTCGCCCGGCTCCACGGCCCAGCCGAGGATGGGAAAGTTATCGCGCGCCGCCTCGATGTCGGGCAAGTCGGCAAGGCTCCCTTCAGGGAACCACTTGGCCTGGTGGTCCATGAAGCTGCGCGGCATCAGCCACGGGCCCTTGTGCGAGCCGGCGACGAATTCGAGCGTGGAATGGCGCCGCACCGGGTCGACCGGAATCCAGAAGCTGATGTTCTGCCGACCTTCGATGTTGTAGTACGGCTGGTCCTGATGCCACGGCGTGCGCTGGCGCGTGCCGGGCTCCTTGGTCAGCATGTGGTCGTGGTACAGGCGCACGTGGTGGCTTTGCATCAGCAGCCCCGCGGCGGCGGACAGAGGCGAGTCGAAGATGACGCGGCGGTAGGCGTCGTTGTCTTGCCAGCAGCAAAAGTCCTCGATGAAAAAACCGGGGTCGTCGGGCCGGCTGGCCACCTTGGCGCGCGGGCTGGGCGCGGCGATGTTGGCGTCAATGCCGGCGCGCAGCAGCGCCACTTCGTCGGCGTTCAACAGGCCGCGCAGGCACACCGCGCCATCGCGGGCGAAGGCGTCTGCCAGTTCGGGCGTGACCACCGCGTGCGCGCGGCGGGTCTGATCGGGCGGGTTCATGCCGCCGATTGTGGCGCAGCGCCAGTCGACCGCTGCTCGCCGCCCGACTGTCTCAGTTTGAGAATTTCACTCGGCCGACAGTACCCGACTAGGGAACACCCTAGACCGCCCCGCCCCCGGTGAGTGCAGAAAATCCCTATGCAAAGTTTTTCATAAGCAAGGCGCGCCGCGCCCATACCCACCACAAGGAGACCTTCATGCAAAAGGTGTTGCACATCAACGCCGACAAGTGCACCGGCTGTCTGCAATGCGAGATGGCGTGTTCTTACGAGCATTACGGCGTGTACGCCACGGCCAAGTCGCGCATCAAGGTGTTCGACTTTCACGCCACCGGCAAGAAGGTGCCCTACACCTGCACGCAGTGCGACGAGGCTTGGTGCCTGCACGCCTGCCCGGTGGAGGCGATCACGGTGGACAAGGGCTCGGGCGCCAAGATCGTGAGCGACGCCACCTGCGTCGGCTGCAAGGTCTGCACCATCGCCTGCCCGTTCGGCACCATCAACTACGTGGCCGAGACCGGCAAGGTGCAGAAGTGCGACCTGTGCTACGACCGCGCTGAAGGGCCGGCCTGCGTGGAAGCCTGCCCGACCACCGCCATCACCTACATCGACGCCAACTGGACCGGCCTGGACCGCATGAAGCAGTGGGCCGACAAGCTGGGCAATCAGCCCTCCGCCGCTTGACGCGCAAGCGCACGCAGCTATCAATCAAGGAGCACACATCATGTCCTGGGCTGGCAAACTTCTCCGCGTCAACCTGACCACCGGCACCGTCAAATCCGAACCGCTGAACATGGACTGGGCGCGCCAGTACATCGGCTCGCGCGGGCTGGGCACCAAGTACCTCACCAGCGAAATCGATCCCAAGGTCGATCCCCTGTCGCCCGACAACAAGATCATCTGGGCCACCGGGCCGCTCACGGGCACCATGGCCTCGACCGGCGGGCGCTACACCGTCATCACCAAGGGGCCGCTCACGGGGGCGATTGCGTGCTCC
>WBZS01002084.1_pt1 | contig 13332 bp, 12 predicted proteins | sample 5204201 | NCBI WGS metagenome assembly WBZS01 (sample SAMN12344357, study PRJNA552823) | activated sludge metagenome | biome: Activated sludge suspended growth; feature: Nitrification reactor; material: Wastewater; isolation source: activated sludge from nitrification reactor of wastewater...
AATCTCGTCATGGTGATCTGGGGCATTCTGAACCCGCTGCTGCCTCCCGGTCGTCTGCGCAAAGTCGGGGTCATTGAAACGAGAGACAACTATTTTGAATATACGGGCGCCATCTAAGGCGAAGGGAAACATTGTGAGAAAGTCACCAAAACGAGCGAAAAGAGCGACATCGGTGGAAGACACAAACGGAAGTGGACGGCCTCCGGACTTACCGGTCCTTCAATCGCTGGTCACGGAGATGCTGCTCGCCCTCGGTGAAAAGCCCAGTCGAAATGGGCTGCTCAAGACCCCTGAGCGAGTGGCCAAAGCCCTGGCCTTTATGACACAGGGGTATCAGCGTGATATCGATCATCTCTTGAACGGGGCGCTCTTTCCGATCGAATACGATGAAATGGTCATCGTCAAAGACATCGACTTCTTCAGTATGTGCGAACATCACCTCCTGCCGTTTTTTGGCCGAGTCCATGTCGGCTATTTGCCCAATAAGAAAGTGGTCGGTCTCAGCAAGATCCCGCGAATCGTCGATATGTTCGCCAGGCGTCTGCAAGTTCAGGAACGGTTGACCGTGCAAATCGCGGAAACGTTGAGTACAAAGCTGAATGCCCATGGCGTCGGTGTCGTCGTGGAAGCCAGACATCTCTGCATGATGATGCGGGGAGTGGAAAAACAAAATACCATCGCTGTTACCAGCTCGATGCTGGGAGCGTTCCGCAGTCAATCACAGACGCGCGAGGAGTTTTTGAAATTGATTCGGCGGGGCAGTGTCGGCGATCCAGAGTGAGTCCTCGCAGGCCGTTGAAAAAAACCTGCCAGCGTCGTTCTCACATTGCTCAGTAGCTCATCGTACAGGAAGAGTACGATTCGCCCCTTCGCTTGCTGCGGCCTTACTCGTAGAACAGCGTGTCGTGGCGCGCCGGGGTTGGGTGGGTAAGGAACAAGGCCGTTTTGATCGCCCTGTTGGCCAAGTTACCGCGTGGCAGTCGAAACAAAAGCACGGAGGATCTCATTGAACCGGTCAGGTTGCTCCAGGTTCGAGAGATGGCCTGCTCCCGGAATGATGGCCAGACGGGCATTGGGAATACTCTCCGCCATGAGCCGTGCATCGGCAGGTGGAGTTGGTGCATCCAGCTCACCGACAATGATTTGAGTCGGACAGTGTATCTGTTATAGGAACGGGACGGAGTCAGGCCGTTGTGCCATTGCCATGAGATCTCCGGCAATGCCACTGACTTGGTTGCCCTCGATCATTCCGCGTACCCGTTGAACCAACTCCGGCCTCGTCTGGATCGTTCCAGGACTCAATAATTTCGGGATCATGATGTCCGCAATCGCGCTCGACCCCCGTTTGTAGGCAATCTGAGCCATCTCGAATCGTGCCCGTTTTCCATCCTCTGTATCTGCCTGAGCTCTTGTGTCGGCTAAAACCATGCCTTTCACGCGCTCAGCGTACTTTCGATAGAACGCAAAGAGGATATAGCCTCCCATAGAAAGTCCGACAAAGACGGCCTGCTTGATCGACAGATGGTCTAACAGGCCGCACACGTCATCGGCTGCTTGGTCCAGAGTATAGTGCCAGAGTGGAGCATCGGACTCGCCGTGTCCACGCAGGTCAATCGTCATCACGCGAAACTGTGAGGAAAGGGCGTTCTCTTGTTCCGTCCACATGCCGCGGTTAAGCGGGAAGGCATGAAGAAAGACGAGCGGAAATCCGCTTCCCTGATCGTTGAAAGCGAGGGTCATGCCATTGACTTGAGCAAGCATCATTCAATCGGTTCCTGTCGAACGTCGTACCATCGGTTGCCTGCATGGTCAAGAGGTCATTTGCGCTGAGGTGCCCCGGCGTATACAATTCCCGCAGATTTGTGAGGAGTGAGATGACCCGCGCTCGTGATCAGGCCCCAGATCTATTCACCGTGCATCAGGAACAGGACGTTGATGCTCCGCTTGCAGAACGGATGCGCCCACGTGCGTTTAGTGATTTTGTGGGGCAAGACGATATTACAGCAATAGATCGACCGTTACGGCGGGCCATTGAAGCCGATCAGCTCTCTTCCGTCATCTTCTGGGGTCCGCCCGGATCGGGGAAGACGACGCTCGCTCATCTCATCGCCCGCTATACGAAGGCCCACTTTGTATCATTCTCGGCCGTGACCGGCGGTGTGCCCGAGTTGCGCACGATCATTAAGGCAGCCGAGCAACGCCGGTTGATCAACGGTCAGAGGACCATCCTGTTTGTGGATGAAATTCACCGCTTTAACAAAGCGCAACAGGATGCCTTTCTTCCTCACGTCGAACGAGGCACCATCATTCTCGTCGGAGCAACCACGGAAAACCCCTCGTTCGAAGTCATCAGCCCCTTGTTGTCGCGCTCAATTTTAGTGGTGCTGAAACCTCTGAGTGATGAAGCCCTCGGTCGGATCCTGGATCGGGCGCTGAATGATTCGGAGGTCGGGTTGGGACAACTCAAGGCCGCAGTATCATCACAAGCCCGCCAGCGCTTGGTCGCGTGCGGCAACGGCGATGCGAGGGCCATGCTGACGGCATTAGAGTTTGTCGTGAAGCAGGCGCCCATAGGAGCCGACGGCACACGCGCGATCGATGTGGAGCTGTTGGAAGCCGCGCTGAATGCGAAGGCTCTGCGGTACGATAAGTCCGGTGAAGAGCACTACAACACCATCTCGGCCTATATCAAAAGTCTTCGAGATTCCGATGCAGACGGGGCGCTTTACTGGTTGGCGCGGATGTTGGAAGCTGGAGAGGAGCCCACGTTCATTGCCCGTCGGATGGTGATCTTTGCATCGGAAGATATCGGCAATGCCGACCCGCTCGCTCTTGGCGTAGCCGTCTCAGTGGCACAAGCCGTCCAGCTTGTCGGGCTCCCGGAGGCCCAGATCAATCTGGCGCATGGCACGACGTACCTCGCCTCACGGCCAAAGGACAACGCGTCCTATATCGGTCTTCTGGAAGCACGCAAGGATGCACAAACCCTTGGAAATCTGGGAGTTCCGCTCCATCTCCGGAATGCGGTGACGTCCGTGATGAAGGACTTGGGGTATGGAAACAACTACCGGTATGTGCATGACGATCCACAAGCACGAATCGAGCAAACCCACCTCCCATCGGTACTCAAGGACCGACGGTACTACCGCCCAAAGCCGTCCTCATAGGGCCAATTGCCTGGGTTTACATTCTCGTCCTATCGATTATACTTAGAACGATGAGACGAGGAGAAGGAAGAGTATCGGCCCATGCCACTGCGTTGAGTGAACGGCGGAAATTCTTTCGTGCCGAGTTGGTCGGATCCGCCCTGGTGTCGCCGAAGAGCGGCAGACGCGCCTGTACGGCGGTTCTCGACAATGTAAACAAGATCGGGGCGGGGTTTCATACCAAAGAACAGTTCCCATCGAACGAACGAGTCACCGTCTCGCTTGCCTTCCTGGATTCTGATCGAGTCGAGCAGCAGGAAAAACTCGACGGAATGGTTGCCTGGGTGAGGCCCTGGGAAAAGAATGGATTCCTGATCGGCGTCGTGTGGGATGAATTGGTGACGAAAGAAAAGCACCGCTGGCTGTACTACTATCTGGAAGAAACCCTCAAAGCCTCCGTCTAGTCGGGTATTGAAAGCCCCATCAGCTTCGGTCTTGCTTCGCTCAGGTTCCTCGACGTACTTACCGCCGTACGACTCGTCTCCTCGCGCACGGTGGTCTTGTTACCGCAGCCTAGTGAATACTCGCAAACACTAGCCCATCGACACCAGCTGTTGCTTGACGTTCTCCAGCTCAGCCGAGAGCGATTCCCAGCGAGAAGTCAGTCGTTCCAAATTGCGTTTCCATTCCTCCTGTTCTTGATGCAGGAGGGTCCAGCGGTCGAACTGTTCATAGAGCTTCGGATCAGCCAATTCTGCTTCGCGGGTCTTGATCTTCTCTTCGGTCTCACTAATCTCTGTTTCGGCACGTGATACTTGCTTCTCCAGTCGCGCTTGCGTCTTGGTAAGATCACGACGCTCTCCACCGCGCCCTTTTGCCTGGACTTGCTGTTCCATTGCTCGGGTAGGGCCGGAAGAGGAGGGGGAGGACCCTCGTTGGAGCTCCTCGCTCGTTTCTTTGATCGACTCAAACTCTTGGGCCTTCTTCCACAAATAGTACTCGTAGTCACCGATGAAATTCCGTGCCTGCCCCTCTTCGATCTCAACGACCCGAGTGGCGATGCGGGCCAAAAACGTCGGGTCATGGGAAATGAAGATGATGGTCCCGGGGAATTCAGCCAATGCATCGGTCAGCATATCCACGGAGGCTGGGTCCAAATGGTTCGTCGGCTCATCGAGGAGCAAGGTATTGGCGGGTTCGACCAGCATGCGGGCGAGGGCCACCCGGTTTCGCTCACCCCCGCTCAACGCCTTGATCGGTTTTTTCTGATCTTGACCAGAAAATAAGAAGGCGCCGGCGATGCCACGCAAGAAATTCATCTCCGCATGTTTGGTGACCTCTTCAAGCGATTCGAGAATCGAGTGTTCAGGGTTCAAGGTTTCCGCCTGGTGTTGGGCGAAGTAGTGTAAGGTCACGCCGTGGCCCACGGTTCTGGTGCCGGTATCGGATGGAAGGACGCCGGCCAGCATCTTCAAGAGCGTACTTTTTCCGGCTCCGTTCTCACCGACCAATGCGATACGTTGGCCGCGCTCAATCGAAAAATCCAGCGTTTTGTAGACGACCTTTTCACCGTAGCGCTTACTGGCTCCAGTGAGGTCCAATACCTGGCGTCCGCTGGTGGAAGGAAGCGGAAACCGGAACTTGACGCGTTTCGGGTCCCGCTGGATTTCGATCCGTTTAACCTTTTCGAGCTGCTTGAGGCGTGATTGGACTTGGCTGGCCTTGTTAGCCTGATAGCGGAAGCGATCAACAAATTTTTGAACCCGAGCGACTTCTTTGGATTGGCGAGCCGCAGAGGCGTGGAGTTGAGCATCCTTTTCAGCTTTCAGTTTGCAGAAGAGCGAATAGTTGCCACGGTACTCTTCGATCTTATGGTGCCGGAGTTCCCAGATATGCGTGACGACGCGATCTAAAAAAGCAGTGTCGTGGCTGATGATCAGCAACGTCATACCCGACTGTAAAAGAAACTGTTCGAACCAGCGCTGAGTCGGCTTGTCCAAATGGTTGGTCGGCTCGTCCAGCATGAGTACGTCGGGATTGGACAAGAGCAGATGTCCCAAGGCAACCCGCATCCGGTACCCTCCGGAGAGTTTCTCGACGGGGCGATCAAAATCCACCTCCGTAAACCCCAAGCCCATCAGGATTCGCTTCGCTTCGTGCTCAGGGTACTCATCGCGATGTGTGGCATCGAGGACGGTCTTGCCCGTAATCGTTTCCAATTCCTGCGGGAGGTAGCCGATCCGAAGGCGAGGCCGCTTGCGGATCGAGCCGTCGTCCGGTGACTCTTCACCAAGGACCATTCGAAAGAGCGTCGTCTTCCCGGCGCCGTTGGGTCCGACTAAGCCGACTCGTGAATTTGGACGAAGATGAGCGGAGGCTTCGGCGAGCAGCACTTTGGTAGAGTATTGTTTGCTGACGGATTCAATTTGAAGCATGGGCACAAACCTTCCGTGTAAACGTACATGAATGGATCATGTGAGACCAACCGCGGTGAAATGAGCAGCTAGGAGGTTGGAAGACGAGAGAGCTTGAAGTTGATGAACGGCAGTGACCGTCTCAGCAAACTTGATAGCCTAGTGGCAGTACGCATAGTGTGGAGATCAAGACCATCGACGATGTTTCGCCAGCGGCAATTAGGGACGGTAGGACCTTAAAGAGCTACCGGCACGCGCGAAGTGATGTTTGGTGGAGCTGGCCGGGATTGAACCGGCGACCTCGTGAATGCCATTCACGCGCGCTCCCAACTGCGCTACAGCCCCACTCTTGCGCGAAGACTAAGGGAAATTAATTCGAAAAATGAAGATGTTGAAAACGAATCGGCATGCTAACACGTGGATCCGAGCCAGTCAAGAAACCACCGGTGGGGTCTTTCCCGAAAAATTATGAATACAAACAGTTCCCGCTACCACGCGCTGCGACGAATGGCTTGACAAAGCAGTAGGTGATACCTACCATGAGCCCCTTGTGGCTCTGATCTCTCAATCGGGTCGGAGCCATTTTTTCGTGCCTCAATCGGGATTTGGACATCGTTGATCTATGGGAAATCTTGTCATTATCGGTGCGCAGTGGGGCGATGAAGGGAAGGGGAAGATTGTCGATATCTTAGCCCGTGATACCGACATCGTGGTGCGCTATCAAGGTGGGTCCAATGCCGGGCATACGGTGATCAATGAACGGGGGACCTACATCTTTCATCTCATCCCCTCCGGAATCTTGTACCGCGGCATGACCTGTGTCATCGGTAACGGAGTCGTGGTCGATCCCGGCTCTCTGCTTGAGGAAATGGATCGGCTGCAGGCCAAGGGCATCACGTTCGGAAAGAATTTCGCCATCAGTCAACGAGCGCACTTGATCCTTCCCTATCATAAGGCGATCGATCGCGCCTCAGAACAATCAAAAGGGTCACGGAAGATCGGCACAACCGGACGAGGGATTGGACCATCCTACGCCGATAAGATGGCTCGGATCGGCATCCTCATGGGGGACCTGCTGAATCCAACCTTGTTCAAAAGAAAACTCGAAGAGAATCTCGTCGAGATGAATTGGTTCTTGGAACGGCTCTACAAAGTCGACACGTTTCAGGTGGACAAGGTCTTCGACCAATACATGGGCTATGCCGATCGACTCAAGAACCATATCGTCGACACCACCATGTTGCTGAATCGAGCCATCGAGAAAAATAAAACGGTCTTGTTTGAGGGTGCGCAAGGGACGCATCTGGATGTGGACTTCGGCACCTATCCCTACGTGACCTCTTCGAGCGCCGCGGCCGGGGGAGCCTGTACCGGGACCGGTGTCGGACCGACGATGATCGATGCCGTGATGGGCATTGCGAAGGCCTATACCACCAGAGTCGGGAGCGGGCCCTTTCCGAGCGAACTGACGGATGAGGTCGGACGAGGGCTTCAGGAACGAGGGAAGGAGTTCGGCTCAACCACGGGACGTGCCAGACGCTGTGGCTGGTTTGATGCCGTCGTGGTTCGCCATGCGACAGTGGTAAATGGGTTGACCTCCCTGGCGCTGACTAAGCTGGATGTGCTGGATGGCTGTAAAGAGTTGAAGCTGTGCACCGGCTATCGATATAACGGCATCATCCATAAGACCATGCCGGCCGATCTGGATGTCTTGGCCAACTGCGAGCCGATCTATCAGCGGATGAAGGGGTGGAGCACGGCAACAACAGGAACAACAAGTTATAAGCAGCTCCCTGCTGAAGCGAAGCGCTATTTGGCACGCATCGAAGAGCTGGTGGAGTGCCGCATCGACATGATTTCGACCGGGTCGAAGCGTGCGGAAACAATTATGCTGCGAAATCCGCTGGATTGCTCCCGCCGACGGCCCAAGCGCCTCAAAAAATAGTCGATAGTCACCGGTCAGCTGGGAATGTTAGGATGGGTGGCTTGTTGCGTGACCATTCATCGAGCACTTAGAATGGTGTGAGATGTGAAGTGTTCAGTACGTTGAGGAGGCTGAACGAGAACGCAGCCTCAATTCTGTATTTCTTTCGAGGACGCTCAAATCGGTCGTCGACAAGGCCGCAGCGAGTGAAAACCTGAGGCGTACAGCAGCTGGTACGTCGCAAGGTTTGAGCGACGCGAGAACGAAGTTGATGACCGATTTCAGCGTCCGCTTGTGAGCCGGTAGCTCAGTCGGTAGAGCATCGCCCTTTTAAGGCGAGGGCCCTGGGTTCGAGTCCCAGCCGGCTCACCATTAAATCAACGACTTCGAAGACCCCGCCTTCATCGACCCGCCCGATTGTGACAGATTTGTGTCATGAGGCGGTCGGTGTTCCAGCACGTTGACTCCATCCCTCAAGCTCTCAGGACAATGATGCGCATACCGTTGTGTCATCGTTCCGGTCTTGTGACCGAGCAGCCGTTGGACCTTGTACAGATCAATTCCCCGTTGCACCAATCGTGTCGCGAACGTGTGCCGCAGGTCGTGAAAGCGGAAATCGGGAATACCGGCCCGATCCCGTGCTTCACAAAACTCCCGTACCAGGAATCGCACTTGGAGCGTATTGCCCAATGGTGTCTTGAACACTGGTCCTTTTGATGCGCCTGCCGCAGCCTGTTTGGCTGCCAGGAGGTCATACACGGTCCCGTTCAAGGGGATTGTGCGGCGTGTGCCGTTCTTGCTCTTCATGACGATGAGCGTTCCTCGCGTGAAATCCACATCCTGCCATTGCAAGTTGAGGATCTCCCCTTGTCTCATCCCGGTGTTGAGGGCAAAGCGGATGAACTCTTGAAGCCAGAGCGATGAAGCAGCAAGGAGACGTTCCTCCTCGTCGGCGGTCAGCCAACGGTCCACTTCGTTCCGCACCTGCTCCAGAGACACGCGGTGCATGGGGTTCTCCTTACACCATTCCCATTCGCGCATGGCCAGATTGAAGGCATGCCGCACCAGCTGAAGCTCCTTGTTTGTAGTCGCTGGGGCTGCCCCTTCGAGCCGCCGTTGGACTTTATACTGTGCGAGCAGCTTGGGCGTAATCTGCCCAAGCACGCTTTGACCGAACACCGGGAGGAGATGCTTGAGGGCTGTCGCATCCCGGATCCGGCTCTTGGGAGCCTTCAGCACCGCGCGTTCTGTCATGTAGCGGGTCATCATGTCGTCGAAGGTCCGATCCTGCTCGGGATGTGTATCAAAGAACACCCCTTCAATGATCTGGCTCTTTACTTTCCCCAGGATCGCGTCAGCCAGACGTTTATCTCCTGTACCGGTCGAACGCCGAATCCGCGACCCTTGATAGATGAAATCCATCCACCAGACTTTTCCTCTTTTTACGAGTCCCATTCTATTGCTCCTTTCGGAATGGGCTCGCTATGCTGGTTTCCCCGCGTTCAGTATAAGCGGCATGTTTGGCCCGCTCAATGAGGGCATCTACGTTGTGCAGGGGCTGTTGGCGGTGCTTCTTGGGTAGAGGGACAGGTGGGCGGCTGGTCACCCGACAGGTTTCAAGCCACTGGTCGATCTCGTCTTGCTGAAACCGCAGCAGCCCATGCAGTTTGAGGCTCGGAATCTTCCCCTGAGCTGCCCAGGCATAGAGGGTCGCTGGTTTCACGTTCAGATAATTGGCCAGCTGGCGGATGTCCCAATAGGTATGCATAGGGCCTCGACGTCATCTCATCTCGCCGTTCACCACCTTCTTGGAAGCGGATGCCTAACTCTGGAGTACGACGCTGCTCATCTCTGTGTCAGTCCCAACAGACTTTCCAAGACTGTCTCGTTATGATCTGCCCACCAGTGACCCGACAGGTCAGTTTATAGGCCCGCGTGCTTCCCACCACCCGGAGTAAGTACCGACCTGTGCCGAAGCGGTCACACATTTGTAGGACCGTGCACTGACCGACCGTTTTACGTCCCACAAGTCGCCAAGTACTGTTCGACCGACCCTTGTAGAGCTCCACAGTGTCCGAAGCGTTGACTCGTGAACCATGAGGTATTGGACATCGTCAGGCCTCCATGCGTGTTGAGAGGATGAGCACCGCTCATTTGTGAGCGTGAGTGTTTTTTACATGAGGATTCAGGAATTCGTCATAGTGGAGAAAAGGTGGGGGGACTTTTCTCCGTGTAGGGTTAGATCAGTGTTGCCAGGGATTGAAGGGAATTGGCTGGTGATGGAGGAAGCGTTTCCATTCTGCAAACCAACGTTCGAAGTGCTCACAGTATGCTGTCACACGATTTTCAATATTCGAAATTCGATGCCGGACAAGGTCACCCCTCAACGGCGATGGATCATAGGTAGCAGGGCAGAAGCTGTTCATCAGTAACGCAATTGAGGAGTAGCGGGCTGCATTTCGAGAGCTTGACTGGACAATATGACGGTCGAGCAGCACCATCCCCGTGTTAAACCAGTACTCTCCGGGTCGGCCTTTTAGTGGAGATCTCGGGGGACTCTCGATCGTGAAGCTGGTCCACAGACTCGCCTTTTCCCCCTCGTATCCGTCTAAGGCTGGTGGTTCAGGCATGGTCTCAAACCGGGTCCTCAATCGTTCCAACCCCACCTGATCGAATGACTGCCCGGTTCTCAGTAAGACTGGAGCAGCGGTTTCGATGGTCTGGAGGTCCAACTCGGTGATGAGGTGAAAGTCTCGTAAGTTTGCGAGGGATCCAGACCTGTCTTGCGTGAAGACTTGAGGAAATGGAGATGAAGCACTCACGCGCGATTCGTCGCAGGTTTTGATGAGGATATGGAGAATATAGACCGGGTCTGCGCCGCGCTCGAGGGCGAATTTTAACGTGTCAGCTGTGCGAGTCTCAAAGCGTGTGAGGTGCCTGACGAGCTCCGCATATTCTCCGGCACATTCCGGCACCTCGTCCCAGGATTTCAGGATCTGCTTCCAAAAGCGAAACGCGGTGCGAGTTCTTGTGCGCCACGGTTCCGACATAATGGGGTCGCCTCACTGATGCCTGGAATCGAGCGAAGATAACCTTCAATAACGAGTGTAGTCGAAGTCGCCATGCTGTCCAGTGAATGGCCAGTTCAACCAGAAAGGGGAAGCCACAGGTGGTTCATAACGGGGTTATGGAAAGGGGTTAAAACCTAGTTTTGGAGGGGTTTCTGTCAGAATAATCCTAGTATAGGAACGTAAAAACCAGGTTTCATAACCCTTTACTCGATTACGATAAGGGGGGTAGATCAGCTAGGAGCCGATACCAGTATTCATGAAACGCAAGCTAGGCCCTTTGAGGGACCCTAGATGCGCTTCCCCATTCGGAAGGAGTGTATTTCTCAAGGGGAAAGGGGTAAGCTTTTGGTGGCGAGTTAAAGCTATAGCTTGCAAGGTGTGAGAGTCTAGTTTTTGGCTCATAGCCAGCCAAACTACCTTAGTATATGAGTAGTTGTATTGGCTTAATTGCATCGACTTGAACCTCCAAAGGAGACCCCATATGGAAAACGCACCTCCTCGACCAAAAAGAGGATTCATGTTCTGGCCAGTTGGCACAGGAGATAGCACAACCATTATTGTTAAGGATCAAGAAGTTGTATTTCAGCTGGATTTACATCATCTTGAAAAATCTGAGGATTCAGACGATGCCGCATGGCCTGTCATTGATGAGCTCATCAGAATTCTCCCTAAAAAGGATGGGAACCCGTACTTATCGGTATTCGCGCTGACACATCCAGATCAAGATCACGTGCGAGGGTTTACTGAGCTGCTAAGAAGAGTGACCATTGGTGAGATATGGCATACGCCGAGAATTTTCCGCGACTATGAAGATGAGTGCCCGCTTTGTGAAGATGCTCAGGCGTTCCGCAAGGAAGTTCATCGTCGAAGAGAAGCAATAACCAGAAACCCTCAAAATGTGAAGGCTGGAGATCGAGTTCGCATTATTGGTCATGATGACATTCTCAATGAGGACAAATACAAAACCTTCCCTCGCGAAAGAACATCCATCCCTGGTCACTTAATTACGACATTGGATGATGTGAATGTAGCGGAGTTCTTCGAAGCATTTGTGCATGCACCTTTTAAGATAGATGCAGCCGATTCTCGTAACAATACAAGCTTGTCACTCCACATAACTTTGAAAGATAGGGACGCAAGAGGCGAAGGCCTTTTCTTTGGGGATAGAGAATATCCGACCCTAAAACAGATTTTTGACATAACGGTAGAAAGAGGACGGCACCAGTATCTGTATTGGGACGTTCTATTAGCACCACATCACTGTTCAAAAAAAGCTATGTATTGGAAGGATGATAGTCAAGAGGAGGAATCCTATAGGCTGGACATCATGGGGCATTTCCAAAACTATGAACGTGCAGGAGGACACCTTATAGTAAGTGCATATGCCGAGTTCACGGACGAGGAGGGAGACAATCCCCCGCATCGAAAAGCAAGAAACCAATACGAAAAAATTGTTGATGCAGGACATTTCCTTTGTACGCATGAATATCCGACAAAGGCATCCCCTGAACCGATAGTTTTTGAACTAACTCAGCAAGGCCTGATGATCAGTAAACCCATTGAGAGTTCCCAAGCGAAGGCTGCGGGTTTGGCGGCAGCTGTAGCCGCAGCAAGAGGAGGGGCAACACCACCGCAACAACAGGTCGGATTTGGGTATAAATAATGACGAAAGGCCAGGAGCTCGCCTTAGCACAGCTTGAAGAAATTGCGGCTTCTGGAAATCAATCTCTTCACATAGAATCCAGACGTGATTCTACCGATATTAAGCTATGGCTCGTAGTCGAGATCAGCTTCCGCGTTGGACCGATCCCCACCAGCGATGGGGGACTGGATTTAAGAGAACGGGAATCATTCATTATTCGCATTCCGCCAACATTTCCTTTTAAAAGGCCAGACGTTGATGTTCCGCACAACCGTTTTACCGGTTTCCCTCACGTCCAATGGACACGTCATCTGTGTCTTTACAGAAGTTCTGCAGAATGGAATCCCAGTGACGGAATGTTTGGATTCCTCGATCGACTTGATTACTGGATTAGACAAGGTGCTCTGAATCAATTAGAGCCTGATTTGCAACCTCTACATCCTCCTGCCGTCTATACCGATCGTAAAAATGGGAAACTCGTTGTCCCGATAAAAGACACACCGCCCTTCACGGGACCATATTGGATTGGAGTGGCTTCGATCCAGAACCTAGAACGTCGCATCGAAATAATTGACTGGCATGATATCGACCAAATTCCGTCGGATGGCACGCTTGCCATGGCGCTTCTGTTTGGAACTCCCATGCCTTGGGAATATCCGACAAAAGGAAAAGAGCTGTTCGCTCAATGTGACGATCGAGGCATTCCCAAAGAGCATATGTACGGAATTCTAAAGGCATCAGCACTTCTCACACCACAGGGCGAATCACTGTACTTTATCCTGGGCTCTCCAATGCGTGGATTCGCTGAGGCAAGGAAACAGCATCTCAGTATTTGGGCTATTGGCGGTGAAGCTGCAGATCACATCCGACTTACGGTCAGTGAGCATTCGGACACGATGGATATCGAAAGAATTAGAGCTCGATTGGCTAAGATTATGGTTCACGCACTTGAAACGACAGGCATAAGTTGGTGCCCCGTGATGGAGGCGCGTCCAGAAGTCACAATTCGCCGTGATCGAGATGCGTCGATTTCCTATTTTCGTGGCAAATCGGTATCAGTATGGGGGTGTGGTGCTTTAGGTGGTCACATTGCAGTGCACTTATGCCGTGCAGGGGTAACCAAACTAGTGCTTAG
>WBZS01001913.1_pt2 | contig 13326 bp, 15 predicted proteins | sample 5204201 | NCBI WGS metagenome assembly WBZS01 (sample SAMN12344357, study PRJNA552823) | activated sludge metagenome | biome: Activated sludge suspended growth; feature: Nitrification reactor; material: Wastewater; isolation source: activated sludge from nitrification reactor of wastewater...
TGGAGGTCGTGTTGATGTCCAATCGCGTTCATCCCTCAAGTCGGAATGAGGCGATTCGGGAGTTCCGTCCAGTGATCCACGACCTTGTCAGTCAAGAATTTCATGCCTGACATCAAAAGCGGTCAGGAAAATCGATCCAGGTTTCCTTCTCGGCGAGATACCTGGTGCCCTTAAAATTAGTTCGCGTTCGCAGGCGTGTAAACCCAAAGTCTTGGAGCTTTTCAACCAATTCCTTTACGGCCGCGATAATGGTTGAGTGCGATCGGCTCTCCACGATCAATGCTTCGTACATCACTTTTGTCGAATAGCCTGCAGAAGTTCGATTCACGAGGATGGCTCGGTTAAAGTAGCGGTCACTCGGATCCACCCCTTCCACTTGATGTTTTTCGACCAATCCTTCCTTCTTGAACAGAAGCGGTAACGTGCTCATACTTCCGTATCCCTTCGCCATCGGTTGAGATAGTAGACCACCTGTTTGATTATAGGAGGTGTCCCTCCCTCCCTGCAACTCGTTGACAAGCGCACCATCGGTTACTATGATGCCTCGCCTCGTCAAGTCGGATGCATGTCCAAACGCCACTCCATGAATATTCCGAATAGTCTGACCATCCTTCGTATCCTCTTGGTTCCCGTCATTATTGGCTTCATGACCTATGGCTCCTATGGATTCGCCCTGCTGACACTGCTGCTCGCTGGCCTTACGGATGCAGTTGACGGCTACCTTGCACGTAAGCTTAATCAGAGAACACGATTGGGAACGTTACTCGATCCGCTCGCGGACAAGCTGTTGCTGACCTCAAGCTTTATCTCGCTCGCCGTACTTCATCTCGTACCGTCCTGGCTTGTCATCTTGGTTGTGAGCCGAGATCTGATGCTCCTGCTCGGGACGGTGGTCGCCCATGTGACGAGTACGCCGATTAATGTCACTCCAACGTTCCTAGGAAAGGGAACGACGCTGTTTCAATTGAGCTATGTTCTGCTAACCATTCTACTGACATGGCGCGGGGTCGATCGCTCGACGATTACCCCACTGGTTGTCTTAATGGTTGGGTTTACCCTTGCCTCAGGATTCCACTATCTGTATCGAGGGTACCGAGATGCAAATGCAGCCCCTCCCCTGAGCTAATCCCCCTTGTTCAGCTTCACGACTCGACCCTGAGCCCAGGTAAATAATGTAATTGTTTTTGACAGGGTTTGGAGTCACCAGTAGACTCGCGTTGTAGTCTTCCTCTTATTTCGATAACCGGCATTGGAGCCGTAACAGGTTGAGAGCCTATGGCCACATTTGCGTATATTGGACGCAGTAAATCTGGAGTAGTGAAAAAGGGTGAGCTGGTCGCCAAGTCGAGAGATGAGGCCGCGGAGCAGTTACGCAAGCAGAACCTCGTCGTCACAAGCCTCGAAGAGAAGGCGGCCAAAGAGGGATTCAGTTTTCAACTGGGAAGCGGGGTGAAGGAAAAGGACCTGGTCGTATTCACCAGACAATTCGGGACGATGATCAATGCCGGGTTGCCGTTGATTCAATGCCTCGAAATCCTATCGACACAGTCCGAGAATGCCGTGTTGAGAAAGTCGGTGGGTGAGATCAAGGCGCGGGTCGAAGGCGGATCAACGTTTTCGGATGCCCTCAGCAAACATCCAAAAATCTTCGATGACCTGTACGTCAATATGGTCCATGCCGGCGAGGTGGGAGGATTACTGGACACGATTCTCGGACGATTGTCGAAACATATCGAAAAGGCCATGAAGTTAAAAGGACAGATTAAGAGCGCCATGGTCTATCCCGCCGCCATTCTGGGCATCGCCGCTATCGTGATTACGGTCTTAATGATTTGGGTCATCCCGGTGTTCGAGAAAATGTTCAAGGAAATGTCCGGCGGAAAAATGGGACTTCCGGCACCGACCCAGCTCGTCATTGACATGAGTAATTTTGCGCAAGGGAATTGGTATATCATGCTGGGCGTGATCATCGGGGCCGTGGTGGGGCTCAAAAAATACTATGCAACGAAACAGGGGAGGTTGGCCATCGACAAGTTCCTGCTGAAGTTGCCTGTGTTCGGGGATTTGATTCGAAAAGCATCGGTGGCCAAGTTCACCAGGACATTAGGGACATTGCTGGCGAGCGGGGTGCCATTACTCGAGGCATTGACGATTTGTGCCAAGACGTCCGGCAATAAGGTTGTCGAAGGAGCGCTTCTTGATGCGAAGGTCAGTATCAGCGGCGGGAAGACGATTTCGGAGCCGCTTGCAAAAAGCGGTACCTTCCCGAAGATGGTCACACACATGATCTCGGTTGGAGAGTCAACAGGCGCGCTGGATACCATGCTTGGGAAGATCGCGGATTTCTACGAAGACGAAGTGGACGAGGCTGTTGGAAATCTCACGGCACTCTTGGAACCAATGATGATGGTCTTTCTGGGAGTCACGGTCGGCTTCATCGTGGTGGCGATGTATTTACCAATCTTCACCATGGCCTCTGCGATTGGGTAACACATGCGCTGAGGTGGGTGCGCCTTCTTACCCACCTCAGGGATCAAGCTGATTGGACGTCTGTCCATCCTTGTTTCGGCAACTCTAGAGGTATTCTTCCCGCCCGTAGATCTTTCAACTCCTAGGTTCACTCCAGTCAGCCAGCTCTCCGGAATGAAGGACAATGGCCTGACAATAAGGTGGTCGCTGCGTGGACGAAATCAAGACCAGAATCTATTGGTTGATGGGCTGGCGGGTCGTGCTCGTTACGTTGCTCTTGGGGTTGTCCCTTGCCTTCCAGGTGACGAAGGGTGAGCGCGTCGAAACGTTCTATGCCTTGATCGTGTTCACCTATGCGGCCACGATCCTCTACGCTCTCACCCTGCAACATCTTGTTCGTCCAGAAGTACTTGTGCGGTTTGCATGGGGGCAGATCGCCATAGATTTTATTGTTGAGTCTGTGCTGATCGCGCGAACAGGCGGGATTGAAAGTCCCTTTGCTGTGCTCTACGTCATCAGTGTGACCGTGGCGAGCTTGGTTCCACGACGCCGAGTCGGCCTGTTGACGGCAAGCCTCTGCATCATCCTGTTTGGACTTCTTACTAATTTGCAGCTGTATGGTCTCACGGAGATCTGGGGCTGGCTTCCTCATACTCGCCTGAGTGCCGCGGAAACGCTTCAGGCGTTCGGCGTGTATGCGCTGGCCTTTCTGGTCGTCGGGTTCCTGAGTGGGGCACTTGCGGATCAATTGCGGACGGCGGATCAATCGCTCCGAGAAAAAGAGCAGGGGCTCCATCGTCTGCGCGCGTTCCATGAGAACATCGTGAACAGCATCAGTAGCGGGGTGTTTACCACCGATGCGCATGGCCTGATCACGTCATTTAATCCTGCAGCTGAAGAAGCAACCGGCTATTGCAGCAAGGAAGTCCAAGGACGCCCTTGGCGCGAAGTATTCAACTGGCAGCCAGAGGGATTGAAGAATGAAGGGACTGAGCGCGTTTCACATAATCTGCGATTTGAGGTCGAGTGTAAACGGGCCGATGGGAATCGGTTGATTCTTGGCATGACACTGGGCCCCTTACACGAGCAGGGGGAGACGACGGGTCTGGTGGGCGTGTGTAAGGATCTCACGCAGATCCGGGATTTAGAAGAGGAAATGCGGCGCAAGGAATGGCTTGCCAGCCTTGGGGAAATGTCGGCGGGGATGGCACATGAAATTCGAAATCCGCTCGGTGCCCTCGCCGGTGCCATGCAAATGCTTCGGAAAGATGTCCAGACCGACGAGACGAGCCAACGGTTGGTGGAGATTGCAGTTCGGGAAGCAACTCGGTTGAATGCCATCATTACCGAGTTCTTGCAGTATGCCAGGCCCCCGGCTCTGAATTTGGCCGAGTGTGATTTGAACAAAGTCCTTGCTGAGACGTTTGATCTGGTACAACATGAAGCACGAACGAGAACGAACATCACTGTTGTGACCGCTCCATGTTCCGACACACTGCCTGCGCAAGTGGATCAGGATCAGATGAAGCAAGTGTTTTGGAATTTTGCGGTAAACGCGTTTGATGCCATGCCGAAGGGCGGCCGGCTGACGGTATCAACTGGATGCCGAAAGGTAGATGTGGCGGGTCGGAAGGCTGATGTGATTGAGGTGTCGTTTCAGGATACGGGAGAAGGTATTCCGAAGAAGAACCTCGACAAGATCTTTCTCCCGTTCTTTACCACCAAGAAGAGCGGGTCCGGATTAGGATTGGCGGCGGTCCATCGCATCGTGGATCTTCATGGTGGGTGGATTAAAGTAGAGAGTGAGGAAGGGCTGGGAACGCGATTCGGGGTCTGTTTGCCTCGCACCGCAGATTCTGGAATCAGACTCTGGCATGAGGGAAGAGAGCCGTGGAAAAGATCTTAGTCGTCGATGATGAACAAAGCTTGCGTGAGGTATTGAGCATCATGCTCAAACGGGCCGGGTATGCCGTAACCATCGCGATGGATGGTGAGGATGCCGTTGAATTACTGCAGAAGGAGATCTTCGACCTGGTCATCACCGATCTACGCATGCCCAAAGTTGATGGGATGGAGGTCCTCAAAGCGGTCAAATCAGCCTCTCCTGAAACGGTGGTCTTGATCATCACCGCCTTTGCGAGTGCGGATTCAGCCGTTGAAGCGATGAAGCAGGGAGCCTATGACTATCTGACGAAACCCTTTCAAGTCGATGAAGTGCAGTTGATCATCCGGAATGCGTTGGAAAAGCGACGCTTGACGACCGAGAATATGCTGCTCAAGCGAGAAATGGCGAGTCAGTCGTCATTCGCGCAGTTGGTCGGTCAGAGTGAAGCGATACAGCGAGTGTTTGAGGTCGTGCGAAAGGTTGCCGACTCAAAAAGCAACGTGCTGATTTGTGGGGAAAGTGGAACGGGAAAAGAACTAGTGGCTCGTGCGATTCACTACAACAGCGCGCGAAGCGCCTTGCCGTTTGTGGCTGTGAACTGCAGTGCGGTCCCGGAAACCCTGTTGGAGAGCGAGCTCTTTGGCCATATGAAGGGATCATTCACTGGGGCGATCGCGAATAAAGCGGGGTTGTTCGAGATCGCGAACGGCGGAACGATCTTTCTTGACGAAATAGGGGACACGACTCCGACCATTCAGGTGAAACTGCTTCGAGTAATTCAGGAGCGAGAATTTCGTCGAGTGGGGGGCAGTCAAGACATTAAAGTCGATGTGCGTATAGTGGCGGCCACTAATAAGGACCTCGAAAAAGCCGTGGCGGACGGGTCATTTCGGGAGGATCTCTACTATCGCTTGGATGTGATCCCCATACGGCTTCCCCCGTTACGAATGCGGACGGGTGATATCCCACTACTCGTCAATCACTTTCTGGAGCGATTTGCGAAGGAAAGTGGGAAACCAAAACCGGTGTTCAGCTCCGATGCGATGCATGTCCTGTTGGAACATGAGTGGCGCGGCAACGTTCGTGAGCTCGAGAATCTGATTGAGCGGGTCGTGGCGTTCTCTGTGGATGGACTGGTAACGGAGGCCGATGTGCGCGGATGGCTTCATCGGCCCACGGCGTCGCCACCAGTACAGGGGATGCCGCTGGACTTGACCGACGAAGGTGTGGATCTTGAGGGGTTGATCAACGGAATCGAAAAAGATCTGTTACTCAAGGCGTTGGAGCGGTCCAAATGGGTGAAGAAGAAAGCGGCGCGAATGCTCCGGTTGAACACCAGATCATTTCGGTATCGGTTAGAGAAGTATGCTATAAAAGGAGGTCGTGACTAACCTTTCTCCCGCATCGACCTCTACGCCTCTCTCCATTCGTGTTGTCGCACCTGCCAAGATCAATCTCGTGTTGCGTATTCTCGATCGTCGCACCGACGGCTATCACAATCTTTGGTCGCTCATGCAGACGGTCCAGGTGGAGGATGAGATCACTATTGCGCAGACTGATACCCACCCAGGAGTCACATTGCGTTGTGACGATCCATCCTTGAAAACGGATGGCTCCAATTTGGTTTATCGTGCGGCAATGGCGGTCATGGAACAGAGCGGACGAGTAGGGGGATTGGACATCACTCTCGCGAAGCGGATTCCAATGGGCGCTGGGTTGGGAGGCGGGAGTAGCGACGCGGCTGCGACGATTCTCGGCTTGAACCAGTTGTTCAATCTGGGATGGTCGGCGGAAAAAATGGCACACATCGGTCAAATGCTTGGGAGCGATGTGCCGTTCTTTTTCTTCGCGCCCTCCGCGACTGTGGCAGGACGTGGTGAGCAGGTTGCTCCAGTTCGAATCAAAGGAACGCGATGGGTCGTTTTGGTCAACCCGGGTTTCCCTGTGGAAACGAAGTGGGCGTATCAGCAACTGTCTGCCAATCGAGCCGGCGTGGCTCCACTATCCCGGCCCCATGCTATGCTGGAGCAAGTATCTGAGTTGGGATGGGAGCAGGTGCTGGAGGCAGCAGAAAATGACTTCGAAGGACCGGTGTTTCAGACCTATTCCATGCTGCAGGAGATCAAGCAGCGACTGCTAGCTCACGGGGCCGAGGCGGCGCTTCTCTCGGGGAGCGGGGCGACCGTTTTTGGGGTGTTTCGTGAGGAAGCGAAGGCTCGTCAAGCACAAGCCCTATTTATGAATGAGCCACAGTTCAAGGTGTTTGTCGCACAGACCTCACACCCTTCGTCTTGACCGATCCTAACATTCTTCCGGTCGTTTGTTGACAGAGACCGGAGATTTCTTATACAGTTTCACCCCTTGATTGGTTTCCCCAGTCGTGTGTGCTGCCACGTGTGCTGTCAGGCTGATACCGATCAGCATTGCGTGCCGCACAAGAACCACTAGAGAATCCAGCACGTTAGACTAAAGACGAGACGGTCAGTTAGGAACGTTCGATGAACAGAGAATTGAAAATTTTCTCTGGCAACGCCAATCTTGCGCTTGCACATGAGATTTGCGCCTACCTTGGGCAAAAGCTGGGTGAAGCGACGGTTTCTTCGTTTAGTGATGGAGAGATCCGCGTCAAGATCGACGAAAATGTTCGCGGCGCCGATGTTTTTGTGGTGCAGTCGTGTTGTCAGCCGGTCAACGATTCCCTGATGGAGTTGTTGATTATCATCGATGCGTTGAAACGCTCTTCGGCAAATCGTATCACGGCGGTGATCCCGTATTTTGGATATGCCCGTCAGGACCGGAAGGATCAACCCCGCGTTCCCATTACTGCCAAATTGGTTGCGGACTTGATGACGACGGCGGGTGCGGATCGTGTGCTCTCAATGGATCTTCATGCCGGACAGATTCAGGGATTTTTTAACGTGCCGGTCGATCACTTGTACGCCCTTCCGGTCTTGCTGGACTACATCATCAAGAAGCAAGTGACCGATCTGGTCGTGGTGTCCCCCGACGCTGGTGGGGTGGAGCGAGCTCGAGCATTTGCCAAACGGCTCCAGGCCAACCTGGCGATTATCGATAAGCGCCGGGAAGGTCCCAATCAAGCCCAAATCATGAATATCATCGGGGATGTGCAGGGGAAGCGGGTTCTCCTCCTTGACGATATGATCGACACGGCAGGCACGATTGTTCAGGGGGCTCAGGCTTGTCTCGATCATGGTGCGCGCGAGGTGATGACTGCCTGCACTCATGCGGTTTTATCGGGGCCGGCGTTGGAACGGTTACAGTCGTCGTGTCTTTCCCAAGTGGTGGTTACCAACTCCATTCCCTTGAGGGGGAAAGAGCTGATCTGTCCGAAGTTGCATCAATTGTCGGTGGCGCCGCTATTGGGAGAGGCGATCAGGCGCATTCATGAAGATGAGTCGGTGAGTTCATTATTTGCCTAGCCCGGTCTGGGTGAGGCGTTGTGCTGGAAGCTGGGGAGACGGAGGAGAATCATGAAATTCGATTTGACAGTAGCGGTGAGAGAGCAAGCGGGTAAGGGAGCGGCACGGTCGATGCGAAGGGCAGGGAAAATTCCGGCGGTGTTGTACGGCCAGGGTGAATGTCTCTCGCTGATCGCCAACCCCGACGACTTGGTCAAGATTCTAAAGTCCCACGCGGGCAGCACCGCGCTGATTTCACTGACTGTCAATGGGGCCAAGTCCAAGCCGAGCCGTACCGCCCTCTTGCGGGACTATCAAGTGGATCCGATAACGGGAGCGGTGTTGCATGCTGACCTCTTTGAAATTTCGATGAGCAAACCGATTCGGGTCAAAGTGCCGGTCAAGGTCACCGGCAGTATTCCTGCTGGGGTGAAGGAAGGCGGTGTGTTGCACCACAACATGCGCGATATACACGTCGAATGTTTGCCTGCGGCATTGCCTGATCATATTGAAGTGGATGCGTCGGCCTTGGCCATTGGGAGCGGCATCCATGTCAAAGAAATTGGCGCGCGCGAGGGGATCCGTTTCCTCGATGAGCCTGAACAGATGGTAGTGAGTGTTGCGGCACCAATGTCGGATGCGAAGCTGGAGGCCTTGCTGACGGCTGGGGCTGGCCAAGCAGGAGAACCAGAAGTGGTGGCAAAAGGTAAGGAGGCTGGGGCTGAGGGTGCGGCTGGTGCCGCAGCGCCGGCCAAAGCCGGAGCAGCAGCGGCACCTGCTGGTGACGCGAAGGGTGGCGACAAGAAAGAGGCTGCCGCGCCCAAGGGTGAGAAGAAAGAAGCTGAAAAGAAGAAGTAACGTTGCGTCTGCTTGTTGGACTGGGCAATCCGGGAAAGGCCTATGCCCAGACCCGTCACAATGTCGGGATGTGGGCCATCGAGCGGGCTGCCGCTCGATGGTCGATCCGACTCTCACCGCGCGGTACGGCACAGCGAGGTTCCGGTCGACTTGGACGAGAGTTGATCGAGTTGGCTGGCCTCCTGGATTGGATGAACTGTTCCGGTCCTCCCGTAAAGGGTCTCCTACGAGAGTTCGGCATTCCTCCCAGTGAGCTTATCGTAGTTCATGACGATCTTGATTTAGAGCCTGGCCGACTGCGGATCAAACTTTCCGGAGGCTATGGGGGGCATAACGGGATCAAGTCCCTCATCGAAGCGCTGGGCACTCCACAATTTATCAGACTCAAGATCGGAGTCGGTCGGCCTGCCCCAGGCCAAGATTCGGCGGACTATGTGTTGGAACCGGTCACGAAAGACGAACTGGCTATCTTTGAGCCTTGTCTCGAGCAAGCCGTTGATGCGCTGGAATGTTTGATCCATCGTGGACCAGACGTCGCGATGAATCAGTTCAATGTGAGAGAGCGAGTGGAGAAAGGGGAGCAGCCGGACTGACCTGTGCTCGCCCACCACGCACGCAAGAATTGATCGAATGATGAAACTAAGAACGGTGCATCGGTGGATGCGCACAGTGAGGTCAACCCCGCTGTTCCCCTTGGTAATAGAGTCTGTAAAAAGATAAGGAAAGAACAATGGGTCTTTGTTGCGGCATGATCGGGCTTCCCAACGTCGGTAAGACGACGGTCTTTAACGCACTCACCGGTGGAGGAGCGCTTGCGGCAAACTATCCGTTTGCCACAGTGGAGCCCAATACCGGCGTGGCGCTGGTGCCGGATCCTCGGCTCGTCAAATTGACGGAGATCTTTGCCTCGAAGAAAACCAACTACAGCACGCTGGAAGTGCGAGACATCGCCGGGTTGGTCGAAGGGGCCAGTAAAGGTGAAGGACTCGGGAATCAATTCCTGGGTCACATTCGAGAAGTCGATGCGTTGTTGCATGTGGTCCGTTGTTTTCAGAGCACCGATGTGGTGCACGTCAGTGGCGGTGTCGATCCCCTCCGTGACATCGGAGTCATTGAGACCGAACTCATGCTTTCCGATCTCGAGACGCTCGATCGGCGAAAGCAGAAGACCGAAAAGAAAGTCCGGGCCGGTGACAAGAAGGCGGCCTTTGAAGTGGAGTTTCTTACCAAGCTCATCAGCCAGCTCGACAAGGGTGAGTGGTTGGGTAATCGGGAATACCCGGCAGAGGAACGGGCGCTCCTCACGGAATGCCAGTTACTTTCGGCTAAACCGGTGCTGTTTGTCGCCAACGTTTCGGAAGGAAAGAATGCCGACGAAGCCATGGTCCAGACGGTGAGAGACTTTGCCGCCAAGCGCGGGGCCAGAGTTGTCACGATCTGCGGGCAACTGGAAGCCGAGCTCTCATCATTACCTGAAAGCGAACGGACGGACTTCCTGAGTGAAATGGGACTGACGGAATCTGGGCTTGTCCGGCTGACGCGTGAAGCCTATAGCTTGCTGGATCTGGTGACGTTTTTCACCGCAGGCGAGACCGAATCCCGCGCCTGGCCGATTCCTAGAAACACCAAAGCTCCGCAAGCGGCCGGCAAGATCCACTCCGACATGGAGCGTGGCTTCATTCGTGCCGAGGTCTATCACTACGACGATCTGTTGGCCTGTGGTTCAGAGGCCAAGGTGAAGGAGAAGGGCTTGTTCCGCCTCGAAGGCAAAGACTACGTCATTAAAGAAGCGGATATCGTGTATTTCAGGTTTAACGTATAGATGCCAATAGTGGCAGGTTCCAGCCAATTTTCAGCGATTATCCCATGAGTTCAGCCTGTTCTTGACGAGTACCTTATGCTTGCCGAGGGAATGGGAAGCTGGTATTGTCTATACAAGTGCCATACGAGCTGAGAGAGCATGAGTTCAGCCAATTTACTCAGAAAAGCCAAGCCTGTTAACGTTCGAGAGGCGCAAGCACAACTTTCGAAGCTCATTCGCTCAAAATCACCTTCTATGGTGCTCTCTCACGGGAAGCCAGTCTCATTCCTCGTTCCTTACGAGGATATGCTGGATTTGGTAGAGTCGCTCAATGAGCTGAAAGATCAGAAACTGCTGGGCGAAATTGCCCGAGCCCGAGCGGAATACGCGCAAGGGAAAGCAGTTCCCGCCGAACGGCTCTTCAAAAAAATGGAACTCTAGTTGGGCTACGAAGTCGTCTTCCCAAGCGAGCGAGTCGAGCGCGCCTTCCAAAAGTTCCTGTCCAAGATTCCTGCTGAGTATCAAGAGGCCATTGTCAGAGCCATTCGATCGCTTGAGACCAATCCAAGGCCGGAGGGGAAGCGGACGAAAAAGCTAGCTGGCCAGCTCATCCTGTCGGAATTCACCGCCCAGTATCGCCTTCGTATCGGCCCTTACCGCGTACTGTATGATCTCGATGAGCAAGGTAAGAAAGTGATTCTGCTGAAGCTTGCCAAGCGAGACGAGCATACCTACAACTAACATCTCGTGTTGAACGAGTTAGCCATGTCGTTTGTTCAGCTTCCAGACATGTTCCATCGCCGGACATTTCCCCTTGAGTCCGCCGGGGACATCGATACGAGTCAGAGGTGTGAGGGCGTAACCGTCACCGTAATGGCGATGGAGCTCATCGGGCGTGACGGAAAAGGGAGGACCTGGTACGACGGTCTGGTCGTACTCATAGCCGATGACGAGTTGAGGTGCCAATGCTGTGAGAGATTTGAGATGCGCGGTGTATTGCTCTCGCATGGCTTCCGGAAGTGCGACGAGCGCCGCTCGGTCGTAGACCGCATCGACGGGACCGAGAGTTTCGCGGGACAGATCGAAGAGGTCACCCACGTAAATGTCGATCTTCTCTCCGTGAAAGTGCTTGTGCTTTCCAACTTCTGAGATGGTCGGTTCCATTCCCAGCTCAGCAAAGAGCTGTGTTATGGCCAGCTCACTGAGTTCGGCCCCAGCCACCGCATAGCCTTGAGACAGGAACCACCCAAGATCAAGCGACTTACCACAAAGCGGTACGAAGATACGCCTGCCAGGCGGTATGTGCAGGGAAGGGAAATGTGTGGCCAGCAGCGGGTTGACGGCTGGCTCATGCCATCCAGTTTGGTTTGTCTGCCAGCGGTTGTGCCAAAAGCTTGCATCCATGAAATAATTCCGTGTGGGGTAATCTGCCAGTTGCAAGCGCCATCCTAAATGGCGGAGGCGAAGAGAGGCAATAGAGAGGGCTAGCGGACGGCCGTGGCAGAAGATATTGTCGTATGCTGGTCAGGTCATGTTGATATTGGCAACGGCTGCGCACAGCCTGGGCAATCGAAGCGGTACGGCTTGCCCACTTTTCACACCTCAGGTAGAGTAGAGAGCATGATCACGGTTGGATACAGACGTGAGCGACCGATTGCCACACAGGGCGATGGAACCTTGTTGGCGGAAGGGGCTCGTTTTAGCGAGACGATTGCACATTTGGCCAAAAGTACATTTATACCGAAAGGGGTGTATCGTTTTCGATCGCACCTGGAAGCAAATACACAGCAAGCAGACTGCTTGGCGAAGGGCATGGGACGATTAGCCGCCGAGCGAGCGTGATGGAGGAGTATAGCCGACCTGCCACGCTTCAAGATCTCAAAACCCTCCTACGTTCCCTTAATCACCATCACGTCGACTATTTCCTGATAGGCGGCTATGCGCTGGCAGCGCATGGCTACCAACGGGCAACGACCGATATTGATATTGTAGTTCCGGCCTCTGCTATTGCGGGACAACGAGTCAAAGAGGCGCTGTTGATCCTGCCTGATCAAGCGGCCAAGGAGATCGAACCAGCCTGGTTCGAAGAGGGAGAAAATATTCGAGTCGCCGATGCCTTTGTCGTAGACGTTCTGCTCAATGCCAACGGCCAGACCTATGAAATGCTCCGGCCGTATGCTCAAACTATTACGTTCGAAGGCATACCAGTGAACACTATAAATCTGGAAGGACTTCTTCTCACCAAACAAACACTCCGTGAAAAAGACGTGCCGGATCGCATTATTATCGAGCGTGCACTGGAGGTAATGCGGACGTCACGTCACCCAACCGATTCCGAATAACTCAGGCTGGTCTGCGGCAGTACAAGTCAAGAACCGATCCTCAACTTTTGGACAGTACGGTGCCAGCTATATCTCTGGATCAGATGATGAGGCGGATATGCCGTGAGCGCAGGCAATTGTTTCAGTCGTGCCACTCGCCTTGGCCACGCTTCCGATCGTAGTTGTATGGGGTTGCGTGATATGGTTCAGATTGCTTCCTTCGCCAAGGGCAGCTCCGCGGGGATCATAGCGGCGGGCATAGCCAGCACGGTGGCGGGTGCCAAATTGATCGATGTAGTCCACATAGCCATAGATACACAGATCCATTTCTTGGACATCGATAGACCTGAGCTCTTCAGACAGGACTGTGAATGTCCAATAGGTGGTGTATTCTTCCCCTCCCACGAGAAATATCCGCGTTTTTCGCTTGGGCACCGGATACTTCGGGTAGATAGGCAGCGGATCACCATGGTTGACGACCTTATGGTCGAGGACGAACTCTGTGATTGTCGCGGGGGTTTCCCCAAAGTTCTTAAGACTGAGAGCCAGATCCATCACAGAGGATCGACTAAC
>WBZS01002086.1_pt1 | contig 13318 bp, 10 predicted proteins | sample 5204201 | NCBI WGS metagenome assembly WBZS01 (sample SAMN12344357, study PRJNA552823) | activated sludge metagenome | biome: Activated sludge suspended growth; feature: Nitrification reactor; material: Wastewater; isolation source: activated sludge from nitrification reactor of wastewater...
ATCGGTGTATCAGCCGTCTGGGAGGAAGGGTTGGATGCGTTACGAGACGTGATCGTCGCCCGTGCTGGCGCATCCAAGCAAGCAACATTGGCCTTCAGTTTGAGCCGAGCCAGGCACCACGTGGACGCCTGCCTGGGCCACCTCCGCCACGCCCATCACCTGGTGATCCAGCAAGACCTTCCCGAACTCTTGGCCCTGGAGCTTCGCCTGGCGATCGACGAACTCGGTTCCATGGTCGGCGCCATCTACACCGACGACCTCCTCGACCGCATCTTCAGCCGCTTCTGCATCGGGAAGTAGTCAGTTTTGCATCGGCAAATAATGCCGTGTTTTTCAGTGTTTTTATGGCATCGGCAAGATCGTATTGCACGCTTCCAGCACGGTATGGTATCCTGGCACTGTGAAAATGGGGGGAATTTAGCCGGGGAGGGCCATCGTGCCGAAGTCACCAGGAGTCCGATACTTCCCGACTCGCAAGGGCTACTACACCACCTTCCGCCACAAGCAGATTCCACTGGCGAAAGGACCGGACGATAAGCCCACGGGTCCGACGTACCTCGCTGCCTTGAAGAAGTTCACCGAACTGATGGAGTTGGCGAACGCGGACAAGGCGGATCAAGGCAATACGGTCGCTCTCATCTGCGAACTCTACGGTCAACACCTGGAACGCAACGGCAGGACCGGCACGCTCCGCATCCTCCGGGACACCTGCAAATCAGCGATTGAGAGATTTGGCGACAAGACGTTCGCGGAGTTCAAGGTCTTTCATGTCACAGAATGGCTGGAAGAGATGGCGAAGCCCCGAAAGGACAGCAAGGGGCGGACTGGCCAGTGGAATCAGACGTACCGGAACATGGCTGTCCGCACGCTGATTTGCGCCCTCAATTGGGCAAAGAAACAAGGGCTGATCTCCCGGCACTGCCTCGAGGCGTCATCAAGACGAAGAAACGAAGCCGGGGCGAAGAGGCTTACGTCCCCCAAATCGTTTACGACAAATTCATCGCGGCTGTGAACGTGAACTTCGGTGAACTGCTGGAGGTCATCCGTCGCACAGGCTGTCGGCCTGCCGAGGCATACAACATTGAGGCTCGATACTACCGTCCCGCCGATAAGATCGTCGTGTATCCAGGGCATCCCAAGCCCGGTGAATTCGAGTGGAAGAATGCCGGAAAAACCGGCAAAGATCGGGTCATCTATCTGGACGACAAGCTCGTGGAGATTGTCGAACGGCGAATCAAGCTCCAACCCGAAGGACCGGTTTTCCGAACGACTCGAAACCTCCGCTGGGGAAATGAAGCCGTCTCCACCGAACTCCGCTGGTACGCCAAGAAGCTGGGCATTAAGCCAGCGCCTACGGCTTACGGGCTGCGCCACAGCTTCGCAACGGACTGGCTGTTTCAAGGGGGGTCGATCAAGGTGTTGGCAGACTTGATGGGGACGAGCGTGGCCATGATCGAAAAGCACTACGGCCATCTTCAGGTGGACAAAGCCAAGATGCGCTCAATCCTTTTGGAGACGATGGCGAGCAGAGGATCACCGACGCGGGAAGATGCGAAAAAATGAGGGGTCCACCTGTGGCTTTTTTCGAGGCTGAACCTGCGCCGGAATAACGACCGGCTCAGAGTGGATCGGGGCTGCTTCTACCACGTCAGCATTCTTCTCGTGTCGGGATGCGGTGATGAACGCTTCGATGTCGTCGGTTCGCAGTAAGATGCTGTCACCGACGCGGTGGTGTGCGATCTTTCCGGTCTGCACAATCCGATACCACCACTTCCGAGACATCTCACCATTGAGATAGCGGCGCTGCGCTTCGGCCACACTGATATACTCCGGCTCGTCTGCCGCATGAGAAGTCGGCGTCCCAGGCTCCGGCACAACGCGCGAGCCGTCTGTCTGGAGGCCATCGGCCAGAGCCTTCAGGAACTCATCGACCACGGACTCAAGGTATATCGGCTCGCCGTCGTGCGTACAGAACACAGGCAAATGCGGGCGAAGTCTCTCCCACACAGCCATCGGCCCGCCGTATTTGGAGGGTATGTCATCAAATGTCAAAAGCCGGTTGAGTTCGATTATCGACATCACGGTATTCTCCGAAGTCTGCGCAGTCGCCTCGTGTCGGGCGATCCTTCCGAGGATACCGAACCGTCGAAACCAAGTTGATTGGCGTTCGGTTGGAGATGGTGGCCTTCGCTATCATTCCACTGTTTGATCCAGATACTCCACCACGTCGTCCAGCCGCTTGTCGTCCAGGTTGGCCATCTTTCGGAACACGTCCGGTCGCTCCAGGACTCGCTTCCTGATCGCTTCGGGGATTTTCTCGGCCAGGAGCAGAAGCTCGTCGGGGTCGGCGTCGAGTGCCTTAGCCAGCTTCACGATCAAATCATCGCTGGGAAATTCACCGAAACTGAGCTTCTGGTTCTCGATCTTGCTCAGGTAGGTGAACGTGACCTTGAGCTTCCCCGCCAGCGCTCGGAGCGTCAGGTTTTTGCCCCGCCTAAGCTCTCGAATCCGCCTGCCGAAGCTCATCTGGTTCATCCTGCTTGCTGTCCTGATGGCCTCATCGTAAGATGGTTGCACGGGATAGTCAACAACAATGGGACGGATGTGCCAGCCGCAAACGTCGATCCTGGCGGAGTATGTCATGCCTAGCAAACTACCGAGGCGGCGCGATGCAGGTGATCTCGTGCCGACCAGCCCGCCCACGGTCGTCCCCGTCGATCCCCGCACGGCGTTGATCCTTGGCGGAGCGCATGTAGCCCACGGCGCGATCCAGGCAGGTGGGCAGGTTGCTTCGGCGACTATCACAGCAGCAGGGCAAGTGCTGGAAGCCTCGATCCAGTCGTTTGGTCAGTGCTTCGTCGCATTCATGGGATATATGCGGGAGCGAGAGATCACTGCGAGGGTCGTGGCACAAGAACGGGAAATCACGGCGCGGGTCATCGCTCAGGAAGAGGCAGCGACAGCACGTTTACAGATTTGGTCATCAACGGTGATTGCGGAAGCGGAAGCCAGGACCGAAGAGGTCAGGATTCAAGCAACGCTTGTGTTGGCCAATATCGAAGACAGAAAAAGCCAGCGGAACTCAAAACTTGAAGTCATCCAGGGGTTCATGGCGGCGTACCAGCGTTGGAATGTCATGTTGACGGAAGCATTGGCAAGCCGCGCGGACCGGATGCCCCTGGACGAACGGGAATTGTTACAGCAACACATCGAACGTCTATTGCAGCGGGCGCGCGAGATGGAACAGTCGATTACGTCCATTGCTGTCACACTTTGAAGCATGCAGGGGAGGAACCACGATCACATTTGCTGGCGAGGTAATCCCTCATGTCCATTGGCTCGCTCATCATCGGTGGCGGAACGCTTGTCGTAGCCGCCGAGATCGCAACGTGGTGCTTCAAAGCTGCTGCGAAGAATGAGCGGCAGTATCGGAAGGATGTTGTTCGTAACGAGCGAGCGTATCGCTACGAAGTTGTCCGAAGGGAACGGGCAGAACGTCGGGAGATAGAGCGCGAAACAAGGCGACGACTCTACGAGGAGGCCAAGCAGCAACGCGAAGAATGGCATGAAATGTTATCGGAGTGCATGGACGCCGTTTGGGAGATGAGAACCCGCACTCGTGGCCTCCGCATGCAATTTCAGGAGATCGTTCGGGCGAATGAAACGCTCATCAAGACCTCTCCGCTCACGTTTCAACAGCAAGAAGCGATTCGAGACTGCATCTTCCATCTGGAAAGGGGCATCGCTCGTCTTCATGCGTATTCAGAGCGATATTTGCAGTCGTTTATCGACGGCATAAGCGCGGCGAGACAAGTCGTAAAGCATAACACCTTCATTGAACCGGAGATGCCGGATGCGATGTTGCCCGACGACTTTCCGGTTGTCGGTGATAACCTCCGACTTTCGCCAGAGGAAACCCAAACTCTGTTCCGCACGGGGGAGTTGGCACTCGGCTGTGGCCAAGTCGGACGGCTTACCAAAGCTCTGTCCTCGGTCAACCTTCCGAAGAATGTCGATGCGTTTGTGGAGGACTTCGACCGCGATTCTTCTTGCTGGAAGTTGAGCCTCGCCAAAGGAGCGATAGCTTCGGCCAGCACCGCCGACGTTGCGGGGGCCATCGAAGCCACGTTGCTTTCGCAGTCAAAGGGAGGATTTCGCGCCGCATGGCATTCTCCATTCGCGGAATCCGTCGAACTCTTCGTCCCTTTTGCACTGGCGAACGCCGCCATGCGTTCCGCGCCGTGGGGAACTCGGCTGCCGGTCTTCGTTCATCAGACGGATTATCGAACACGTCGAATCGTCGTTGGGCAGCAGCGCCCATCGCCGCCTGATGACCTAGGCAATAGCCTCGTCGTGGAAGTTGCCTCGGCAGGCATTCGGGACACGATTGAAAAGGCGTTTATGATATCGCCTTCAACTTTTTGGCTCGTTGAAGGGCCGCTAAATGGCGGAAGCCGCAACACCGGGTTGCGCATGCGCGTAGCGACAGGTGAGGAATTCGCCGTTTCGTGTGACGATCTGCGTGGCGTTCTGCGCATTGGGGAGCAGACTGGATACCGGCTTGGCAACGTGGCCGGTGCGATCTGCCGCAGCTACATCGGCCTTCGCTTCGCGGACGACAATGAAACGACGACGACGGGGAGGCTCACCGCCCCGGAATTTCTCTCGCGAATCACGCAACGTCTTAACGAGCAAGAAGAACTTCAACGGGTGTTCCAGGAGGAGTCGCTGGAAACTCGCAAATATCAACTGCTTCTTGAAGCCGAACTTGAGGCCAGTAAATCCGCATCCCGCGTCATCTTGCGCTACTCCGCATACCATCCCGCCACGAATGGCGACGATGATGAACCGCAAGAAGTGGCCTTTGTGCTTGAATCCTTGCCCTCGCCTGATCTGGAAAGCTACGCTATCGAAGTGCTGCCGAATTTGCCGTGCAAGGCGGCAAAGTCCCGGATATGCGGCTTCGTCAGGTCGGTTGATCGCGGGAATCGCACGATAACGTGTTCGTTCTCAGACGAGTTGCTGCGCCCGTTCCTCGACGCCCAGGTTGAAGGCTCAGGCGCTCTCGAATGCAGCTACGTCGATATTGACACTCAGCGACAGGTGCGCGCTCTCGATCAATTCCGCAACGTGAGTTTCTTGCAGGGCAAGTCGGCAGAGGACCGTGACGCATTTCGGAATCTTCGCCGAGTCCTCCTCGGCTTGCCTCAACCAGTCCGGGGCGCTGATTCGACGCCCGCTGCCATTCAAGTTATTGGCCATTTGAACGCCGAGCAGCAGCGTGCCGTCCGGCTCATTAACTCCGAAAGTCCGCTCACGCTGGTCCTGGGACCACCGGGGACGGGAAAGACCGATACTATCGCGATTGCTCTCGAAGTATTCCTTCGTCGCTCTCCAGACGCGCGAGTCGCGGTCGTTTCTCAAGCGAACGTCGCGGTAGACGAGGCTCTGAAGAAGTTGAAAGATCGTTACCCCGAATGCGACATCGTGCGCCACGTTTCGGCTCATGCAGTCAATTCGGTGATGGACAGCAGCAAAGACCTGACTCAGCACGCGCGGCGTGACGAATTCACAAAGCAATTAATGGAACAGCCTGTTTTGCCGGAATGGGCGGCGAATATCCGAGAGCAGTTTCGCCATGTGTGCAAGGACGACCAATATTTGACTCATCGTGTGCTGAAAGCCCTCGTACATTCATCGGCGGTATATGGTTGCACACTCAGTATCCTTGGTCGCTTATCGCTGGGCGCACCCTTGTTCGATATTGTCGTGGTGGACGAGGCTGCAAAAGCATCGTTGCCGGAGTGTATGATCGCGGCACTATCGGCGAAGCGTCTTGTTCTGGTTGGAGATCATCACCAACTGCTTCCCTTCTTGGACGAACGAATTCTCGAACGGGCAGGCCCCCTTCAGTCAGATCAACGGGCGATCCAGGAGTTATGGAACAATTCGCTGTTTAAGAGGATGTGGAATCAAGCAACTGACGAAGCCAAGGTGCTTTTGACTACGCAGTATCGCAGTCGGTCGGGAATTCGTGAAGCGATCAGCACGCTGTTCTACGACGGCAGACTCTCTCCAGGTCGAACCGACCAAAGCGATAAAGTACCATGCCCATGCAGCCTCGTGTGGGTTGATACAAAGGGCCGTCGCCAAGACCAGATTCCCGTTCGCATGAGCCTTGTCAACGAACGAGAAGTGGACGCAATCCTCGCGACACTCGATATGCTCGCCCGCACTCTGCCGAAACCGGCTGCAACGTCCGTCGCGGTCATCTGCTTCTACGGCGAACAGCGCGCGTTGATCGAGCGAGTGTTGCGAGAAGTGCCAGTCACTCAGGCATTCAGCAGTTGTGAGGCCAGGACGGTGGACGCATCTCAAGGGGGCCAGTGGGATGTCGTTCTGCTTTCTCTGACTCGATGCGATGGCGGTTCCACGTTCGTCGGCAATGTGAATCGGCTGAATGTCGCCCTGTCGCGGGCGCGCGAGCTTGCCGTCGTGATCGGCTCGTTACGCTACGCGCTCCAGGACCGAAGCCCTGAGTCGAAGCTCGGAGCTTTGGCAAAATACGTCCAGGCCAAAAAGGGACAAGGAGTCTGGATATGTGCGCCTGGTCCGCGAGGGGGAATCGCCCCCGGCTTTGGCTTCCGAGACACTACAGGAGGCGGTCATGGCTACCGCCGTTGAAGGCATTATTTCGGTATCGTACCGCCCACTCGCGACGATGGACGAGTTGCATATTCTGCTTCTTGCCGCCGTTTCGGTACAGACCAATGATCTATCCCTGTTAGAACAGGTCTTTTCCCTGCCACGCAATGTTGTCGTAAAGGAACTTGCCGTCTTGGAAGCATACGGATTGGCTCAAAAAGTGGGCGTTCACTGGTCCGCGACACGTCGGGGCCTGCAATTAGCTGCCGTATGGAACACTTTTCACAAACAGGTTGAAATTGACGTGCAGACGAGCGGTAGGCAATGGCTTCTTGGACCGGGGGAGTTTGTCGTCAATGAGATGATCCGCGACAAGGACGAAATCGAAGCTCTTGCTCATTCTTATGGAACCGCTGATTCAGGTTCCGCCGTGAAGTTCCTGGAGGAACGCCGTAGGGCAGCCGAAGAATTCGAGGCGTTCGTGGCTGCTTGGCCGTCACTCGCGCAGAGTGACACGGAACATGGAGAGTTCGATGAGACGCTGGTGTTTAGTAATCTCAAGTTGGCTGAAACTGATGAGACGTTAGCGAGGCTTGAAGAATTGCTCATCACACACATCAGCGAAGTCGTAGATCGCCGCAACAATCCAGATATGGCCGCAGGGCGTGCCAACGGTGACGGGAAGGTTGAAGATGCCGCTGCCACAATCCGGCAACGTGGCAACGACGTGATGAAGAAATTCGACAATGAGAGGCGATCTCAACGGAGGCTGAATCAGAATCTCGCCAAGGTCAAGATGACTTGTGAGGCAATCCTTGCTGGTCAATGGTTATCGGCTAATCTCGGATCACTCATGGATGCCTTCAACACGGAACCGGCAGCGTTTGTCTTCCGAAGTACGGTCCCATTTATGCAACCTGAGGCCCCAAAGAAGCCAACCGCAAAACGCGCTCCGAATCCTACTCCTACAACACAGCCAAAGCAGGAAGAGGAAGGCGTTTTGAGGTCACTCTTTAGATGGCTTTTCGGGTAGTCGCACCTATCGCGCTTCATAGCCAGGAGCGAACCAGCCCGGTCGGGATTGCGTCTTCTATTGGAAGGGCGAAAGACATGCCAATTAGACACGGCGGCGACCGACGAAAGCACAACCGGCTTGTTCTTGCGCTGAAGAGGGCGATGGAGGCAACGCTTGACGAGACGACGTGGAAGGAGCTTGGGTACGCGACTGATGCAGTGGACTGGATCAATGGCCACGGGAGGCTCCTGCGGAGCTTACATTGGGGCGACCCGGACTACGGATCGTGCGTGCTGGACGCCGTGGAATACATCGTGGGACGCGATCCAGCGAATATGGAAGTCATTCTCGATTTCCCCGGCATCAAAGAGTGGCTTCACGAGAACGAACCGTCAATCTACGACGAATACTGCGGCGGCGACGTTCCGGCGGTCGGCAGTCTGACCGATGCGCAGGAGTCTGCCGAGGGGTTCGACGTGGAGGCCCATATCAGGCGAATTCGAGATTCGTTAGCGGACGATCCAGCACAAGCAATCGGCTCGACCAAGGAACTCTTGGAGACGGTCTTCAAAACAGTCCTTGGGATGCACGGAGCAAGGATCGGGAACGAGGAAATGCCAAAGCTGCTGAAGCGAACCCAAGCGGCGCTCGGCCTCGATCCAGCAGATGTGGACATGGCTATACCCGGTGCGGAGTCGCTTCGGAAGCTGCTCGGAAGCATGGCGCAGATTGTCGTCGCCGTCACGGAACTCCGCAATCTCTACGGCACTGGCCACGGCAAGAGCAATGCACCGGGGCTTGATGCAGGCACGAGCAAATTGGTCGTGGCAGCAGGAACGTCGCTGGCGGCATACCTGATGACCCGCTATCGCGATATGCAGGGCGAGCAGTGATACCCTTGTCCTCGACATCGCACTTGGGAGGAAGAAGTATGACGCGCGACCCAATGACTGTTCCGATGATCTTTCTCCGAATCGGGTGGATGAACCGCTACCAAGGGCAGACCGCAGCCGACCAGATCACGGGCGGTGGAGCCTTTGTCAAGGAACACGGTTACGGCCACGAGATATTCAATTTCCAGCCTTTCGCCGGACGGGTATTCGGGTATGTTCAGCCGCCAGGGACCGCGTACAACGATCAACCCGGTCCAGGAATCAAGATCGACCGACTCGGCGCGTCACCCAATGAGGACTCGCTTTCTGGCGCAATTGCTTTTTGGGTAGCGACATCTCCGCAAGGCGGCAGCTACATCGTTGGTTGGTATGAAAATGCAACGATTCATCGCCGCTGGCAATCTCCACCACCGGAAGCCAATCGCCGATACGAAGGAAACGAGTTCGGCTACTACGTCATTGCTGCAAGTTCCGACGCGACTCTACTCCATCCTGACGAGCGCCTTTTTCAAGTGCCGCGCGGAGAGGGTGGAATGGGACAGGCAAATGTCTGGTACGCGGATTCTCCAGATGCCCACCGGCAATTCCGCTCGGATGTTCTAAACTACCTGGCCACTCGACAGTTGCCGCAACTGCCTCCAAACTCGAACGGCGGATCGCCAAGGCAACCCGACCCGTTGCTCCGGCAAAAGATTGAGCAGGCGGCGATTGTCACGACGACGGCTTACTACACGGCTCTCGGCTACGTTGTTGATTCCAAGGAAGACGACAACCTCGGCTGGGACTTGGACGCGGTTCATGCATCCCGGCAACTCGTACTCAAGCTCGAAGTCAAAGGACTATCTGGCTCCGACTGCCGGGTCGAGCTTACGCCCAACGAGTACGACAAGCTGAAACTGCACCGTGATTCGTACCGTGTTTGCGTCGTGACTCAAGCTCTCACCGCCCCCACCCTCGCAATCTTTGCGTATTCTCAGGACTCGGAGCGGTGGGAAGACCAGCATGGACGAGTTTTGCATTTTGAGGATGTTGTGGCCGCAAAATGCAGAGCAGAGTAGCCGCTCATTCTTCCGTCGCGATGGACTTCAGTTCGTCTGCGAGATTCTTCACGGGGAACTGTCCGAGCGGTGGCCGGGCCGCATAATCGACGTACAAACCCCGATAGCCAAGACGCGCCAGCATCACCTTGTTAATCAGAGTGCGCAACGTATCAAACCTGGCTACTTCAATTTCGATTTCGCTTAAGTTGCTACCATCAAGAAGGGTGCGGCGTCCGTGGAGGCAGTCATTTCTTTTCATTACTGCGTCCAGTTCCATGTCGTTGACTGAGAGGCCGTCAAACTCAAGTGCCTCAACCAGTTTGTCCGGGTTCGTCTTTTGCGCAAACGTGTCGATACGCTTGTCGATGATTGTCGCTTTGGTTTCATCGAGTTTGAGTTTGCCGGATTCGTCTGCTCGCTTTACCGCCTCTTTCATCTTCGCGCGCACATCACTCACGGCGTCTTCTGGGAAGAGTGTGTCGAGTCTGGCGATGGCCTCCACCGTGCCGTCGATGATGGAATCGACGGGAAGAAGGCGGCTCTGATTCAGGTCGATGCCCCGCTCCTTCGCGAAACACTCGACCGCATCGGATAGCTCGCCTCTCAAGACCCTGGATTGTGCTTTGGTCAAAAATTTGACCTTCGGTCGCTTCTGTGCCGGGTTCTCATCCAGAAAGGCATCAAGTGCTGTGGCGAACCGTTCCAGAGACACGCTGGCAAGGCCAAGTTTGTCATCCAAGTACGCCTTGATCGCGTACCAGAGCGGCCCCACAATCCAATCGAGATCGAACCACTTACGCAATTCCTGATAGGCCGTAAACAGCGACGGCAACGCAGCAATGACGCCTCCGCCGTGTTCGAGCGAATCCAATGGCGCTGGCTGGTAGCCGAGCCTAGCTTGAGGGAAGTCATCGACTGTCACTGTGCCATGATATGTCCTGGTGATATGCGATTCCTCAAAGCGGTCTATCCACAAGAATGGAAGTCGCTTTCCGCACAGGAACGACAGGAGGCTGTTAGCAGCAAGGCAAACATCCGGCGTGTACCAGTCTCTCTCTCCCTCTGGAATCAAGTTTGACTCAAACGTGAGCCAGCAGGCGTTGCGGCCCTGCGGCAGTGCGCTCGCTGAGTACAATGTGAGCTTCGGCGATTCGGAGAGCGGGCAGCACGAGCGCAATGATGCGTGTTGTGTGCCGCCCGAAGTCCAATTGGCCATTTCTTGTATCGGCCACTGGTACATGCACAGATCAGGAATCAGCAGGCGGCGCGCTCCCTGCGTCTCGTGCCAGTAGGACAGATCAGAATCGCGCTCAATCTTCACCGTCGCCGCCACAGCCGTCCCGCTGATGACCATCTTCACAGAAACGCCTGCCGTCCCCGACTGTGTTTGCTTTTGCACATTGGCGGCAAGCTGATAGACCCGAATCGTGTCTGTGGTCCCGGCGATCCGGGCGACGAGTTGTGGATCGCGTGATGGCTCCATGACGGCTCCTGCCCCTGCTGATGATGAAGCAGGACGGCGAACAAGCTGGGCGATGGCTGCTTCCAAGCCGGAAAACGTCTCGCCAGACGGAGCCTCAACGCGGAACCGAAGGCCCTTTTCAGGATGCCAAGTGATTTCACCTGTTCCGTTGCCTTTCACCCCATGTGCCGGAATGGAAACTTCCACGACGGGAAAAAGGTGCGTGCCATCAGGCAGCAACGTGGGCTTCGAGTTGCCGTCGCCGACCGCATCGACAGCACCACTGTCGGCGCTGGCATCGGACGGTACTTCTTGCTTCTCGTCCATCTCCGCTCCTTGATCTTGGCACGTCTCTGAACGGCGCAGCTTGGAAATGAGAGCCATGAAACCGTCACGGATGAACTGCCAAAATCTCCTCAACACGGCACGCTCCCGTGAGCCTGAAATCCCAGGCGCATTTTGGTAGATGTCCGCAATCGGAACCTGATTCGGCGAACCAGCTTGCTACCCCCACCTGGCCATCGTAAGATGGTAGCACGAAATAGGCAACAAGAACTGGTCGCAGCGATCAACCCGCGCGCCGAGGGTCGTCGTTTTCCTCGGCGACCGCATCGAGAAAAGGACGCCCGATGGCGAAAATGACCCAGCAGCAGTTGGAAACGCACCTGTGGGGAGCCGCGAAGATTCTGCGCGGCAAGACGGCGGGGCAGGACTACAAGACGTACATCCTGACGCTGATGTTCTTCAAGCGGCTCTCGGACCAGTGGGATTACGAGGCCGAGGAAATCGTCACCAACCACGAGAAGGAACTCGGCGTCAAGCTGAACGAGGCCCAGCGGCGGGCGCTGCTCAAGAGCAGCCACGCCCACCGCTTCACGATCCCGAAGGATTGCCACTGGAGCGACGTGCTGGCCGTCTCCGAGAACATCGGCGAGGCGCTCACCAAGGCCACGAAGGGCATCGCCGCCGCCAACAAGGAGTTGGTCGGCGTCTTCACCGTGGACTGGAACCAGCCCGCCCCGGACGGCAACGACAAGCTGATCCCGAACGCCGTGGTTCACGCGCTGGTCCAGCACTTCAACGGCGTGCCGATGTCGAATGCCCACGTCGAGCCGGACATTCTGGGGCGCGCGTATGAATACCTCATCAAGATGTTCGCCGACGACGCCGGGGCCAAGGCGGGTGAGTTCTTTACGCCGCCCGAAGTCGTGGACATCCTGATCCGCTGCCTGGAGCCGCAGCCTGGAGAAGAAGTTTACGATCCAACCTGCGGCTCCGGTGGCATGCTGGTCCATTCCGCCGACTTCGTGATCGAGCAGGGCCATCGCCCGGATGAAATTCGGTATCGCGGCCAGGAGATGAACTGGCAGACCTACGCCATCGCCCGGATCAACATGATCCTGCACGGGCTGGAAGCCGACATCCGGGGTGGCAAGAGTACGCTTACCGACCCGCAGTTCCTCAAGGCCGATGGCAGTGTCGAGCAGTTCGACGTGGTGATCGCCAATTTCCCCTTCTCCGACGACGTGTGGTGGTTGAGAGAGGACCAACGCACCGAGGAGGTCATCAAGAAGGCGAAGAAGGCCCAGGGCAAGGAGGGGTTCAAAGACCCGTTCAACCGGATGGTCTACGGCAAGCCGCCCAGCAGCAACGGCGACTTCGCATATATCCAGCACATCATTGCCTCGGCGAATGATAAAGGCCGCTGCGGTGTCGTTTGCCCCCAGGGTGTGTTGTTCCGGGGCCAGCCGGAGATCGAGGAGGAAACCGGAGAGTTCAATGACGACGGCGAGCCGAAGATTCGCCGCCGCAAGGCCGACGACGAATACCTGATCCGCAAGGGAATGCTCGACGCGCACATGATCGACGCCGTGATCGCATTGCCGCTCAATATCTTCTACGGCGCAGGCGTTCCGGCCTGCTTGCTCATCCTCAACAAGAAGCGGCCCTCCTCCCGCCGCAACAAGGTACTCTTCGTCTACGCCGCCCGACATTACCGGGAACTTTCAAATCAGAACAAACTCCGACCCCAGGACGTGATGCGGATATTGGTCCACTACCACGCTTATGGCGATGCTGCGAAGGCGACGAAGTTCGTGAAACAGCATTCAACTCGGTTGCAAGGACTCATCACCACACAGGAGGCCGAGGACGTGGCCCGTCTGATGGCCGAGTATCAGGAATTCGAGGACGCGGTAACGACGCTCACGGTTGACCTCGCAGCCGCCGAAGCCGAGATCGCCAAGGCTAAAAACAAGACCGA
>WBZS01002087.1_pt1 | contig 13315 bp, 8 predicted proteins | sample 5204201 | NCBI WGS metagenome assembly WBZS01 (sample SAMN12344357, study PRJNA552823) | activated sludge metagenome | biome: Activated sludge suspended growth; feature: Nitrification reactor; material: Wastewater; isolation source: activated sludge from nitrification reactor of wastewater treatment...
GCCCACCCAGTCCATCGAGGACAGGCCGTTCTCGGTGATGTAGATCGGGCACTTGTAGCGCTCGTACAGGAACCGCGGCCCCCAGTACAGGGCCTCTGGCGTCACCGGCCAGGGGAAGGCGGTGTGCGGGTATCCGTCCGGGAAGGGCACCAGCTCGGGCCCGTTGGCGCCGGCGCGCACGTAAACACCCTGATAGATGTTGGCGCCGTAGAAGTCGATGGGCTGCGCGATGACGTCGAAGTCGTCGGCCCCGATCCTGGGCATGTCGGCGCCGTAGAGCGCGACGCCGTCCTCGGGATAGCGCTTGAGGAAGATCGGGTCCGAGAACCAGGTGTTGTTCCAGAAATCCTGGCCGCGCACCGCGAACGTGGCCTGGCGCGCGGCGTCGACGTCGGCGGGGTTGTTCGGGTCGGCCGGGATGGCCTGACTGCTGACCGGCGCGAAGCCGATCTGCAGCGGTTGTTTGGCAGCGGCGCGCATGGCCTGCACCGCGCGGCCGTGCGCGAGCAGGGTGTGGTGGCCGACGCGCAACACCTCGGCCCAGCCCAGCTTGTCGCCCGGTGCATGCACGCCGACCGAGTGCCCAAGCCAGACGAAGCACTGCGGCTCGTTGTGCGTCATCCAGTGCGTGACGCGATCGGAGTATTGCTCGGTGACCAGCGCCGCATAGTCCGCGAACCAGCGCGGGCTATCGGGGTTGAGCCAGCCGCCCTGGCAGTACAGGGCGTGTGGGAAGTCCCAATGGAACAGGGTGATGAACGGCTGGATGCCGGCCTCGAGCAGGTTGTCGATCAGGCGATCGTAGTAATCGAGGCCCAATTCATTGACCGCGCCGGCCCCGGCCGGCAGGATGCGCGACCACGACAGCGAGAAGCGGTAGCCTTTGGTCCCGAGCTCGCGCATCAGACCGATATCTTCGGGATAGCGATGGTACTGGTTGCAGGCCACGGAGCCGTTGTGGCCGTTGTAAATCGCGCCGGGCTTGCGGCAGAACATGTCCCAGACCGACAGGCCGCGGCCGTCCTCAAAGGCCGCGCCCTCGACCTGATACGACGCCGTCGCCGTGCCCCACACGAAGTTCTTCGGAAATTGAAGTGTCGTCATACGCTCACCCTGTTGTTGGCACGAATGGTCAAAGAAGACCCTAGCCGCGGATTGCGCGGATTACACGGATTGTCAGAACCGGGACCCATCCGCGTCATCGGCGTAATCCGCGGCCAATCCCTGCTCAACTCCCGAGGCTCGCCCGAACCGACACGGCGCTCACGCCCGGCTTGGGCCGGGGCACGACGTCGCCATGGACCGAGGCGCCGTCGACCTCAAGCGCAACCTGGGTGCCCGGTCCGCGCCGGACGACCTCGATCGTGTAGGTCACGCCCTGGAAGCGGCGCGTGACCGTGAAGCCCGGCCAGCTCGCGGGAAGCACCGGCGCGACCTGCAGACCGTTGAGCGTCGGGCGGATGCCGAGCAGCCACTGCGTAATCGCGACGTAGTTCCAGGCCGCGGTGCCCGAGAGCCACGAGTTTTTGGCCTCGCCGTGTGTGGCCGCATCGATCCCGGCGATCATCTGCGCGTACACGTAAGGCTCGCAGCGATGCACCTCGCTGATCGCCTCGCGCGCGGATGGGTTGATCCGCTGATAGTAATCGAAAGCGGCCTCGCCGCGGCCCAGCATCGCCTCGGCGATCATGATCCACGGGTTGGTGTGACAGAACACGCCGGCGTTTTCTTTGTAGCCGGGTGGGTACGACGAGATCTCACCGAGATTGAGATGGTAACGCGAATAGGCCGGCTGCTGAAGCACGATCCCGTGCGGCGTCGCCAGCCGCGTGGCAACCGAGTCGAGCGCCTTCGTTGCTCGCCCGTCGGCCAGGCCGATGCCGGCCATGACGCAAATGCCCTGCGGCTCGATGAAGATCTGGCCCTCTTCGCAGACCGACGAGCCTACCGGCTGACCGAAGTCGTCATAGGCGCGCTTGAACCAGGCGCCGTCCCAGCCGTGTTCGTCGGTGACGGTCACCATCTTAGCGGCCTCGTCGCGGTAGCGTTGGGCCTCGGCCTGCAGACCGCGCGCCAGGGCGATGTCGGCGAGCTCATCGGCGGCCAGCACGAATAATCCGGCGATCAGGACCGACTCGGCCACCTTGCCATCCTTGTTGGTGGTGGTCTGGAAGGACTGGCCGGGCGTGTCCGAGAAGCAGTTCAGGTTCAGGCAGTCGTTCCAGTCGGCGCGGCCGATCAACGGCAGGCCGTGCGGTCCGAGACGGTCGAGCGTGTATTGCAGGCTGCGCTGCAGGTGCTCGTAAAGCGGTGTCTCTGTGCCTGCCGCGTTGTCGTAGGGCACGAGCGCGTCGAGCACCGACCAGTCGCCGCTCTCCTTGAGGTAAGCGGCCACGCCCAGGATCAGCCAGAGCGGGTCGTCGTTGAAGTTGCTGCCGACGTCGTTGTTGCCGCGTTTGGTGAGCGGCTGGTACTGATGATAGGCGCCGCCGTTGGGCAATTGCGTGGACGCAATGTCGAGGATCCGCTCCCGCGCGCGCTCGGGCACCATGTGCACAAAGCCCAGCAGGTCCTGGTTCGAGTCGCGGAAGCCCATGCCGCGGCCGATGCCCGACTCGTAGAGCGACGTCGAGCGCGACATGTTGAACGTCACCATGTTCTGGTAGGCGTTCCAGACGTTGACCATGCGGTCGACGTGCGCGTCGGGCGTGTGCACCTGGAAGATGCCGAGCAGATCGGCCCAGTAGGCGCGCAGCGCCTCGAAGGCGGCCTCGACGTTGGCGGGCTGAAGGTATTTTGAGATGACGGGTTTGACGATCTGCTTGTTGATCGTCTGCGACCCGGGCGGGTCGAACTTGGCGTCCTGCGGGTTCTCGTGGTAGCCGAGGACGAACGTGACCGTGCGCGTCTCGCCGGGCTGGAGTGTCAGCTTGACCTGATGCGCGCCCATCGGCTGCCAGCCGTGCGCGATCGAGTTGGTCAGCGCGCCCTGCTCGACGGCGAGCGGCTCGCGCCAATCGCGATAGGCGCCGAGGAAGGCGTCGCGCTGCGTGTCGAAGCCGGCCAGCGACTCGGAGCAGGCGAAATAGGCGAAGTGGTCGCGGCGCTCGCGGTACTCGGTCTTGTGATAGATCACGCCGTCCTCGACCTCGACCTGGCCGGTGCTGTAGTTGCGCTGGTAGTTGGTCGCGTCGTCCCAGGCCTCCCACAGCGCAAACTCGAGGCTCGAAAACAGATCGAGATCGGCCGCCGTTGCGCGCGTGTTCGTGATCGTGGTCGTCCAGATCTCGAGCGTCTCGCCGAGCGGCACGAAGTAGCGGGTCTCGGCCCGGATGCCCTTGAAGGTCGACGCGATGGTGGTGTAGCCCATGCCGTGTCGACAGGTGTAGTCGTCGAGTTTCGTTTTAGTCGGCTGCCAGGAGGGTGACCAGTAGGCGCCGTCGGCGGCATCGCGCAAGTAGATGTAACGGCCGCCGAAGTCGAGCGGGGCGTTGTTGTAGCGGTAGCGCGTCAGCCGGCGCATGCGGGCATCGCGGTAGAAGCTGTAGCCGCCGGCGGTGTTGGAGATGATGCCGAAGTAGGTTTCACAGCCGAGGTAGTTGATCCAGGGCAGAGGCGTGTCGGGCCGGGTGATGACGTATTCGCGGCGCGCGTCGTCGAAGGTGCCGAACTTCATGATGAGGTCATCCTTTGTCGCCGGATCGACCGACGGGTCGGAGTGGGTGAGGGACCCGGAGCGCCGGCGATGTTTGGGGCGGTCGTGCCCGGTGGATGGCCGTCATCATACAATAGAATCTGCGATTTTGGGAGCGCTCCCAGACTAGAAATAACGACGAAACACGCGACCTTCTCACAAGGTCTCACGGGCGCATTTGCTGTGTTTACGTTGACCCGATCGCGGATTTTCGCCGTCCGTGTACAATCCCGGCCCAAATACGGTCGCGGCTAAATCCCGGAACAAAGGGCGTTCATACAACGATGACCCACAACACCATTCGCTCCTTCCAATGCCCGTCTTGCAGTGCCCCCGTCATCCCGAGCGGCGCCAGCGCCGTCATCAGCTGTCCCTACTGCCACACCTCCGTGATCGTCCCTGAGGAACTGCGTCAGGTTGCGGAGGATGCCCAATGGACCACGTTCCTGTTGGAGGCCTTCACTTCCAACGAGAACAGCTGGTTGGTCGGGAGCCTCGAGAGCGAGTTCTTCACCCCACTGACTCAGACGATTGCCGAAGGGCGCTATCGCTGGGAGGGCCAGGTTGGACGACCCTATAGCATGTCGACGGCCTGGCTGGCCGCGTATCGCGTCTCGGACTTTCACATGGCGGTCAACGGCAAGCACATCCTGGGCAGCAAAGCCGGCAGCAGCTGGGGCATCGTCTTCCGCGTTCAGGACAATCGCAACTACTACTGGTTCCGTATGCTGGACAACCAGCTCTTCGCGGTGTCGATCGTGCAAGACGGTCAGTGGCAAAGCCTTGTGGACTGGACGCGAACAAACGCGATCAAGCCCAGCGGGGTCAATCAGCTGGAGGTGATGGCAAGCGGCGAGCACTTCACGTTCTCGATCAACGGCCAGGTCGTCAGCGAGGTGGACGATGTCGTGTTCAGCCAGGGCATGGTCGGCGTCGCCATCGAAGGATATACCCCCGGCGAGAAGGTCGTCTTCGACTTCATGGACGTGATCTTGCGCGCGCCCTGAGGCCGCGCTGCGGCCTCCCCATCGAAGGCTGCGCCGGCTTGGCCATGCACGATGATCGGCGTGCCCGCATCAGCCCGCGTCGTCGGGTGATACGATATCGACATGCCCACATCGCTGACCGACCCGGAGCGCGTCGCTGCGCTGGAATGGCCCGCCGACCGGGTCGACGTCGTCCTCGACACCGACACGTACAACGAAATCGACGATCAGTTCGCGCTGGCCTATGCCGCGCTCGCGCCCGAACGGATCAACCTCGAGGCCGTGTACGCGGCGCCCTTCCACAATGAGCGTTCGACCGGCCCCGGCGACGGCATGGAGAAGAGCTATGGCGAGATCGAGCGCGTGCTCGAGCGGCTCGGCCGCGACGACATCGCCATGTTCCGCGGCTCGCGCACCTGGCTGCCGCAACCCGCCACGCCCGTGCCCAGCCCGGCGGCCGTCGACCTGATCGCCCGCGCGATGCTCGACAGGTCCGGCAGGCTCTACGTCGTCGCCATCGGCGCGCCGACCAACGTCGCCAGCGCCCTGTTGATGGCGCCCGAGATCGCAAGCCGCATCGTCGTCGTCTGGCTCGGCGGCCACGCCCGTCACCACTGGGACACGCGCGAGTTCAACCTGTTTCAAGACCTGCACGCCTCGCGGGTGCTGCTCGACAGCGGCGCCCCGCTGGTGCGCGTGCCCTGTCTGGGCGCAGCCGAGCACCTGCGCACGACCGAGGCCGAGCTGGCCGCCTACGTGCGAGGCCACGGCCCGATCGCCGATTACCTCTACAAGACCTTTGCGGACGTGTACGCCGATCACTTCGCGAAGTCGCGCGTGCTGTGGGACGTCGCCGCCGTGGCCTGGCTGATCGACCCGCGCTTCACGACGACGGTCTTGCTGCCCAGCCCGCTGGTCTCCGAGACTTTTACCTTCAGCGAGGACCCGCGGCGCCACCTGATCCGTGAGGTGATCGCGCTCGACCGCGACGCGATCCTGGCGGACCTTTTCACACGTTTGCGCAGCTAGGAAAACGCGAAGCGCGGGTCGGACCCTGTGGTCCGACCCGCGCTTCGCGTTTTCCTAATCCGAATGGCCGGCGAAGGCCATCGTATACAGGTCGAAGTAGCGCCCGCGGCGCTCGAGCAGTTGGGCGTGCGTGCCCTGCTCGATGATCCGGCCGTGATCCATGACGACGATCAGATCGGCGCGCGTGATGGTCGACAGCCGGTGGGCGATGACGAAGGCCGTCCGCCCGGCCAGCAGGCGCTCGAGCGCGGCCTGGATGACGCGCTCGGTCTGCGTGTCGATGCTCGAGGTGGCCTCGTCGAGGATCAGGATCCGCGGATCGGCCAGCAGGGCGCGCGCGAACGAGATCAGCTGGCGCTGACCGCCGGAGAGGATCGCGCCGCCCTCGCCGACCGTGGTGTCGTAGCCCTTGTCGAGCTTTTCGATAAAGGCCTGCGCGCCGACGGCCTCGGCCGCGCGCTGCACCTGCTCGAGGGTCGCCCCGGGGCGCGCGTAGGCGATGTTGCTGAACACCGAGCCCGAGAACAGGAAGGGGTCCTGCAGCACGACGCCGGTCTGGCGGCGAAGCGACTCCTGGGTCACGTCGCGCACGTCGACGCCGTCGATACGCACCGCGCCCTCGCTGGCGTCGTAGAAGCGCGAGATCAACTTGACAAACGTCGACTTGCCCGCGCCGGTCTCGCCGACCAGGGCGATCGTCTGGCCGGGCACGACACGCAGGCTGACGTGATCAAGCACGGGCTGGCCGCCCGGCACGTAGCGGAACGTGACGTCGTCGAACTCGACTTCGCCGTTGACCATGGGCAGGGCGTGCGCGCCCGGCCGGTCGGGGACCTCGACAGGCGTGTCGAGCAACTCGAAGATGCGCTCGCCGCTGGCCATCGTGGCCTGCAGGGCGTTGTAGCGCTGCGACAGATCGCGGATCGGGTTGAAGAAACGGTCGATGTAGAGCGCGAAAGCCACGAGCGTGCCGGGCGTGATCGTCACGCCGAGCCAGCCGGTCTCGCCGAGCACCGCGCGCCCGCCGATGTACAGCACCAGGGCCAGCGCGAAGCTGCCGATCAGGTCGACCGACGGGAAGAAGATCGAGACCAGCAGCGAAGCCCAGTTGCTGGCGCGCAGCAGGTTGCCGTTGACGTCACGCTGGAAGACGCCGAGGTTGTAATCTTCACGCCCGAACGATTGCACCACGCGCACGCCGACGATGTTCTCGTTGAGCACGGCGTTGACCCAGCCCACGGCCGAGCGCACGCGGCGATAACTCTCACGCGCCCGGCGTCGAAAGAGTTCGGTGGCGATCGCCATCAGCGGCAGCACCGTGAAACTCAGCAGCGACAGCCGCCAGTTGAGCAACAGCATGGCGATGATGATGCCGCCCAGGTCGACGAAGTCGCGTGCCACGGCCACCAGGGCCCACACGACCATCTCGCGCACCACGCTGACGTCGTTGACCACCCGCGAGACCAGGCGCCCGACCGCGTAGCGGCCGAAGAAACCCAGCGACAGGCGTTGCATGTGGTCGAAGAGCGCGCGGCGCAGATCGTAGACCACATCCTGACCGGCGCGGGCCATGATCCTCACGCGCACGAAAGTGCCGATCCAGAAGACGACACCGGCGAGCAGGTACAGGAGGACGGCCTGACCGGTGCGGCCGAGGTCGCCTTTGGCGATGCCCTCGTCGATGGCGATCGCGATCAGGTACGGCCCGACGATGTAGCCGAGCATGGCCGCGATCATCCACAGGATCGCGACGCCGATGCGGCCGGCGTACGGGCGCACATACGCGGCCAGGCGGCGCGCGATGCGCGGGTCGTAGGCCTTGCCCAGGATGTCGTCGTCGCCGGGCGGAGGAAACTTGGGCTTCGCGGGGGTCGCGGCTTTGGCGGTCATCGCACGGAACTCGGTTTCAGCGGCTTGTCCTCGGCCCGGGTCGGGTCGGGACGTTCGGCCTTGGGGTGCGGCACGGGCTCGGTGTGCGCCTCGGGCTCCTCGGAGTCGAGGAAGAGCATCTCGCGCTGGAATTGCTCCTGGTCCTTGAGCTGCAGGTTGTAGATCTCCTGATACGGCCCGGTCTGGTCGACCATCTCGGCGTGCCTGCCGCGCTGCACGATCCGGCCGCCGTCAAGCACCAGGATCAGGTCCGCGCGGCGCACGGTCGAGAGCCGCTGGGCGATCACGAAGGTCGTGCGGCCCTGCATGAGCGTGTCGAGCGCCTTCTGGATCAGGAACTCGGTGCGCATGTCGACGCTCGAGGTGGCGTCGTCGAGGATCAGGATGCGCGGGTCGGTGAGCAGCGCGCGCGCGATGGCGATGCGCTGGCGCTGGCCGCCCGAGAGCGTCACGCCGCGCTCGCCGACCTCGGTGTCGTAGCCGGCCGGGAACGACAGGATGAAGTCATGGGCCTGGGCCGCGCGCGCGGCCGCGAAGATCTCGTCCTCGGTGGCCTCGGGGCGGCCGTAGGCGATGTTCTCGCGGATGGTGGCCGAGAAGAGCAGCGAGGTCTGCAGCACCAGACCGATCTGGCGGCGCAGCGACTGGAGCTCGACCCGGCTGATGTCGTGGCCGTCGGCCAGCACGCGGCCCCGGCTCGGGTCGTAGAAGCGCGGGATCAGGTTGACCAGGCTGGTCTTGCCGCTGCCGGTCGGGCCGATCAGGGCGATCACCTGGTTCGGCTGGGCCTCGAAGTTGATATCCGAAAGCGCGGCGCCGGCGCCGCGATAGCTAAACGACACGTCTTCGAACGTGACCCGACCGGTGAGCGGCGGCAGGGCCGGCGCATTCGGCCGGGTCTCGATCACGAGCGGCGCGTCGAGCACCTCGTAGATCCGGGTCGCGCCGGCCATGGCCTCGCTGGCGCTGCTGACGACGAAGCCCAGGTCCTGCACGGGCGCGGCCAGCAACATCAGGTAGGCGTTGAACGCCACGATCTCGCCGAGCGTGAGCTGCAACACCGCGCCGAACCACAGCACCAGGGCGGTGCTGGCGATGATCAACAGCGTGAAGGTGGGCATATAGCGCCCCCACGTGCCGACCAGGGTGACGCGGGCGTCGTACAGCTCACGGTGCGGCTTGTCGAAGCGCGTCGCCTCGTCGGTCTCGCGCGCGAAGGCGCGCACGACCTGCACGCCCGTCGCGTACTCCTGCACGGCCGACGACACCGCGCCCAGAGCGTTGTCGATGCGCAGGAACATCGGCTCGGCGATCCGGCCGAGGCGCATGGTCACGGCAGTCATCACGATCAGGGGCACCATCCCGATCAGGGTCAGGGGCAGCGACTGCTGCACCAGCAGGAACACGATGCCGACCAGGAGCATGATCACGTTGAGCAGGTCGATCGCGCCCTGGCCGATGAAGCGTGACACCGCGCTGACGTCTTCGGTGCAGCGGCTCATCAACTGGCCGGTCTGGGCCTGGTCGTGGTAACCGAAGTGCAGACGCTGGATCTTGTCGTAGAGGGCGTTGCGCAGATCGAAGCCGGTGTGGTTGACAAGCCATTCGCCGAGGTAGCGGCGCGCGAAGGCGAACACCGCGCGCCCGGCGCCGAGCGCCAGGATCGCGAGCGCGGCACGGGTCAGCGCCGCGGATTCGCGGCGGCCGAGACCGTCATCGATGACGGACTTGATGATCCCGGGCACCCACAGGCTGGCGAGGGTGAGGAGCGCGGTGCTCACAACCAGCGCGGCCACCTGTAGGCGGTACGGGCGGAGCGGCCTGAAGAGGCGTAACAGATTCACTTTTCTTCCACCGGAGGGAACGCGGACTGATCAGTTTACCGCGCTCGGTGCCGTTCATCAAGCACGCTGCGGCGCGGGCTGTCCCACGGCGCGATACCCGGAATGACCGGGCTATTACACAGCCGAAAGTCACGGAAACCGAAGCGGCTTTTCGCGATATCCGGCGATATCCGGCCATTCCCGGTATCGAGCCGCAGCCTTACAATGATGGCCATGCTTCCGATTTCGGTCACCCAGTCGATGAACAACCTGATCGCCCTGGTCTCGCAAAACGAGGATTGGATCCTGCGGCGCGTCATCGAGTACGCCAAGATCCATGAGTACACACGGTACACCTCGACCCTGATCGAGGCCTGGCGCATCTCGATCGCGTCGCTGAACGAGGCCATGCTGGCAGCGTTGAGCACGGCCGAAGAGATCCCGCAGCCCAGTCTGGACGACTCCTTCAACCGCACCGTCATCGACCAGTTCAGCATCGCGGAGGTCCGACGGCATCGCGCCCGCGGCGTCACGCTCGGCATGTTCCTGGGTCTGGTCAAGTACTACCGCCGCAGTTACGACGACCTTGTGCGTGAACGCCATTTCGACCTGGAGGTCGAGCGCGAGTATCTGGGCTTCCTCGAGCGGTTCTTCGACCGCTTCGAGATCGGATACAGCGTCGAATGGAACACGCTCAACGCCGATCAGGTCGTCGGGGAACTACAGGATCAGAACCGCGTCCTGACCAACGAGAAGAACAAATACCTGACGATCTTCGAGAGCCTGTACGATCCGGTCATCCTGCTCGACCGCGAGAACCTGATCGAGAACATCAATCAGGCGGCGGCCGAGCTGTTCCAGGCCCACAACCTGCCGGCGCATCGCTACTACGATCAACACCCCGCACAGCAGGCGTTCCCCTGGCTGGCCGAGGAGATCACGGCGTTCTCGGCCAGCAGCGAGCAGGAACTCGTCGTGGTGAAGAGCCTGGAGACGCCCCAGGGCCAACGTCACTTCCAGGTCAAGATGAAGCGCATGCAGGACGTCAGCGAGAAGTATTGGGGGACCGTCCTGATCCTGAACGACCTGACCGAGCGCCTCAAGAAAGAAGAAGCGCTGACGCTCAACCGAGCGATCCTGCGTTGGGTGAACACGTTGGTCGGGCTCAGTCAACGCATCGCCAACGGGACCGATACCGAGGATGTCTTGCTCGAGGCCATGGGCGCGCTCTATGAACTGACCGAACCCGACGCGGCCGTGATGGGGATGTGGGAGCCCGAGGCCGGGCACTTCCGATTGAAGTACCGGGTCGGGGCCGGCGGGCTCGAGAAGACCGAGCACGTCCACGTCTCGGCGCCGAACGAACTGCAGCCGTCGGCCGCTCCGCACCGGATCCCGGGCTTTGCCCAGGACTTCGACCAAGTGCTCGTGCTCCCGCTCAAGACCAACGAACAACCCATCGGCCGATTGTGGGTCGGGCGGGCACGGACGCCGGCGTTCAGCGTGTCGGAGAAGGTCGTGCTCGAAAGCCTGGCGCACCAGATGTTGATCGCGATCGAACACGCGCGCATGACCGAACAGGTTCAATCGGGGGCCGTGGTCACGGAGCGGGCCCGCCTGTCGCGGGAAATGCATGACGGATTGGCGCAGATCCTGGGCTTCTTGAGCCTGCAAATGCAGTCGCTGGAATCGCTGATCAGTCAGGGGAAGCTCGACGAGACCCGGGCCGAGCTGCGGCGCGCGCGCGAACGCATCCGCGACGCCCAGGCCGAGGTGCGCGAGAACATCCTCAACCTGCGCACCGTGCTCTCGAAGAACGGCGAGGTCGTCCCGTTCTTGTGTGAGTACATCGCGCAGTTCGGTGAACAGACCGGCCTTCGGACCCATGTGCAATGCGCCGAGAACCCGCGCACCACGCTGTCGCCCGTCTGCGAGGTTCAACTGGTGCGCATCATGCAGGAGGCGCTGGCCAACGTGCGCCAACATGCTCGGGCCCGTAACGTCTGGGTCACGCTCGAGGAGGACGGCGCGGGGCTCCGGGTCGAGATCCGCGACGACGGCGTGGGCTTCATCGAACAATCAACCGACAAACGCTTCGGGCTGAAGACGATGCGCGAGCGCACCGAGAGTGTGCACGGCGAACTCGCGATCCAATCGACGCCGGGCCAGGGGACGCACATCCAGTTACGCGTCCCGCGCGGCGACAAGTGAGAGCGAGCCCGCGATGAGCGCTCCCCAACCCAAACAACTGCCGCTGCGCACCGTCGTCGCCGACGACCATCGTCTTTTTCGTCAGGGGCTGATCTCACTCATGAACACGCGCCCCGACCTGGTGACCGTGGTCGGCGAGGCCGAAAACGGCGCGGGCGTGATCCTGTTGTGCGAGCAGTTGAAACCCGATCTGGTGTTGCTCGACATCCTCATGCCGCACGTCGATGGGCTACAGGCCGCCCGGCGCATTCGCGAACTCAGTCCGGAGACGGCCATCATCATGCTGACCGCCTCCGAGACGGACGAGCATCTCGAGCAGGCGATTCGTCTGGGCGTGGCCGGTTATCTGTCCAAGAGCCTGGATTCCGGCGAGCTCTTTGACCTGGTGCTTGGCATGACCCGTGGAGAGGTGGCGGTGACGCATGCCACGGCGACGCGCGTCATGCGCAGCCTGGGGCGGATGCGGTCGCAAGACCCGATCGACCAGATTACGGCCCGCGAACTCGAGGTGCTGCGCCTGGCCGCAGCCGGGGAGAGCAACCCCCAAATCGCGGCCAGGTTGCAGATCTCGGTCAACACCGTCAAGGCACACATCAAGAGCATCCTGGAGAAGCTCGACCTGGAAAATCGCACACAGTTGGCCGCCTACGCCATGCGCCGCGGCCTGATCACTCAGGAGGAGGACTCCCAAGATCGCCCACCTGGGTGATCCGTAAACTGTCGCATAGCGGGATGCGGCCCCGGGCCGAGGGTGTTAATGTCTCTGTGAAATCCTGCACAAAGACAATCGACACCGTTCAGGCCCGCGATGACCGCTCAATCCGCTTCGATTCTCCACCTCAGCCGGTTCTTCTTCGCTGCCAATGCAGCCGATCTGCGCGAGGCCTATGCCGGGCTCACCGACAGCGGCACGGCCCCGCTCCCGCTCGTGGCGGATTGGGCCGAAGTCGCCTTCTGCTTCAACCGACTCTTTGTCGGCCCGCGAGCCCTGATCGCGCCGCCGTACGCCACCGTCTACATCGATGGAGACGACACCCGGCTGATGGGCGCCTCGACCGGCAAGATCCGGTCGCTGTACGCCATGCTTGGGCTGGTCTCGCCCTGGCAGAACAAAATCCCGGACGATCACATCGCTTTTGAACTCGATGCCCTGTGGCAGATCGAACAGGCGCTGCAGACGGTGGCCTCGCCGCAGCTGCAAGACGCCCGCGACTACCTGAAGTCGCATCTGCAGACCTGGGTGCCCGCCTTCGTCCGCAGGATCGAGGCCGCACCCGCACTCCACCCCGCGATCCTCGCCGTGACCGGCGCCCTGATCCAGGCGTTGCGCGCCACCGACGAAGTCGGCTCGTTCTAATCTCGTCACTCACTCAAGGTTTACACCGAAAGGACGGCTTCAGATGCAAGAACCGAAGTCATCGGGAGCTCAGAACATCGAGCTTGCCCTCGGCAGCCGAATCTCGCGCCGCAGTTTCCTGAAAATCCTGATGATGACCGGGGCTGTTGCGGCGCTTCCCCGGACCGGACTGCTGCAATCGTTCTCCCAGGAGGGCCCGGTCTTTGGCCGCGCGACCTTCGCCGGGCTCGACGCGTACCAGACTTTCCGCAACGCGTGTCCACGCAACTGCTATGACACCTGCGGCATTGTCAGCTATGTGAAGGACGGCGTGCTCGAGTTCGTC
>WBZS01002088.1_pt1 | contig 13312 bp, 13 predicted proteins | sample 5204201 | NCBI WGS metagenome assembly WBZS01 (sample SAMN12344357, study PRJNA552823) | activated sludge metagenome | biome: Activated sludge suspended growth; feature: Nitrification reactor; material: Wastewater; isolation source: activated sludge from nitrification reactor of wastewater...
GCCGAAACGCTCGAGGATCGCCTGCGCCAGGCACGACTGCTCAACATCCTTGGTAACATCTTCGCCGAATCCAACGACCTCGACGCTGCCCTGCACATGGGCGAACGCGCGCTACAGCTCTTCCGCGAAATGGGAATGGCGAATGGCGAAAGCGTCGCCCTGAACAATCTGTCCCTGACGTATCTCCAACGAGGTGACGGCCCCATGGCTCTGGCGGCCTGCCACGAGAGTCTGCGCATCGCCCACGACAAAGGTGTGTCGGCCGTGACCTTGACGGCCCTCAGCACGCTCGGCGAGATCTATCTCGGGTTGAGGGAATTTGAGCAGGCCGATCGCGAACTGCATCGCGCTCTGGCATTGGCACGCGAGCGCGGCGCCCGCTATGATGAGTTCCTGAACCTGCTCAACCTCGGGAAGGTGCATCTCGGTCGTGGGGATGATTCCAACGCCCTCTCCACCTTCAAGGAAGCCCTGGCGATCGCCGAGGACTTGAACGATCGCGCCGGGCAGTTTCAATGCCATCAATTACTTGCAGAAGTCCACGAGGGCCGGGGCACGCCGGCCACCGCTCTCGCACACTACAAACGGTTTCACACGCTCAAGGAGACCGTCTTCAACGAAAACGCCTCTAAACGTCTGGCCGGCCTGCAGGTGATCCACCAGGTCGAGACGGCCAGACGCGATGCCGAGATCCACTACCTGCGGACCATCGAACTGAGAAACGAGATCGAGGAGCGCAAATCCGCCCAGGCCGCCCTCGAGAAACTGGCGAGCCTCGATCCACTCACCGGCCTGCTCAATCGGCGTGAGTTGCACGTGCTTGCCGAGCGCGCGGTCGCCCAGGCCCGACTCACCGGGAAACCCTTGACCGCAATCGTGTTCGACCTCGACAACTTCAAGAGCGTCAACGACACATTCGGCCACGCAACCGGCGATGCGGCGCTTACAGAAACGGCCAGGTTCGTCGCCCAAAACCTGCGCGAAGGCGAGCTCGTCGGCCGTTATGGCGGAGACGAGTTTGTCATCCTTCTGCCTGGCAGCGCCCTGCCAGAAGGTCGACAGATCGCCGAACGGCTGCGCACCAGCCTGAGCCACCACGTCATCGCCACCCCTCAGGGCGACCTGCGCCTGACGCTGAGCCTGGGCGTCGCCGAGCTCGACAGCGCCAAGGGCGTGGGCGACCTGCACGTCTTGTTGGCCCAGGCCGATCAGGCGCTCTACGCCGCCAAACAGGCCGGACGCAATCGGGTCGCGGTGCTTTGACGATGTCACGTTCGAGGGAGGCTGGGCCAAAACCGCAGCGCGTTGGGAGGCTTCGCCGGCTCCTTTGAATGTCCCAGTGTCGGACTGCGGGGCTGAACATGGTGCGATTGCCCTGGCAGATGACCCAGCCGGTAGGTTAAGATTGACCCGCAGCCATGACGCTTCCGCAGGATCCCCTTGCCGTCAGCCCGCAACTCGTCGACCGGATGCGGACCCAGGTCCAGGCCTGGCAGGCCGTCGCGGATGGGCGGGCCTTGTTCCTCGATTGTTATCAACTGATGACGCGCAATATGTTCACGGCGTTGGCCGCGCGCGAGTTCTCCGATCGCGTCTGGGTCGATCGGCTGTTGCATCGCTTCGCCGACTACTACTTCGACGCCCTGAGCGCCTACGAACGCGACCCGGCCGCCGCTCCGGCGGTCTGGCGGCTGGCGCACGACGCGGCCTGCCGACCCGGCACGGCGACCCTCCGCAAGGTTCTGCTCGGCATCAACGCCCACATTAACTACGACCTCGTCCTGACCGTGGCGGAGCTGCTTCAACCCGAGTGGCCCGATTTGACCGCCGCACAACGCGCCGGCCGACAGGCCGATCACGAGCATGTCAACGACGTCATCGGCCGCACGATCGACGCCGTCCAAGACCAGATCCTGGATCCGGCCATGCCGCTCCTGGACGTATTCGACCGGCTGCTGGGTCCGCTGGACGAATTGTTGATCTCGCGCGTGATCACAAGTTGGCGCGCCACCGTCTGGCGCAACGCGCTCGCGCTGATCGAGACCACCGAGGTCGGAGGACGGCAACGCCTGATCGCCCAGGTCGAGACCGACGCGCTGACGATCGGCCGCCGGATCGGGGGCTAGCCGTCAAGGCCGTCATTCGAGGAGCGAAACCATGTCGGAGTTGTCTGCCTATCGCCCGATCCCCGACGTGCGCATCAAGCACCCCGAGTGGTGCAAGAGCGCCACGATCTATCAGATCAACACCCGGCAGTTCACGTCGGAAGGGACCTTCAAGGCGGCCATGGAACAGCTGCCGCGCCTGCGCGAGCTGGGCGTCGACATTCTGTGGGTCATGCCGATCAACACCATCGGCGAGAAGAACCGCAAGGGCAGCCTGGGCAGCCCGTACTCGGTCAAGGACTATTACGGCGTCAACCCCGAGTTCGGCACGCTCGACGATTTCAAGCGCTTCGTCGAGGCCGCGCATGCCCTCGGCCTGCGTGTCATCCTCGACTGGGTGGCCAATCACACCGCCTGGGACAGCAACCTGGTGACCGAGCATCCCGAGTGGTACGCGCGCGACTGGAAGGGCGACTTCTGGCCGACGCCGTGGTGGGATTGGGACGACATCATCGACCTCGACTATCGTCTCCCCGAAGTGCGCCAGTACATGACCGAGGCGCTCAAGTACTGGGTGCGCGAGACCGACATCGACGGCTACCGTTGCGACGTCGCGGGCTTTGTGCCGACCGACTTCTGGAACACCGTGCGCCGTGAGCTCGACGCCATCAAACCCGTCTTCATGCTGGCCGAATGGGAGAACCGCGACCTGCACGCCGAGGCCTTCGACATGACCTATGCCTGGAGCTGGCACGACGCCGTGCATCAGGTGACGGCCGGCGGCCGACAGGATCTGAGCGGTCTGTTCGTGTACTACGCCTGGAACGAGAAGGCCTTCCCGGCCGACGGCATCCGCATGAACTTCACGACCAACCACGACAAGAACGCTTGGGAGGGCACCGAGTACGAGGTGTTCGGCGCCGGCCTCGAGGCCGCGACCGTGCTCTCGTTCGTCAGCGAGGGTATGCCGCTGATCTACAACGGTCAGGAGGCCGGCAACACACGCCGGCTGGCGTTCTTCGAGCGCGACCCGATCGATTGGCAGCCGCATCCGCTCAACGATCTCTATCGGCGCTCCATCGCCCTGAAGAAGGCGAACCCGGCCTTGTGGAACGGCGCGTGGGGCGCCCGCATGGTGCGGATCCGCAATACCGTGCCCCACCGCGTCTTCAGTTTCGTGCGCCGCAACGATGCGAACAAGGTCTTCGCGGTCTTCAACTTCTCGGCCGAGACGCAGACCGTTTCCTTCACCGAGGACCTCTGTTACGGCGATTTCGTGGACGCGTTCGGCGCTGCAGCCGTCGCGATCGACCCGACGACGACGCTGAGCCTGCCGCCCTGGGGCTACCGCGTGCTCGTGCAAACACGCGTGGAGCGGTAAGCGCGATGCCGAGCGGAGCCGGGCTCGATGGCGTGCTTTGGATCGGTGGAGCGCCTTGCACGGGCAAGAGCACCATCGGGCGCGCGTTGGCCGATGCCCATCGTCGGCCGCTCTATGGAGTTGATGAGGGCTTTGAGGCGCATGTGGCGCAGCTGGATCCGCACCACCAGCCGGCGTTGACGCACTGGCTGAGCCTGACCTGGGAGGAGCGCTGGAGCCGGCCGGTCGCGGCGCTCGTGGAAGAAGCGATCGCCTGCTACACCGAACACTTCGACCTGATTCGGTCCGATGTGGGCCAGCGCGTGGCGGACCTGGAGCCGGGTCGCGGATTGATCGTCGAAGGCACAGCCTTGCTGCCCGCCCTGGTGGCCGAGTTGTTGGGGCGCGCGCTCGGGCGCGCGCTCTGGCTCGTGCCCAGTGAGCGCTTTCAGCGGGATTACTACGCGAAGCGTCCCTGGGTTCACGCGATCCTGGCGCAATGTGCGGATCCGTCGGGCGCATTCGAGGCCTGGATGGCCCGCGACGCCGCGTTTGCGGTCTGGGTGAAGAACGAGGCGCTGCGCCTGGGCCTGCCCTGTCTGACGGTGGACGGTACGTTGTCTTTGGCGGAAACGACGGCCTGGGCCGCGGGCCGGCTCGCGCTCGAGGCCCCGCGAGGGTAAGGGTATGGCCGGCTGACTCAAGAGGCGCGGCGTCGGCTCCTGCGCCCAGGTTCAAATCAATCGATCCGATCTACGCTATGCCCGACGTTGCCTTCTCCCTGCTGGATTACCTCGACACGGCCGTGCCGGATCAGGCCTGCATGTGGCGCGGCTGGCGGATTGTGCCCATCGCCGGCGGTGCGAACAACCGCGTGTATCGCGTCACACGGGGCGCGCAGGACTACGCCGTCAAGTTCACGATCCATGACGTGCGCAATCGCGCCGGCCGCGAGTACGCGGCGCTGACGGCGTTGCAGCAGGTCGGGCTGAGCATCGCGCCCCAGCCGATCTGGATCGATCGTGAGAACCACCGCCTGCCCGTCGTCGTGCAGACCTGGCTCGACGGCGAGCCGCTGGCCACGCCGCCGACCACCGACGCCGACTGGGCGGCGCTGCTCGAGCATTACTTCGCCATCCACGCCGTCACCCCCGATGCCGTGTTGGCCGAGGTCCCCGACGCGGTGCTCAATGCGTCGTGCGCGGAATCCGGCCGCGCGATCGTGCACACGAACGTGGCCCGCCTACCCCTGGCGGCCCGCCCGGCCTCGTTGCGCACCTTGCTGGCCCGTTTCGACGCCTGGGAGCCGCCCGTGTGGGATCCGCCGACGAAGACCCTGTGCCGTGTCGACCCGAACTGGCGCAACCTGATCCGGCGCCCGGGGCCGTGGGGTTCGGTCGATTGGGAGAACAGCGGGTGGGGCGACCCGGCTTTCGAGATGGCGGATCTGATGACGCATCCTGCGTATGACAGCGTTCCGCCCGGCCGCTGGCGCGAGTTGATGCAGACGTACAGGGCGCGGTGTGGCGACCCCGACTTCGATCTGCGGGTCAAGACCTACACCACGATCCTGCGGGTCTGGTGGGTGGTGCGGAGCGCCCGCTATCTGTACGAAGTGCCGCGCGGCCTCGATCCGCGTCTCGTGCCGCGCTCCGATCACTGGCGACCCGACACCGAGCGGCTCTACGCCCAGCACGTCAGCCTGGCCGAGGCGCATCTGACTGGAAAGTGATGCGGGGTCGATTTCAGAGTTTCTCGGCGCAAACCGAGCGCTCGATCTCGGACACCGGCAGGACGCGTCCGGTTGGCGCGATGTAGCGCTTCTGGAATTCGCTGCCGCCCAGCTGCTCGACCTCGCGCCAGCCGTACTCGGACAGGAACGGGGCAACCTGATCGGGCGCAAAGCCGAAGCGCCAGATCTGCTGCTTGACCCTGAAGCCGTTGTACAGGCTGCCGGCGCCATAGAGATTGGAGCCGTCGATGAAATCCTGTTGGATATAGGTGAACACCAGCCGGCTGCCGATTGCGGACTTTTTCAGAAAGTCAAAGGTCCTGCGGATTGCGCCTTCCGTCAAATATTGCGTCACGGCTTCCCAGATGAACAGGGTCCGACCCTCGGCCCGATACCCGCGTGCTCGCAGCACGGACTCCAGTTCCTGGCGTTCGAAGTCCATCGGGCACAGCCGCACCGTCTCGGGGACGTGTCCGAGCAAGGCGCGCAGTCGTTCCTCTTTGACCGCCATGTTCTCGGGCAAATCGACCTCGTAGACCGGTATTGGGCTCCTCCCGGCCAGCCGACTGCCAAGGGTGTCGAGACCGGCGCCCAGAACGACAAAGGAGTCGAAGCCTGGCAAAGCCGCCGCCACCTGGTCGGCCACAAAACGCTTGCGGCACAGCACGCTGCCGGTGATGCCGGGCGCCCTTCTTTCGCTGGCGCCGAGTAGCAGGTCACGCAGCGGTTTCCATCGCGCCAGCCCGACCACGGCGCGCATGTTGCTCGGGAGCAGCTGAACGGCCAGCGCGTCCTCGACGATGCGCTGGCGCGGTTCCAGATATTGCTCGGTCGCGACGATCACCATGGGGCCAAGCGCGGTTTCGGCAGCGGGGTTGGTCATGAGCGGGCCTTTTTGATTGAGGCGAGCGGTGGCGCCTTGGCGAAAACCTGGGCCATCCAGTCGAAGGTTTGATGCGCCTCGCGGATGCGCTCCGAACGGGCGCTTTCCGGCCCGATCAGGGTCAGGCCGCTTTGCGTGATCTCGCAGAATGCCGTCAGCGACGCGATCTGGCGCTGCACCAGCTTCTCCCAGGCGGTGTCTTCGATGCGGTAATAGGCGGTGCGGCCGCCGGGCCGTCCAAGACGCGTGACGACGCCCATGGTGGTCAGCATGCGCAGATTGGTCGTGAGCGAGGCGCGGCTGGCGCGGATGGCAACCGCAATCTCGGCCGCCGATTGTTCAGCCGGGTCGGCGATCATCAGCCAGCCCAGGACCCGACCGGCGATCGGCGGGACCCCGTCGCGGGTCAGGTACATCGAGATCCGTTCGACCCAGTCCAATATTTGTGCGTGACTTGGTGTGCGTCGTGTCGCCATCCTGTCCTTCCTTCAGTCGTTTCAGTATATACTGAAATTGATGAACTGAGAACCGCGCTCGCTCACGTTGGTTGAGCGCGTCCATCGTCTCAAATCGGGCCGAGCGTTTCGTTGCGCCAAGCTGAGGCCCGGTGCCGCGGCGTTTGCACCGAGAGGGCAGGCGATCGCCACGGGCGCTTTGTCGTTTCCGGGCCTGGACTACAATCCAGGGATACTTTCACGACCGGAAGGCAGGCAGCCGATGAGCGAGCAGACTCGAAGCGGGAACCGGATGCAAGGCGTGGTGCGCGGCGTCTTGGGCGGCATGATTGCGCTGGTGGCGCTGGTGGCCTGGCTGGCCCCGTCGCCGATCGTCGGCGACACGCTGGCCCAGATCTTCGGCACGCCCAACTACCTGCCGGTCGTGATGCGTGAGGCGACCGTGACCCCGACCACGACTTCGACGCCGACGGCGACATCGACAGCCACGCCGACGCCGACAGCCACGCCGACGCCGTTCCCGAGCGGGATGGCGCGCAACGGCGGCTTCGAGATCGCCGACAACGGCACGGGCTCCGGGACGGCGTTCTGGGCGCCCTGGTGGGTGGAGATCGCCAAGCCCTGTACCAACTGCGGCAATTACAACTACGCTTACAAGCCCAACAGCTTCAACCGCGAGTGTCTCTCGACGGGGGCCGCCAGTATCTTTGTCTATTCCGGCGATTGCTCGTTGCGGGTGCTCAACAACTGGGATCCGTGGTGGGCCGGCGTCAAGGATCAGGTCAGTGTCACGGCCGGGCAGCGTCTGCGGCTGACGGCCTACGGCCGGGCCTGGGCCTCGAGCCAGGCGTTCCCGGCGCCCTCCGACACGACGGTGACCGTGGAGATGCGGATCGGGATCGATCCTAACGGCAACTGCGACCCTCTGGGCGGCAGCGTGATCTGGTCGAGCGTGATCGTGCCGCACAACACATGGCAACAGGTCACCGTCGACGCCACGGCCGGGTCGGGCGGCAAGGTCTGCCTGTTCCTCAACACCGACTACCGCGGCGACAGCCGCTTCAACATGGCCAGCTTCTGGGATGCGGTCGTGTTGTCGCAGGCGCCGTAGTCGCGCTCAGGCGGGCGGGATCTCGTCAAAGCCGAAGAACACGCGTTTGCCAAGGCGGCGCGCGGTCGCGACCATGTCGTCGGCGCCCTGCGATGGGCCGCCGATGCGCAGACAGCCGTCGCAGCGCTCGAGCACGCGATGCGAGACGGGGTGGAAGACCTCGGTGAAGATCGCGTCGCCTGTCGCGCGCGAACCGGCTTCTTCGATCAACGGCAGCGCGAACCACTCCCCCAACACGGGCAGATGCCCGGCGCGGAAGAGCTTGAGCGCCATCGCGTTCATGGCCGCCACGTTGGCCGCGATCTTGACCGGGTCGTCGCCGGTGCCCGAGCGGTACGGGCCGGCGACCAGGATCATCAGAGGCCGGGTCTGGGTCATGGTTGCTCCTGGGGTCGTTCGAGTGTGCGCTCGATGCGCCGGTCGGGCACCAGCCATACGATCGCCACGGCTACATACAAGGCATACGCCAGCCACGCACTGAGGAAGGCAAGCGGGATCGCGGACCCGTACAGCACCAACGATACCCAGCCTTTGCGGTCGCGGCCGATGGCGATCGCCAGCACCGAGCCCTGGCCGTGCAGGGCGATCAAGGCCCGCGTCAGCAGATAGTAGGCCCCACCTGCCAGGAAGAGCACGGCGCCATACAGCGCCGTCGGCCAGGCTGCGCCGGCGTGTTCGCCCATCCAGCTCGTCGTGAACGGGATCAGCGACAGCCAGAACAACAGATGCAGGTTCGCCCACAACACCCGCCCGTCGACGCGCTGAGCGGCCTGCAAAAGATGATGATGGTTGTTCCAGTAGATGCCGATGAAGACGAAGCTCAAAGCGTAACTGAGAAACGTCGGGAGCAACGGGCGCAGGGCTTCGAGGGTCGGCTCGTGCGGGGCGGCCAGCTCCAGCACCATGATGGTGAGGATGATGGCCAGCACACCGTCGCTAAACGCTTCCAAACGTCCTTTGCTCATGGCTCCTCCCGCGCATCGCGCCGGAGGAGCATATCGAGAAGCCGCCCGACCGTCAACAGACTCCGGGAAAAGGGGCTGCCTGCGGCAGGTCGCCCGCGTGTTCCGGGAGGCTAACCAACGACATCACGAGTTGTCAATGACCTTTTTTCCCGCGGAGTTTGCCGAGTCCGTAGATGGGTGGCGAGTTTTTACACTCCGCATGGCCCGTAACTGTTCAGCCTTGTCGGGAAGAGGCAGGCGAAAACGGGGTGAGGCGAGGGTCGGGGCTCCGCCCCGACCCTCGCCTCACCCCGTTTTTCGCCCCAACTTCCAGCTGCCTGAGAAGTAACGCATCCGCGAAATCCGATACGATTGCTCTGAGGGACAGCAACCGGAGGGCCGAACACGAGTTGATATACTCTTGCTTGGCCCGGCTCCGAGACGTCGCAGCACCGCCCGGGCGATCGAGACCACCCTGTGCGGCGACAGCACCCTGGAACACGATGACCATCCTCAGACTCTCACCCATCACGACCTTCGTCGCCACGACCGACCCGGCTCGAGCTCACGCTTTCTATGCCGACATCCTGGGGTTCACCCGGATCCGCGACGAGCACACGGCGCTTGTGTTCAGCCTCTATGGTGCGCTGTTGCGCGTCGTCAAGGTCGACACGTTCACGCCGCAGCCCTTCACCGTGTTGGGTTGGATTGTGGACGATCTACTGACCGAAGTCCTGCCGCTGGCTCAACGCGGCGTGGTCTTCGAGCGCTTTCCCGATCTGCCACAGGACGAGAACGGCGTCGCGAATTTCCCGAACGGCGACCGCGTGGTGTGGTTCAAGGACCCGGACGGAAACGTGCTCTCGGTGACCCAACTCGGTTGACCTCTGCGAGCGTCAGGCGTGACCCGATCCTGATCGCGCCCTATGACCCGGCCTGCCGCGCACGCACATCCACGTTCGGGAGACAGGCAGCTGGGCCGAACAACTCAACCTGTTGTTTCGCGACTACCTGCGGGCGGATCCGGCGGCCCGCATGCAGTACGCCGAGGCCAAGGCCGGCCTGGCGCTACGCTTTGGGAACGACCGCGACGCTTATCAAAAGGCCAAAGGGCCGACGATCTGGGCCATCCTGCAGCGCGCTGATGTCTGGGCGCAGGAAGCGGGCTGGGCGCCCGGGCCGAGCGATCGTTGAGCCCTCATCTGTCAGGACACATCGCCATGTCTCAATCACAATGGACCGCCGTTGACGCCTATCTCACGGATCGGCTGGTGCCGTCGGATCCGGCCCTTGACGCCGCGCTGGCTGCCAGCGACGCAGCCGGCTTGCCGCAGGCCGCCGTCGCCCCCAATCAGGGGAAGTTGTTGCAGCTGCTGGCCGCGGCCGTGCAGGCGCGCTCGATCCTGGAGATCGGCACGCTGGGCGGCTACAGCACGATCTGGCTGGCGCGAGCGCTGCCGCCGGAGGGGCGATTGATCACGCTCGAGCTTGAGCCCAGACACGCCGAGGTGGCGCGCGGCAACCTGACGCGAGCCGGCGTGGCCGATCGCGTCGAGGTGCGGGTAGGCCGTGCGCTCGATTCGTTGGCGGGCCTGGTGGCAACCGGCGCGGGCCCATTCGACTTCATCTTCATCGATGCCGACAAGGCGGGCCTGGCCGAGTATTTCGACGCCGCCGTCCGGCTTGCGCGCCCCGGAGCATTGATCGTGATCGACAACGTCGTGCGCAACGGCGCGGTCATCGACGCCGAGAGCCAGGACCCCAGCGTGCGCGGCGTGCGTCGTTTCAACGAGCAGGTCGCCACTGATCCACGGGTGAGGGTCACGGCCCTGCAGACCGTCGGCAGCAAAGGGTACGACGGGTTCGCTGTGGCCTGGGTCGTGATGAACCGCTGACGCGCTGCCGCGGATCCAGGCGCCCAAGGTCAAGGAGCTTGGCACCCAAGCACTTCGGCGCGCCGCGTTGAGCGATGTCGCGCTAGATCGCGTCGGGGGGCGGACCCTCATGGGCCGGATCCGCGCGGCGCGGGGCCGCCCACCACACCAGCGCGATCGAGGCCACGACCAGCACCAGGCTGACCTGAAACGGCAGCTCGGGTGAACGCGCGTACAGAAAGCCCGCGGCCAGCGGCGTGATCGTCATCACGACGGCCGGGATGGTCTCACCGATTCCATAGGCCAGACCCAGCTCACCCGGCGCCACCATCTGTCCCAATTGCGCTGAACCCATGTTGCGCGCCAGGTTGACGCCGGCGCGCAACATGAAGGCCACGGCCAGGAAGCCCAGGTTCCCGGACGTGAGCAGCAGACCCAGCCAGAAAACGATCGCGCTCAGCGACAGCAGAAAGCCGCGGCGCGGCGCGCTGTGGCCGAGGATGAGGTTCAGGAGCAGGGCGCCGAGCGAAGTAAACGAGCCCAGGAGGCCGATCGCATCGGTGTCGAAGCCGCGCACCTCGGCGATGTAGTTCGACGCGAAGGGCATCCCCAGGGTGACCGCCGTCAGCGCCACGAAGTACAGGGCAAGGTACCGCAGGAACCCTGCATTGCGGAGCAGCGGACCGTACCGGTTGCTGCCGGCGGGCGCCTTGTGTACGGGCTGCGGCGAGAGCGGGAGCAAGGCCACGCACGAGATCGCGAACGCCACAAAGGCAATCCCATAGACGGCGCGCAGCCCGAGCATTTGAGCGAGAAGCCCGCCTAGGGCCGGCGACACGATCGCGCCGGCCTGAAAGCCCGCCGACACCAGGGTCAGCGCCCGCTGAACGCTCTGTGGTCCGCGCGCTTCGGCGATGTAGGCGTTGAGGGGCGCGACCACGAAACCCGTGCCCATGTAGATCACCAACCCGATCGCAAACACCGTCAGATCCTGCGCGAGGAACATCAACCCCGCGCCGACCGCGCCCAGCGCCCAGCCGATGATCAACACGGGTCGGCGGCCGACGATGTCGGCGATCGCGCCGGCCGGGATGAGCGAGAGCGCCGAGGTCAGCGCCGCGATCGAGAGCACGGTGCCGATCATCACCGGGTCGGCGCCGAGCTGTTTGAGATACAGCGGCTGAATATAGAAAAACATACCGTCGCCCGCGCCCCAGAAGAAGAGCGAGAACGCGATGAGGCGATTGTCACGGGTCAGACGCAGGATGTCACGCATGGTCGGCGGGTCGCGATCGGCAGCTATCGAAAGGGGTCCCCACAGCGCCGGCACGTCAGTATATCGGATTGCGACGTCCGCCGGTCGCGATCGTCGTCGCAGGCAGGGCAATCGCATCCAGAGGCTGGGTCAGTCGATTCTGCTGCGAGTCTCGCGGTGCGGAGCCAATCCGTGAACTTCGCGTGATCCGAGACCAAGCTCTGCCGCGGCGACGACAAGACGCAGGTGACGTGCCCGGCATGGTCGCTCATGCGATCCTGTCGTGCGTGCGCACCGGCACCAGCCTGGATCTCGATGGCAATGATCGCGGCGGTCTCAGGACCTTTGACACTGGTACGCGGATAAGTTGTACCGCCCAATCGCTCTGCATCGGCGCGCCGCCACTTTGTGGTTCGGCGCCCGGTCGCAGTCACGGACCATCGCGGCACACACCTGCGATGAAAGAGAGGCGATCGAACGATGGAAAACCCGTCATCCTTGCTTGAGTTGTACGGCTATCTCAAGTCACGCACATGGGTCGATCTGACGCACACCTTCGCGCCCGGGATCCCGCATTTCGAGGGCTTCCCGGATGAACGCCGCGAATACATCTACCACTTTGACGCGGGCATCGGGACGAGGGGGACCGGGTTTTGTGCGCACGAATACACGCTGGTCGGCCAGTGGGGCACGCACGTCGATCCGCCGGTACATTTCGTAAAGGGCCTGCGCACGTTGGATCAGATCGATGTCCGCGAGATGATCCTGCCCCTGGTGGTGCTCGACGTTCACACGCAAGTCGCCGCCGATCCCGACTACGTCGTACAGATGTCGGATGTGGCGGATTGGGAAGCGCGCCATGGCCGGATCCCGGTGGCGAGCTTTGTGGCTTTGCGCACGGACTGGTCCAGGCGGTGGCCGGACGACGCAGCGATGCAGAATCGCGATGCTGACGGGCTCAAGCACTATCCCGGTTGGGGTCTCGAGGTTCTGACGTGCTTGTTCGAAGAACGCGCGATCACGGCCTGTGGACACGAAACCACTGACACGGATCCGGGCCTAAGTTGCAGCCGCAGTGATTTCTCGATGGAGGCCTACGTGCTGAACACCGATCACTATCAGATCGAGTTATTGGCCAATCTGGATCGCGTGCCCGAGTTCGGGGCATTGATTGTGTGTGCCTTTCCCAAGCCCGCTGGCGGCTCGGGTTTCCCGGCGCGCGTGTTCGCCATCCTTCCCTGACCGTCAGGCCGGGCCACGGCGCCTCGTCTCAACGGCCGGCGCATGATGAGGTCTGGACGAAGTGGCGGCGGCCAAGCAGCTGGTGCTGTGCTGCCGTCCGACGCCGGTGACGGCCTGACGGAACGTAGCGCGGACGAACGACGAAGGCGCGTCGCCCCTGGGCAAGGCGCCTTCGTCGTTTTTCGAGGAGAGTGCGAGGCCAGGCAAGGCCAGGCTACCCCCAACCCCCTTCTTGGAAACGCGCACCTGTTGCTCGCAGGACCCGCGCGTCGTGCGCGTTTCCAAGAAGGGGGCTCGCTCCTCCCTCCTCCCTCCTCCCTCCTCCCTCCACCCTCCCCCCTCTTCCCCCCC
>WBZS01000946.1_pt2 | contig 13306 bp, 11 predicted proteins | sample 5204201 | NCBI WGS metagenome assembly WBZS01 (sample SAMN12344357, study PRJNA552823) | activated sludge metagenome | biome: Activated sludge suspended growth; feature: Nitrification reactor; material: Wastewater; isolation source: activated sludge from nitrification reactor of wastewater...
GGCGAGTTCCAGGGCCTGGCCGGCGTGCGCGACCGTTCCGGGGACGTCGCCGCGGGCCTGCGCGACCGTCGCCCGGTAGACCTCGATCATCGCCGGCAGCTCGCGGAGCTCCCTCGCCCGGGCCCGCTCCGCCTCCCTCAGCGGGCCGCTTCCGGCCTCGGCATCCGGCTCGAGCGCCGGCCCTGCGACCGGCAGCGCGGCCTCGGCCGCGTCCAGCCAGGCCGCGACCCCGTCGAGGTCACCCTCGGCGAGCCCATCCCAGGCCCGCAGCGTCGCGAGCAGCGGGCGGCGCCCGATCACCGCGTCCGGGAGTGCCCGCAGCCAACGCCGCAGGGCATGGTCCTGCCGGTCGCGACGCAGTCCGGACAGGGCGAGTTCGAGCAGGTCGGCGACCCGCTCGGTCTCGCCCGCGGCCACCGCGTACGGGAGCGCGTCGACGAACAGCCCGCGCGCGGCGTACCAGCCGGCGGCGGCCCGGTTCAGCTCGGCGACCCGGCCGGGTTCGCGCGCACCCAGGTGGACGCGCAACGCCTCGGCGAACAGGCGGTGGTAGCGGAACCACCGCCGTTCCTCATCAAGCGCGATCAGGAACAGGTTCGCCCGTTCGAGGCCCTCCAGCGCCTCGCGTCCATCGGCACGGCCGGTCACCGCGTCGCACAGCGGGCCGGTCAGCTCGTCCAGGATCGAGGTGTCGAGCAGAAAGTCGCGCAGGTCGTCCGGCAGGCCGCGCAGCACCTCCTCCACCAGATAGTCGAGGACGAAACGGTGGCTCCCGGTGAATCCGCGGACGAAGCCGTCGGCACCCCCGGCGTCCCCGCCGTGGGCCTGCGCGGCCAGCCCGGCCAGCTGCAGCCCGGCGGCCCAGCCCTCCGTCCGGGCATCCAGGGCGGCCACCTGGCCGGCGTCGAGCGCGAGCCCCAGGATGTCGTTGAGAAGGCCGGACGCCTCCTCGACGGTGAACCGCAGGTCGGCGGCCCGGAGCTCCACCAGCTCGCCGCGGGCGCGGAGCCGGGCCAGCGGGAGCGGCGGATCCATCCGGGTCGCGATGGCCAGCGTGACCTGCGGCGGCAGTTCGTCCAGCAACAGGGTCACGGCGTCATGGACGGCGGCGGCGTCGATCACGTGGTAGTCGTCGAGCACGATCACCGTGGGTCCGGCGAGGGCGTCCAGGTCGTTGAGCAGGCTGGCCAGCACCTGGCCGGCCGCACCGCCCCGGCCGCTCTCGAGCAGCGTCAGCGCCTCGGCGCCGGCGTCCGCGTCGGTGGTCCGGGCGGCGGCGACCAGGTGGTTCAGGAAGTGCTGCGGGTCGGCGTCCCGGTCGTCCAGCGACAGCCACGCCACCCGCGGCGCGCCGTCGGCGGCGTCCGCCCGCGAGCCGAGCCACTGCACCAGCAGGGTGGTCTTGCCGAACCCGGCCGGGGCCGCCACCAGGACGAGTCTCGGGCCGGACGCCGGGTCGCGCAGCCGTCCGGTCAGCCGGGGGCGTGCCACCAGCCGCCGTCGAGGGACGGGCACCCGCAGCGTGCGGCCCGGCACAGCCATCCGCCCAGCGTAGAGGCACCAGCCCACGTCGCACCGTCGGATCGACGCGGACGCCGGCAGTCAGGCGTCCAGCCCGCGCCGCTTCAGCAGGTGGCCGATCTCGGGCTCGGCGCCGCGGAAGTCGCGGTAGGCGTCCATGGCCTCGACCGAGCCGCCGCGGGCCAGCAGCCGCTCGCGGTAGCGATCACCGTTCGCCCTGGTCAGGCCGCCGTTGGCGAGGAACCAGGCGCCGGTGTCGGCGTCCAGCGCCTCGGACCACAGGTAGCTGTAGTACCCCGCCGAATAGCCACCCTCGAAGATGTGCCTGAAGTAGGTCGACCGGTAGCGGGTGGGAGCCAGCGGATAGTCCACCCCGGCGGCGGCCAGCGCCGCGGCCTCGAACGCCTCCACCTCGTCCGGGCCGGTGGGCAGCTCGTCGAGCGGCGTGGAATGCCAGGCCTGGTCGAGCAGCGAGGCGCCCAGCATCTCGGTGGTGGCCCAGCCCTGGTTGAACACCTGGGCGGCCCGCAGGTTCTCGATCCAGGACGCCGGGATCGGCTCGCCGGTGGCGTGGTGCACCGCGTAGCGCCGCAGCAGACCGGCGTCCAGCGCCCACATCTCGTTCACCTGGGACGGGAACTCGACGAAGTCCCGCGGCGTGTTGGTGCCCGACTGCGACGGGTAGCGGACGTCGGAGAGCAGCCCGTGCAGGGCGTGGCCGAACTCGTGGAACATCGTGTTCACCTCGTCCCAGGTGAGCAGGGTCGGCTGGCCGGCCGGGGGCTTGGCGATGTTGAGGTTGTTGACCACGACCGGTCGCCGGTCGAGCAGGTGGCTCTGGTCGACGATGTTGTTCATCCAGGCGCCGCCCTGCTTGCCCGCCCGGGTGTAGTAGTCGGCCACGAACAGCCCGATGCCGCTGCCGTCGGCGTCGAACACCTCGAAGACCCGGACGTCGTCGTGGTAACCCGGCAGCTCCGGACGCTCGGCGAAGCTGATGCCGTAGAGGGCGGTCGCCGCCGCGAACACGCCCTCGTGCAGCACCCGTTCGAGTTCCAGGTAGGGCCGCAGCAGGCCGGAGTCGAAGCTGTAGCGCTGCGCCTTCACCTGCTCGGCCAGGAACTCCCAGTCCCACGGTTGCAGCGGCTCACCCTGCAGCTCCTGCAGTTCGGCGGCCTCGGCCCGCGCGTTCCGCACCGCGGCGGGCGTGAGCCGGCCGAGCATCGCGCGGACGGAGTCCGAGGTCTTCGCGCAGGCGTCGGCCGCGACGTACTCGGCATGATGCGGGTAGCCGAGCAGGCCGGCCCGTTCCGCCCGCAGCCGGACGATCTCGACCAGCAGGGCCCGGGTGTCGTGCTCCCCCGACCAGCCCCGCGAGGTCGCGGCGGTGTGCACCCGCTGCCGCAGCCCGCGATCGGACGCCTCGGCCAACACCCCTTGTGGGGTGCAGGAATCCAGCTCCAGCAGCCAGCCCTCCGCCCCGCGGGCCCGGGCGGCGGCGCTGGCCGAGGCCCGGGTCGCCTCCGACACGCCGGCCAGCTCGGACTCGTCGATCACCGCGACGGCCGCCGCGTTCGAGCCGGCCAGCGCCGTCCGGCCGAAGGCGGAGGTGAGCTTCGCCAGCCGGGCGTTCAGTTCCCGCAGCCGGGCCTGTTCGGCGTCCGGCAGCCCGACCCCGGCCCGGACGAAGTCGCGCAGCCGGGTCTCCAGCCAGTAGCGGGCGGCCGCGTCGGCGTCCACCTCGCCGGCCTCGACCCGCTCGTTCAGCGTGAGCACCCGCCGGTACAACGCCCGGTCCTGGTAGATGGCGTCGCTCAACCCGGCCAGCTTCGGTGAGATCGCGGCGTCGATGGCGTCCAGTTCGTCGGTGGTGTCGGCTGGCTGCACCGTGAAGAACGCGCCGAGCGCCCGGCCCAGCAGCTGCCCCGACCGCTCCCAGGCGTCGATCACGTTCGGCACGGTGGCCGGCTCGGGATCGTCGGCGACCGCCCGCAGCTCGGCCAGCCGCTCGACGATTCCTGCTTCGACCGCCGGCAGGTAGTGCTCGGTGCGGACGTCGCGCCACGGGGTCAGCTGATACGGCAGCGCGGACGCCACCGCGAACGGGTTGGCGGGATCAAGACTCATGCCGCCATCCTTGCAGCCGGCTCAGACGACGTAGGGCTCGCCCCGGTCGCCGGCCATCGGTTTGCCGGCGGCCGCCCAGGCCAGCGTGCCGCCGTCCACGTTCACCGCGTCGATGCCGTGGGCGCTCAGGTAGGCGACCACCTGGGCCGACCGGGCGCCCGAGCGGCAGATCACCGGCAGCGGCCCGTCGGTGACCGGCAGCTCGCCGATCCGGGCGATCAGCTCGCCGAGCGGAATGTGGACGGCGTTCACGGCGTGTCCGGCCACCCACTCGCCCGGCTCGCGGACGTCCAGGACGACGGCGTCGTCGGGCAACTCGGTCACGGAGACTTCGGCGATTTCCACCCTGCTATCCAATCACGGGGCGGGCCTCAGACCGGCGGAGCGGGCGTCGGCATCGCGCCGATCTGCTGCAGCACCCCCAGCTCGTCCCGGACGCCCCAGTGTTCGGCCAGCCGGTCGCCCTCGGTCCGGTAGATGTGGATCGTCGGCATCGCGTACGGACGGCCCGCGAACTCCTCGCCGTGCACGGACGCCGCCGCGGTGGCGTGGCCGAGCGCCCGGATGACGATCCGGTCGGCGGTCGCGAATTGGTCGAGGATCTCGTAGCGCAGCCCGAGCACCCGGGTGACGTAGGTGAGGATCTGCCGGTACCCCTCCGGGCCGGGTGGCAGCGGGAACGGCGAGCCGTGGTCGACGAAGTCGGCCGTGACCGCCTCGTCGAGACAGCTCAGGTCGCCCGAGTTGATCGCCTCGAAGACCGCCTGCGCCGCCGGCAGTGCGGCGTTGCTGCGACTCGCCCCGATCGTGGTGCTGGTCATCATGTCCCCCTCGCTAGAGTATGACTGGAACCATATTCCAGTGGAATGATAATCCAGCGAATGGGGATCGATGTCAACCCGCGGCTACGACAATTCGCGACGGACGGCGGCGGCCCGGCTGACCCGGGCCACGATCGTGGCGGCGGGCCGCGAGCAATTCCTGACGGCCGGCTACCACGGCACCACGGTCGCCGCCCTCGCCCGCGCCGCCGGGGTCAGCCCGCAGACCATCTACAACACGGTCGGCGGCAAGGCCGAGGTGCTCAAGGCGGTCTACGACGTGCTGCTGGCCGGCGACGACGAGCCGATCGCGATGAACCAGCGGCCCGAGATGATCCGCGTCCGCACCCAGGCGGACGCCGCCGCGACGTTGCGCGCCTATGCCGCGTTCGCCCGGATGCTGCTCGAGCGCACCGGCCCGCTGCTGGGCGTGGTGCTCGCCGAGGGCGCCGGTTCGGACGCCGAGCTGAGCGCCTTCCTGGCCACCATCGACGCCGAGCGCCGGATCGGCAACACCGGCGTGGTGCGGCACATCGAGGAGCGGTTCGGCCTCGGCGACGGCGTCAGCGTCGACCGGGCCGTCGACCTGGTCTGGACGCTGACCGCGCCGGAGAACGCCGACCGGCTGGTCCGGCGCTGCGGCTGGAGCTACGCCGACTACGAGCGCTGGCTCGCCGAGGCCCTCACCGAAGGACTGCGCGCGCTGGCTGCCGGAGAGCGTTGATCCTCGCCGGTCGAGCTCGTCGAGACCCTCGAGGACGGGCTGTCGCCCAGGGGTTTCGACAAGCTCGACCTGCGGCTGGGTGGGCTCAGAGCACGTCCCGCTTGCGGATCAGCCCGTGCACGCCGGTGGTCCGGTCGACCACCTGGGTGACCGAGAAGTTGGCCGCGGCCGACAGATAGGCGTAGGCCACCGCCCGGTTCAGGCCCCGATCCTGCTCCAGGAAGTCGAGCGCGTTCACCACCGCCCGGCGCATCGCGATGTTCAGGTCACTGCCCTGGCCGTCGATGCTGCCGTCCGGGTCGGACAGCCCGATCGGGATCCAGGCCTCCGAGGTCTCGGCGAACGGGTGGCGGAAGGCGACCGCCGGGGCATCGCGGGAGCCCTTCTTGCACACGGTCAGCCGGAACGTGCCGCGCAGCGACCCCTCCATGGCGGTCAGCGCCACCTCGCCGTCGCCCATCGCGTGGTGCGGGTCGCCGACGTAGAACAGCGCGCCGTCGGCGAACACCGGCAGGTAGAAGGTGGAGCCCACGCCCAGATGCCGGATGTCGATGTTGCCGCCGCCGAGGGTCGGCGGGATCGAGTTCGCGCTCGGATCGGTCAGCCCGGACGCCTCCGAGAACGCGACGCCGAGCATGCCGAAGAACGGGTTGACCGGGAACCGGAGCTTGCGCCGTCCGGAGGTCATCACGCCCTGGCCGCCCTGCAGCGCGGTGAACACCGACACGTTGTGGTACTCGGTGGGGATGCCGGAGGAGCGGTTGTCGGTGGCGTGCGGGGGCATCACCTCGTCGAGCGTGATGCCGGCCGGGGCGGTGCCGGCCGCCGTGATCGCCAGCGCACCCTTGCCGTGCCGGCTGGAGACCACGCCGTAGGGCACCCGGGCGCGCAGGTCGAGGGTCTCGACCTTGAGCACGTCGCCGGGCTTGGCGCCCTCGACGCGGATCGGCCCGGTCACGACGTGTGGACCGTCCAGGTCGAAGTTGCGGGTGGTGCGCCGGTAGTGGGCGGCGATGTCGATCGCGTCGGTGAGCACCTCGCGCCTCTTCACGCCGTGTCCGCCGAGCCACGACACCGGGTCGCGGCCCTGGTCCTCCAGGATGCCCTCGTGCGAGACGGAGTCGATGGTGACGGTGCGCCCGGATCGCATCGAGAGCACCGGTTCGGAATGCACGGTCGGCACGTACCCCCACAGCACCTCCGAGGTGCGCGAGGGCAGGTAGTGGTCGCCGCGGATGCGTCCCTTGCCCGGCTGCAGCACACCCTCGTAGAAGTCGCCGCGCGAGGGGGTCTGGGCGGCTGCCGTGGGCGCGGACGCCGCGAGCAGCGACGAGCCCGCGCCCATCGCCGCGGCCGCCAGCAGCAGACCGCGGCGGCCGACCCCGGCCTCGATGGTCGCCGAGGCTCGGGCGGGGTCGACCGCCTGGTGTGGTTCGGTGGTGGTCATTGCCGGCTCCTTCGCTCGTCGGTGGACACCACGAACGTATTGAGCCGGTCTGACGCGCCCGTTGCGGGACGATTGCGACCGCGTTACCGCGACCGGGGGTCAGTTCGCCGGCGGCTGCTGGTAGTCGTCCTCGACGTCCGGCGCGGGCCGGTGGGCGGTGCGCGAGAAGCCGTCGCTGAAGACGGTCCTGCCCCGGGCGGCGATGGACTCGTAGGCGTCCTTCACCTCGCCGACCAAGCCCCTGACCTGGCCGGGGACCCGCTTGCCGTAGTCGGCCACCGGGTTGCCGCCCGCGGCGCGACGTTCGGTGTAGGTCTGCCGGCCCTCGCGGACGACGTCCTGGACGGTGCCGGCCACGATGTCGGCCAGCCCGGTGATCACAAAGGCGGTCTCGGTGATGACCCTGGCGGCGATCTTTCCCACCTTGTCGGGGGTGATGCGGGTGTTGCTGGACACGGGTTATGCTCCTTGATCGGGCGGCGCGTGATGGTGCGCCGAGCCTCCAGCCTGACGCGGCGCCGGGTGGCGTTCAACCGCCTTCGGGGTGCCCTCGGCACCTTTCGGGGACGATTCCGGGTCGGCGTCGGCACCCGCGGGTAGGGTGCCGGACATGAGCCTCTCCGACGCCGTGGACGCCGTCCTTCCCTCCGTTCTCGACGACCTCGCCAACCTGGTGGCGATCCCGTCGGTGAGCGCCTCCCCGGCGCACGCCGGCGACGTCCGGGCCAGCGCCGAGTGGATCGTGGCACAGGTCCGCGCGCTCGGCTGCGATGACGTCCGGGTGGTGGCCGAGGGCGGCCAGCCGGCCGTGATCGCCCGCTTCCCCGGGCCCGAGGGCAGCCCGACGGTATGCCTGTACGCGCATCACGACGTCCAGCCCACCGGTGACCTCGCGTTGTGGACGTCCGAACCGTTCCGGGTGCGCGAGGCCGGCGGACGGCTGTTCGGCCGCGGCGTCGCCGACGACAAGGCGGGGGTGCTGGTGCACCTGGCCGCCCTGCGCGCCTTCGGCGGGCGTCCGCCGGTCGGCGTCACCCTCTTCGTCGAGGGCGAGGAGGAGGTCGGCTCGCCGTCGCTGGCGACGATCATGGAGCGGCATCGCGAACTGCTCGCCGCCGACGCCTACGTGATCGCCGACTCCGGCAACTGGAACGTCGGCGAGCCCGCGTTCACCACTACCTTGCGCGGCCTGGTCGACTGCGTCGTCGAGGTGTCCACCCTCGACCATGCGCTGCATTCCGGGCAGTACGGCGGCGCCGTCCCGGACGCCCTGACCACGCTGTGCCGGCTGCTGGCCACCCTGCACGACGCCGACGGCAACGTGGCGATCGCCGGGCTGAGCGCCATGCCCGACCCCGAGCTGGACTACCCGGAGGACCGGCTGCGCGCCGAGACCGGCGTCCTGGACGGCGTCCGGCTGGTCGGTGAGGGGCCGATCGCCGGCCGGCTGTGGACGAAGCCGACCGCGACCGTGATCGGCATCGACGCGACCAGCGTCGCGGACGCCTCGAACACCCTGGCGCCGTCGGCGCGGGCGAAGGTGAGCGTCCGGATCGCCCCGGACGCCGACCCCGGCCAAGCACTCGCCGCCCTCACCACCCACCTGCAGCAGCACGCTCCCTGGGGCGCCCGGGTGCGCGTCACCGACGGAAGCAAGGGCTCCGGCACCACCGTCGGCTTCAGCGGCCCGTTCGCGGACGCCGCCCGCGCGGCCTTCGAGCAGGCCTGGGGCGTGTCCCCGGTGTTCATGGGCCAGGGCGGCTCGATCCCGATGGTCGCCGACTTCCAGCGCGCCTTCCCGGACGCCGCGGTCGTCGTCACCGCGGTGTGTGACCCCGACTCGCGCATGCACGGCATCGACGAATCGCTGCATCTGGGCGACTTCGCGAAGGCCTGCCACGCCGAGGCATTGCTGCTGGCCGAGCTCGGCGGACGAGAAGGCTAGAGCCCCGGCCCTAGAGCAGCGAGCGGACGATCCCCGTCGCGGCCAGCACCGCCTGCTGCTCCCAGCCGGCCAGACCCGAGTTGCGGACCGCCTTGTCGAAGGCGGCCAGGGTGACCTTGGGGGTCTGGCCGGCCGCGATCCGGGCGCTCGCCAACTCCCAGGCGTCGAGCAACCGTGCCTTGGCGGTGCTGTCGGGCAGCGCGTTCAACGCCAGCCGGACGCCCTGCAGCGCCGCCGCCAGCCCGACCGACCGGCCGGGATCGGGGGTGCTCGGGTTGCTCTTGGGGGTCGGGGTGGTGCTCTTCGACGGCTTGGCCGAGGGCGACTTGGTCGGCGGGGAGGCCGACCGGCTCGGCTGGCCGCTGAACAGCTGGGCGGCGGCCAGCCCGGTCAGGTTCGCCGCGATGCTGCCGGCCAGGATCGCCGCCATCAGCCCGACCAGGACGCCGGCGATCCACCACGAGCCGGACGGCTGCAGCTGCTCCAGCGCACGGCTGGCCGCCGGTGAGGGCGCGTTCAGCTGGGTGTAGGGCCGGGTCTGCGGCGCCGGCGCGGGCCCGGTCGCGCCGGGGCCGGGGGTCGGCGCGGTGGCCGGCGGGGGCAGCTGCACGGTGCGGGCGTTCGGGTCGGCGGCGATCTGCTCGAGCGCCCGTTGCACGGCGGCCGTGTCGGGCCGTTCCAGCGGGTTCTTGGCCAGCAGCCGCGACACCAGGGCGTCCAAGGCGGGTGGGGCGTCCGGGCGCCGGCTGAGCAGCCGGGGCGGCGTCGCGTTGATCTGGTTGGACGCCACCACGACGGCCTGGTCGCCGTCGAAGGGCGGGCGCCCGGTCATCATCGTCATGATCAGGCAGCCCAGCGCGTACAGGTCGGTGGCGGCGTCCACCCGGTGCCCGGAGGCCTGCTCGGGCGACATGTAGGCGGCGGTGCCGATGGTCATCGAGGGCGCGGTGAGGTGCGGGTCGGCCTGCCCGGTGAGCTGGGCGATGCCGAAGTCGAGCAGCTTCACCCGTCCCGCGCTGAGCATCACGTTGGCCGGCTTGATGTCCCGGTGGACGAGCCCGACGGCGTGCGCGGCGGCCAGCCCGAGCGTGACCTGGCGGGCGACGTCCAGGGTCTGGGTGAGGCTCAGCGGGCCCTGCCGGGCGATCGCGTCGGCCAGCGACTCGCCGTGCAGCAGTTCCATCACCAGGTAGGCGGTGCTGCCGTCGACCCCGCCGTCGAAGACCGTGACGGTGTGCGGGCTGGTCAGCTTGGCGGTGAGGATGATCTCGCGCTGGAAGCGGCCCTCCACCGAGGGGTCGCCGACCCGTCCGAGATCGACGGTCTTGACCGCGACCTCGCGGTCGAGCCGGACGTCGCGGGCCCGCCAGACCCGGCCCATGCCGCCGGCACCGATCTCGTGCTCCAGGCGGTAGCGGCCCGCCAGCAGGTTGCCGGTCATCTATTCGCAGGTGCCCATCGCGCCGGCACCGACGGCGTTGGGGGTCTTCCGGTCGTCGCCGCGGTACCAGATGCCCGACGGCGTCCGGAACACGTAGACGACGGACTCACCCAGGGCGATCTTGGTCAGTTTCCCCTTCGGGAAGCTGGTCGCGAGCTTGGCGAACGTGGTGGCTCCCGGGTAGCCGTCGGCCAGTCTCATCGAGGCCTTGAGCGGCTGGTCGAGGTTCACCACCCAGCTGCTGAACGTGCGCGGCGACGACTTGGTGCCCTTGGCCTTGCTCTGGAACAGGAAGACGGCGCTCCCGTAGCTGAGTTGGCGGCCATACGGGGTGGCGTCGTCGAGTTCGCACACCTTCCCGGAGGCGGACTCGTCCGGCTTGCCCGAGCGGGCGGTGAGCAGGGCCGTCACGCGGCTCTCCGGGGTGCCGAAGGCGGCACCCTCGATGCCCGTCCCGGCCAGCACCACGGCGTCGTCCGGCCGCGGCGTCGCGCTGGCCGACACCGTCGCGGTCTGGCTCGGCGCGGACGCGGATGCCGAGACCGACGGCGTCGGGCTGGCCACCGGCGGCGTCACGCTGACGGCGGGGGGCGGCGTGGTGGCGCACGCGGTCAGCACGCACGCTGCGCCCGCGACGCTCAGGGCGCGCAACGAGATGGCCATGCTCCAAAGATAGGTGGCGGGGGCCCACGGCCGCCGCAGCGCTTCACAGATGACGGGCAAATGGCTGTGGGACCGACCCACGGCGATTGATGATTTTCGGCAGCACGCCCTCGATTACGGGATTGTTACGGCATCGGGCCGATCACCTCGCGAAATGTCGTCGGCCAAGGGTTCCCAGCGGCGGCGTTCAGCGCTAGCTTGTCCCCCACGTCCATATCGGACCAGTTACCGGGAGACAAAGATGAGCGTGCCCATAGGTGAGCAGCTTCGGCGCCGGAAGCCGATCGTGTTCCAACACATGCATCACAAGGGCGAAGAACTCGCTCGCAACATGGGCACCTTCCAGCTCATGATGTTCGGCGTGGGTGCCACCGTCGGCACCGGCATCTTCTTCGTGCTGAGCGAGGCGATCCCGAAGGCCGGTGCGGCCGTCATCATTTCGTTCGTCATCGCCGCCGTGGCCGCCGGATTGTCGGCGTTGTGTTACGCCGAGATGGCGTCCGCGATTCCGGTCAGCGGGTCCACCTACTCCTACACCTACCACGCCCTCGGCGAGGGCGCGGCCGTGCTGATCGCCGGCTGCGTGCTGCTGGAGTACGGCGTCGCGGTCTCGGCGGTGGCGGTCGGCTGGAGCGGCTACTTCAACGAGTTGCTGCACAACCTGTTCGGCTTCACGCTGCCCACCGCCGTGTCGATCTCCTTCGTCCCCGGCGTGGACGGCGCGGCGACCGGCGGCATCATCAACCTGCCTGCGGTGGTGCTGATCCTGCTGTGCATGCTGCTGTTGCTGCGCGGGGCGTCCGAGTCGGCGACGGTCAACGCGATCATGGTGCTGATCAAGCTCGGCGTCCTGGTGCTGTTCACCTTCATCGGGTTCAGCGCCTTCAACGCCGATCACTTCGCCAACTTCTTCGCCCAGGCCAGCGGGATCAGTGCCGCGGCCGGCACCATCTTCTTCTCCTTCATCGGTTTGGACGCCGTGGCAACGGCGGGCGAAGAGGTGAAGAACCCGCAGAAGGCACTGCCGCGCGCGATCCTCGGCGCCCTGATCATCGTCACGGTCATCTACGTCCTGGTGGCCGGCGCCGGCCTCGCCGCGAAGCCGGTGGAGTTCTTCTCCACCGCGGAGGCCGGGGAGGCCGGCCTTTCCAAGATTCTCACCGACGTCACCGGAACCCCGATCTGGGGAACGATCCTGGCGGCGGGCGCGGTGATCTCGATCTTCTCGGTCACCCTGGTCACGCTGTACGGCCAGACCCGCATCCTGTTCGCCGTCGGCCGCGACGGCCTGGTGCCGCGGAAGTTCCTCGAGGTCAACCAGAAGACCATGACCCCGACCTACAACACCATCGTCGTCTCGGTGCTGGTCGCCATCGTGGCCGGCTTCGTGCCGGCCGACTACCTGTGGGACACCGTCTCGATCGGCACGCTGATGGCGTTCTCGGTGGTGGCCATCTCGATCATGGTGCTGCGCCGCAGCCACCCCGACCTGGAGCGTCCGTTCAAGGTGCCGCTCTACCCGGTGATCCCGATCCTGACGGTCGTGGCCTGCGTCTACGTCCTCTCCGGTTTGGCGCCGGTCACCTGGGCGATCTTCGGTGGTTGGATGATCATCGTGTTCGCGTACTACTGGTTCTACGGTCGCCGCCACGCCACGCTCAACACCTACAAGTCGCTGGAAGAGATCGCCGAACCGAAGGGCAAGGACGACGAATGACGTATCTGGTCAGCTACCGGCCACAAACCGACGATGCGGGCGCGCTGGCCCTGGCCTGCCAGTTCGCGCGCTCGGAGGCGGGCACGGTGCACGCGCTGACCGTGGTGCCACGCGGCTGGGAGACCTCGGCCGGCAGCGCGACGGACGGCGAGTTCGAGACCTGGGCGGCCGAAACCGGTGAGGCGAGCGCCGCCGCCGCCCTCGAGCTGCTGGCGCAGGAGCCGGGCGTGACCGCCGAGGCGACCTGGGTGACCGGCCGCTCGGTGCCGGCGGCCATCATGGAGCAGGCCGAGAAGCTGGACGCGACCCTGATCGTGGTCGGCTCCGGCGCCGACGGCACCGAGGGACGGATCGCGGTCAGCTCGAAGACCGACCGGTTGCTGCACTCCTCCACGGTGCCGGTCGCGCTCGCCCCCCGCGGCTACCGGCCCGCGCCGGGCTCGAAGATCACCCGGGTCACCCTGGCCTTCCGCGACGACGACATCACCTGGAAGCTGCTCGACGACGTCGCCGACATCTGCAAGCGCGTCGGCGCCGAGCTGCGGCTGCTGACCGTGGCCCTGAAGCACCGCCCGATGGTCACCTCCCCGGTCCGCGGCGACGAGGATCTCGTCTTCGCCAAGCTGGTCGAGCAGGTCAAGGGCGCCCAGGTGGAGGCGCTCGAACATCTCTACAAGCACGACGGCCTGGACGCCACGGTCGACTTGGCCCGCGGCGCCACCTGGGCCGAGGCCCTGGCCGGTGTGGAGTGGGCCGAGGGCGATGTGCTGGTCGTCGGCTCGTCGCGCACCCACGTCCTGGCCAACGTCTTCCTGGGCTCCGGCGGCGCCAAGATCGTCCGGAACTCGCCGGTGCCGGTGGTCGTCGTCCCCTGAGGCATCAGGGGGCGAGCCGCTCCCG
>WBZS01001547.1_pt2 | contig 13297 bp, 11 predicted proteins | sample 5204201 | NCBI WGS metagenome assembly WBZS01 (sample SAMN12344357, study PRJNA552823) | activated sludge metagenome | biome: Activated sludge suspended growth; feature: Nitrification reactor; material: Wastewater; isolation source: activated sludge from nitrification reactor of wastewater...
TCAAGCATTTTCAGAACGATGTCAGCCTCCAGCTCGCGAAGCTGGTCGCGCAGACTCCTACCGTTTCGAGCAACCAATGTGCCATGACCGGCACTCGGCATCAGCGTTCGACTGAATTCCGGCGGCAGATCGGCAATCGTAATTCGATCCCCGTCTGCCAAAATGCAGGCGCGATTGAGCACGTTCTCCAACTGGCGGACGTTGCCGGGCCACTGATATGCCAGCAGCAACTCCTCGGCGTCGGGATCGATATCCAGCGCACGCGCGGCAGAGCCGCTGCGCCCACGCGACAGGACGAAGCGGATCAGGCCGCGAAGATCGGAGTGACGCTCCCGCAGCGGCGGAATGTGCATGTGGAACATCGATAGGCGAAAGTAAAGGTCTTCGCGAAAACTGCCCTCGCGAACCATTTCTTCAAGGTTGCGATTGGTCGCGGCGACGATCCGGGTGTCCACCCGTCGAGACGTCTCGGAACCGACGGGACGCACTTCCTTGTCCTCGATCGCATGCAGCAGCTTGGTTTGCATGTGCAGCGGCAACTCGCCGATCTCGTCGAGGAACAGCGTTCCGCGATCTGCCTGCAGAAACAATCCCTTGCGTGACTTGTCGGCGCTGGTGAATGCGCCCTTGGTATGGCCGAAGAATTCGGCCTCGAGCAGATGCTCGGGAATGGCACTGCAGTTCACCGGGAGAAACATCGCGTCCGCGCGGTTGCTCTTCTCGTGGATCGAGCGCGCGACCACGCCCTTGCCGGTACCGGATTCCCCGGTGATCAAGACCGTCGAGCCCGTGGGTGCGACCCGGCCGACCAACCGATCAATCTCGGCCATCGGTCCCGATTCGAAACGAAACAGCGGGCTTGCCTGATCGCGCATGAACTTGCGCAGCGCCTGATTCTCGTCGCGCAAACCCCGCAGAGCGGCAATCTGCCCGAGCCGGTGAATCAATTCCTCGTTGTTCACAGGTTTGATGATGTAATCGGCAGCCCCGGCGCGCAGCGCCTCGATTGCCGTTTCCATCGACGCAAATGCAGTCACCATGATGAACGTGGTTTCAATTCCGCCGCTTTTGATCGAACGCATCAGGTCGACCCCGTTGCCATCGGGCATCTTGATGTCGCACAAGGCCACGTCGACATCGCCACGTACCAGCTTCGCGGCTGCCTCGGTCGCATTGCGTGCCTCGTCGACCGTGTTGCCGGCTTTCGCAACAGCCTCTGCCAAAATCTGCCTGACCGCAGCTTCGTCGTCGATTACCAGAACATGCATCGATCTTCCCCTCATGGCAGAGTCAGGGTCGCCCTGTCAGGCGGCAACCGCCTCCGGTGCGCGCAATGGCAACTCGACTTCGACGCGTGTACCCGTACCCAGGGTGGATTCGATCCGGATCGTTCCGCCGGCGGCCTCGACGATCTGCTTGCATAAAGCGAGCCCGATCCCATTGCCCTTGCCCGCGGGCTTGGTGGTGTAGAACTCGTCGAACACGCATGCCAACGTCGCGGGGTCCATGCCCTCACCGGAGTCCGTGACGACGATTCGTATCGCGCGATCCAGCGGCACCGACTCGACAAGAATCCGGCGCGTCCGCCCCTCGATGTTTTCGAGGGCATCTGCGGCATTGATCATCACGTTCATCAACACCTGCGTGACGTGGTCGCCGACGATGCGTATCGCGGGCAGATCCGCCGCGAGATCGGTGTCGACCGTCACGCCGCGAAAGCGCTTGTCGTAGACGATCAGGTTGCACATGCTCCGGACCAGCCCATTGACGTCGGTCAGTGCCGGCTCCCTTGGCCGGGTGACGGAGAAGTCTGCGATCTGCCGAGTGATAACCGCGACCCGCTGTGCCTGCTCCAATATCAGTTCCGGCCGGCAAACGACACCGGTCGTCGGGCAATGATGGACGCTGCGCACATCACGAATCGACTGCGCGACGCCGGCAATCGCCTGGATTGGGTTGTTGATCTCATGCGCGACTGCCGCCGCCAAGGATCCGATAGCCGCCATCTTCTCGCGGTGAAAGTCCTGCTGGCGTACAAGCTCGAGTTGCGTCTCGCGCGCACGCAAATCCGACTGCATTGCATTGATGGCGTGCATCAATCCACCGATCTCGTCACTGCGCGTGACTTCGAGCGGCTCACCACGATATCCGCGAACCACCTCGCGGGCACGGGTTTCCAGGCTGCTGATGTCAAGCGTCAACCGCGAGAAGAAATACGAGGTTACCGCTCCCAACACGATCATCCCGATCAGCGACAGCGCCGTACCTTTGAGCGAAACCTTTTCATGGGTGCCCTGATACTGTCCGAGCAAGCTAAGCTTCAACTGGCGCTCGCGCTGGGTAATCTCGTCAAGCTCGCCCACCAGATCGTGCAGGGTGCTGCGCGATACTGCCAGAAGCCCGCGTCCAGGGCTTTTCGACATATCGGCTGCCAGGGCCTCAAGTGCATGCGCCAGTATCACCAGTCGCGGGTGCTGACCCTGCAGCGTCCCCAGGGCAGCGGCAACGCCTTCCAGTTCGATCATGATCGGCATTGCGCTGCTGGCCAGATCCTCCGTGGCGAAGTTCTCGTTCACCGTAAGGATCGCGCGCGCGACCGACATGTTGATCTGGATGAGCTGTTCTTCATTGCGATGAGTGCTTTCGAGCTGGCCGACGAGCGACAGCAGTTGCACCCGGTCCGTGTTGATGACCAAAGCCACCAGAAGTACGTATACCACCAACCCGGTAAAGGCGATGATTCCCTTGCTGCGCAACGAAATGCCGACGTGCCCATCGGAGCCTGGCGTCATCTTCTCCGCCTTTGCCTCGAACCCGGACGCGACTGTCGAATCGGCGTATTCCGTTGTCGGCTTGCTTGCAAGGCGGTCCATTTTGATTCCCCGGTTGCCGCAAGGTCGGCGGCCTGATTGTTGCTAGATCGTTGTCAGCCAGCGCAGTGGATCGCACGGCTACTGACCCGTTCGATTGGCGCACTGCGGATTGAGCCAAGTACGGCGCGTCACCCGACTTGTGTGCAACACCCAGCCAGGGAAGCTTATTCCATGCCATTGAGCCGATTTGTGGCAGCGCTATTGTTTGCATCAACATTTGTCTCGTGCGGCGCACGTGCGGCAGATGCCGCCATCGATGCCGCGCTCAATGCCTACGAGGCCGGCAACTACCCGATCGCGGCAAATCTGCTCAAGCCCTTGGCGGATTCCGGGAACGCCGTCGCGCAGCACCGGTTGTCGGTCATGCACTTCTACGGGCGGGGTGTACCGGAGAACGAACAGGCCGCGTTGGAGATGGCGCGCAAGAGCGCCGCTGCCGGCAACGTCGATGCGATGTACTTCCTCGGCACGATGTTCGTCTTCGGCGACGAGGCGCCGAAACTGGTCGACGACCCGGACCGCGAAGCCGCAAAGTGGTTATTCGAAGCCGCCAAGTACAGCCATCCCGATGCGGAGTACGGCCTCGGTTTGATGTTCCTCGCCGGAAAGGGTGTCGTGCAGGACCAGGATGAGGCGATCAAGTGGATACGCCGTGCTGCGAGCCACGGTCACACAGGCGCTCAATCATTCGTTGCCTCCCACGACGGCAAGGGCGGGTAGTCGGATCTGGCGCTATCCAGTTCACCACGCCCTGACCAAGCGGCGCGCAAGCCGCCAGCGCTCAAAGCGGTTTCTTGTAGCTGACTGCCCCGCGAATCTGGCCGACGGAATAGCCGACTGCCTTGTCGTGGGGGTATTCGCCGGCGATTTGGGCTTTGGTGCCCTCGGTCATGGCATCCATCGGCCCATGGCAGCCGACGCAAAGGGAAGTCACGGGAATCGCCTTCATGTAGCGAAAGTACCGCCCCTGAAGCTCGGTAACAACTTCCGCATGGTCGATGGCTTCCGGCTTTTCGCCACGGGTGAAACGCCGTTCGAAATCCAGCAGAACCTTCTGTTCCCAAGCATCGGGCATGCCGAGCACCGGATTGCGAACTCTCAGGCTCACCCGCTTGACTGCCGCCCCGCTCTTGCGAGAAATACTCGATGACACCTCGGGTGCCGCGTATTTGCATACGATCACCGAGCGCAATGGACCGCTTATGTCATGCTCCTTCTTCAGCTCGCCACCGATCTGTTGAAGGAGTGAGGTCGCGACCTTGCGCGCCTCTTCGGCCATTCGCTCCGAGTCCTCATCCGGCGCGGCTCCATGCGTCTGCGTTCCGGCCAACAGCGCCGCAAGCACAAGCGCGAGATGTTTTGTCCTGATCATGAGAAGCCTCCACGCCGCATTTCCCAGTTGTGGGAAATGCGGCTTTCCACTTCGTTGGGTTGCGTCGAAACAGCGAGATCTCTACCGGTGGCTGGCATTCGCGTCAAGTCCCGCAGCACGCCTCGGCCAGGCGCCAAGCGATCAAATTCCGGGACCGGCTACCCGATACCAACCTGGACCCTTCGGTCTGGCCATGCCGGCACCGCGCCAGACCAAAAATGACGGACAGATTTCGCGCATTACGTCGGTGAAGCACGAAGGACGGCAAACCTCGCACGAACCGCCTCTGCACTTCCCGACGTTGACCACTCGGGTGCCGGCAATCATTTGGCGGTGTTCTGCAGCGATGAGCGGCCCTGTCGCTCAGGCGAGCGCTTGGTTGCCCACTCGCCAAGCAGCGCGTTCGCCTTGGGGCGAAAAGGATCGTCGGCTGGCGCGCGATGCAAATAGACCTGCATCGCGCCCAATGCCCCGGGCAGATCCTCCAGGCTCTTGAGGGCGATTGCCAACCCGTAATAGCCGTTGATCTGATCGCGCCGCAGCGTCGTCGCGCTTTCGAAGAAATCGCGTGCCGCCGCGAAACGTTCACTTCCGAGCAACGCGAACCCCATGTTTGCGTGAGCCTCCGGCAACTTCGGTTCAAGTTCGAGAACTCGATGAAAGGCGGTGATCGCATGGTCGTACTGTTTGGCATGGAGCATTACCACACCCTGATCGAACCGCGACCGAATTTCGATCTGACGCTGTCTTTCAGCGTGTTCGGCGCGCGCATCAGGTTGGCTACCGCGCCCGATCGGCGAAGCAGCCCAGCGCAGATTCTCTGGCCACCATGCGAGGGTGGCGCCGAGTACCACGACCGTCGCGACGGTCAGCAGAATTGCCGGACGCCGAATGTCGAGTTTGCTCATACCGCGCCCTGGTGCGGCGCCTTGGACACGAACGGCACGCCGAAGAACGTCAGAAATGCCAGCACGAATACAAGAATGATCAGGGCGGCACCATGGTGCGGGCGAAGCCTGAAGGCAAGTCGCGCATGCAAGGCGAACGCGAGCGTCAGCCAGGTGATGAAGGCCCAGGTTTCAAGCGGATCCCAAGCCCAGTAGCGGCCCCAGGCGTCCTGCGCCCAGATCGCGCCTGCAACCAGCATCAGCGTCTCGAAAACCAGCCCGAGCGACATGAACCGGAAAGCGAGATCGTCCAGCCGCTCGTCGGCGGGCAGGCTCGCCAGCTGCTTCACGCCAACTCCGTAGTGGCGCAACAGGATTACACCGGCGATACCGACCGCGACAAGCACGGCGCCGAGGAAAACCTTGCCGAAACCGATATGGATGAACAGCCAGATCGTGTGATAGGTCGGCGGCAGATGGCCTTCTCCGGGGCTGCTCACCAGCAGCCAGCCCATCATCACAAACATGATCGGCATCACCACCGCAGCAGAGGCGCGGATCGCACGAATTCGCCAGTAGGCAAACGCAAAGGCCAGCAAAAGACTCCAGACGTTCGACGAGAGTATTTCGAACATCGTGACGTAAGGTCCGTGGCCCAGCCGATCCCAGCGCACTGCGATGGACGCGCAGTGAAGCGCCAGCCCCATCGCCAGGAGCATCAGAATTATCCGGTGCGGCCGCCGATCGAGCACGACCGAGATGATCGCCGTCGACCCCGACGCCACATAAGCGACAAGTGCGGTCCACAACAGGTTCAGCTCAAGCATCGGCCGCATGCTCCGGGTTCCAGGGTCTTGTCGAGAACTTGGTCCAGAAGTGAACAGCCAGGCTGGCGACGGCCAGGGCCGTGGCCGCCAGGAGCCAGGGCGTGGTCCAGTCGGAGAAAACCGTGTAGCCCATCCAGGAGCCCAACCCGCGGTATTCAAGACGCCCGTCCGGCAACGCGATCGACTCGCCTGGCTGCAACTCGGCGCGCATCTCGCCGACCCGGACCACCAGCTTGTATTGCCGTGGCAGGCGAAAGCTCGACGGCTTGTCCGGGTCGAGAATCACTTCGTCGAACTGCAATTGCGTCCACACCGTGGTGGATGTGCCGGGCAGAGTCCAGTCGCGCGCCTGACGGTACTCGTGAATCGGGTACGCTGGAAGATGCACGGTGCCGAACTGCGCCTCGCCCCGCTTCGCGTGCCAAAGGAATGCGGGCGCAAAGCCCTTGTTGAAACTGGTATAGAACCGGTATCCGAGCAGAACCAGCGGCTGGTTGTCGCCGATCACCGTGCGCTGGGGTTTGCCATCGTCCAGTGCGTAAGCGACGTCGTTGCGCGTTGGACCGCGCTTGACGCCTGCAGCATAGTCGATCGAAAACCCGTGGTTGACCAGGTGGATTCGGTCAAGGCGCCACCAGTGAAGCGGCCCGGCCTGGTGCTCCACGAGATCGCCGGCGAACTCCTCGCCTTCGGCAAGTTCAAGCTGCCCCTTGAGATAGGTAAGTCGCCCGACTCCTACCAGGACAACGAGTGCAATGAGTGCAAGATGGAACACCAGCAGCGGCAAATTGCGCCGGAAGACACCGTTGGTGGCGACGGCGGCACCCAGGTTCAGTGCAATCAGGGCCAGGGGAACGACCAGTGACCAGGTCGTGCGCGTCTCGGATAGATACGCGATCATCACGCTGGCGCCCATCAGGGCAAGCAAGAATTCAGTCAGCTTCAGCGACGCGAGCCGTTCCGGCCACCGGGCCGCGTGGCCGGACGCGGCCACCAGTCGTGTCAGTCGGCCATCGGACGGCGAGGCGATCATGGCGGGTTCTTGCAATTCTCGTTCGAGTCGCGCATCCAGTCGCGTCCCGATTGGCCGTTGCCGGGCGCACCGGCAGATCCGCAGTCCGTCTCTTGCCACTGGCCGCTCGGCGCAAAGCGGCGCACCTTGAGCACCGCGTTCATGTAGTACGGGCCGTTGTTGTAGTACGCCGTCGTGTTGGTTCGGACCTGCGTACCGGGCGCAAGGCCCGCTTCAGGGCCGACATCATTGAGATTGACCAGGAAAGCCTTGTTCTTCCAACCGTGCGGAACGGCAATGTGGCACCAGTTGCAGCGCATGCGACCGATCTTGTCTGCATGATACGAATGCAGATCGTTTCTGTCGGCATTGTAGAAGCCAGTGCGCGTCTCGGCGCGCGTGGCGTAGATGTTGTACTGGTGGCATTTGAAACACAGACCCGTAGCCTGCTGGTCGGTACCGGTGCTGGTATTCCATTGTCCCTTCAGCAGGAAGTCGTTTGTCGATCCGTGTGGTCCCCAGGGGTTGCCATTGTCGCCGCCATCGGGAATGACCGATCCTGGCGAAGTGACGTTCGATCCGTGGCAGTCGGTGCAGTACATTGTCTGTGTGCCGACTGCATTGCGCCACGGAAAAAGCCAGTTGCTGCTAATGTCGTTGCCGTTGCCGCGAATCGGGCCGGTGCGCCCGGTCTGGTCCATGACAGGATGCCAGGAACGATGATTGTTGGTGGCGAATGCAGCGGCGGCGCCGGAGTCCGTCGTCGTCAGTTCGCCGCGATGCCCGACCGGCGCCTGAAACTCCTTGGCCTGATTGGTGTATTGCGACAGGAAGTTCGTATTGAGCGGCGTGCCTCCGGGGTTGCCCAAATCCGGCCGACTGCCGATCGGATACGCGTTGTTGTCGGCGTAGCCATAATCCGAATGGCATTTTAGACATATCTGGTATTCCCGCGTCACATAGGGCGCGCTGGCGGACACGTCAACGCTGTTGCCCGGATCGCCGCGCTTGACGATGAAACTGATCGGAAGTTGCTGGAACGAAGCCGACCCATAGATCGGCTCGACGCCCCACGATCCGCGCAGCACACCCGAAGCAATGTTCGAATGGGTGGAATTGGCTGAATCGACATGTGCGTGTGTGCCGGCCGGATCGGGGTTGCCGCTGATGGACCCGGCCGGGGTGCCGCGGAAGTCGTGGAACTTCACTACCCGGTGCGGGTTGTGGCAGTCGGTGCACTCGGCATGCCGATTGTTGAGATTGTTGGCGCCAAGCTTTTCGCGCGGTTCGATCATGTCCTTCCCGCAACGGTTGGTCGCACCGCTGCAATCGATGAAGCCGCCGTCGGAGAATCCCCCGGCAATGTCGTGCACCTCCTGCCCGGCAGGTTGGTCGACCGATCGGATCGGCATGTGGCGTGGCAGCAGGAAATCGCTCCGGATGTTCGGCACTGTCGTCGTCGGTGTGACAATCGACGCGGCTGAATCCGTGTGGCACTGGTAACAGGTTTCCTCGAGCGCAGCCCCGCCACCGCTCTTCGGCGTCGATACGCTGTCGGTGCCTTCGCGCAGCAGGCGCCGAGCGCCCTGAACGGTATGCGAATCGTGGCAATTCAGGCATCCGGCCTTCCACACCGGCAGCCCGGTCGGGAACTCGCGCAGTCCGGCCGGGGTCGTGGGTTGCTCGATCGAGCCCTTGTAGGTCTGGCTGGCCACGCGGTCGTTCGCATGCGCCGAATACGCCCAACTGCCAGTGCCCTGATTCTTGTCATGGCAAGACAGACAGACAATGTCGTTGCCTGGATCAAAATTGTTGGTCGGCGGCAGTTCCTGGAAACGGTTCAGGCGCAAGAACTTCTGCGGTCCCTTGGAAGCGTCTAGCTCGCGCGAGTGCGGATCGTGGCAGGTGGCGCACTGCACCTGCCCTTCGCGCAACGCACCGCCGGTCGGTTCCAGCGGCACTTTTGGACGGTAGCCCGGCGCACGCACGCCCAGAACGCTGCCGTCGGCCGGCCAGCGCTGGTTCGCGTCCACCTGCCGCAATTCGCCATCACGATTGGCAAGGTCGACGTTGTACGTCAACGAGATCGGATGATCGTTGGTCAGGTCAATGCCCAGCTTGCGCGTGAAGCCGGTAGTATCGCCAGCACCAGAGGGCATCACGCCGCCAGCACCCGTACCTTGCATCGCGATCGATGCATTGGCCTGCCCGTTGAGTACATTGACATTGCCGATGGCGAGCGTGCCGTCATGGCAGGACAGGCAGAGTTTGGAACTGCCGCCAGGCTGGTCCAGGCTGGACTGCACCGCGAGCGCGTCGAGCGACGACGACCGGTACAACTCGGTATTGGCGTAGGTGTGACCGGACAGCCGACGATTCCACAGCGGCAGGGGCGGCGCGCCGGGATCGCCTTCCTGGGTACCGGCGTGAGGCGTGTGGCAGAACACGCAAACCTGGGTTTCCGTGGTGGCCTTGACCGCACCCGGCCCGGTAACGGAGAGATTGTGCCGCGTATTGCGGACGTCGGAAACTTTCTCCGCATTCGCCGGCAGCCAGACCATCATGGCGAATAGCAGCGCGGCGAGGCGCTCAACCCGCATTTTCTGCGCCTCCTCCGAGGAACTGGAACACGGTCACGCGGCCGTTGAACATGTCGGCAATAAAGATCCGGTTTCGACTATCGGCCCACACGCCGGCAGGAAGATAGAACTTGCCCGTTGCATACCCCATGCCGCCGATCGGCATCAGGAACTGGCCCCTGCGGTTGAACACCAGCAGGTGGTCGTAGTAGGACTCGACGATGTAGATATTTCCTTCGCCATCCACCGCAACGCCCTTGGGCCGGACCAGGTTGCCGATGTAGAGACCGCGTTCGCCGAATATTCGTGGCGCTCCCCCTGTCAACGAAATGACCTGGACACGGCTGTTCATGGTGTCGGTCACGTACAGGTCATCACCGGCGAGCGCAATGTGCGACGGGTAGTTGAACTCGCCCGGCCCGTCGCCGCGGCGGCCGATCGATTCGATCAGATGGCCGGCAACGTCGAACACCCGAATCTCGTGCGCGTAGGCATCGGCCACGAAGAGGCGCCGGGTTGCCGCGTCCCAGGCAACGCCGGTTGGGCGCAGCAGAATTCCCTTGCCCACCGGCTGTAACGGATTGCCCTCACGGTCCAGATGCGCCACCAGAGCCAACTGGGCGTCGGCAACCCATACCCCGCCATCCGGTGCCGCCGCGATACCTGAGGGCGCAACGAATCCCTGTCGGGCGTCAGCGCGCTCCCACACATGCAGTCGCCCTGCGGGCTCATCGAACACGAACACTGCCTGTCGGCTGACGTCGGTCACGAAGACCCGACCGGATTCATCGACCATGCCAGCCTGCGGGCGCTGCAGGACGATCGGTTGCTCATCGCCCGACATAACGCCGGCAAGCCAGCGAAAGAAGCTGCCAACCCGGGACTCGCCTCCACCATCGCGCACAAAGTTGGCTTCCCCGGTCAACTGCCCGGAAAACAGGTATCGCGGTACCTCCGGCGGTTGCGGCCAGAGCAACCGCTTGCCTTCGGGTGCGTCCTCGATTCCGTAGCGCATCGTCGCAATGGTGCTGTCACCGGCACATCCGCTGAAAAGTGCAGCAGCGAGGAGCAACGAAAATGACGCGCGCAATCGGGCCATCATGGCCGTGCCGCAGCCGCCGCGGGCGCAGTGATGCGGAAGATCGCGATCCGGCCGCCCTGCCTGTCTGCAAGGTAGAGATCGTTCTCGTGGATCGCCATTGCCTCGGCGCTTGCCAAATTGAGTTCGGCAAACCGGACCGAGCCTGCATGCAGGCCATCGAAGTACACCTTGATCTGCCGGTCTCCAGTGTCGATCACCCAAACCCGCCCCCAACGATCCGCCGCAACCGCAGTCGGGCGTATCAGTTCGCCATCGCCGAACGTGCGCAACCCACGCCCGCCCGGCAGCACTTCGCCGACACAGCGACACGCCGGATCGGTAACAAACACGCTCCGCTCGCCGGCCGCCATCTGGCGAATTCCGGCCTCCAGGCGACGGTCGGGGTCGCCGCGCTGACCGACGACGTAGGCGATGCGTCCCATCGGATGAAAGGCCACGATCTGTTCCAGACTGCCATCTGCCACCCAGAGCAAGCCACTCGCCGGTTCGATGACCATGTCAACCGGATAGGCAAGGTCACCCGGTGCGGCATAGGTCGCGATCAATCGACCGTCGCGCGCGTATCGCTGGATGCCGGCTGCGCCCGGTTGCAGCAGGTAGGCGCTGCCGTCCGGTCCCGCCACGGCGCGCGTGCCCATGAGGGGACGCACCGCCGCCATGCGCTGGACCGTCTGCGTTGTCGAATCGAACCGATACAGTGACGAGCTGGCGCTATCCACGACATAAACGTCCGGCCCCCAGACCGAGACCGCGGTCGGGCGCGCGAGCTTGAAGTAGCCGAGGCGCACGCCGCCTCGACGCATTCCGGTCCGTTCGTCCGATTCGACCAATGTGCCGCCGACCAACGGCGGCTGCGTCACCAACCACGCAGCAGCCGAAGCGCCAGCCCGCATTGCGGATCCGCCCGGCCGCTCTGCGGAAACCATCGGATTCGCAGCCTGTTCGATCTCTGCGCAAGCCGCCGGTACGAGACAAGCTGCCACTGCAAGGACGCGGCGAATGACGGTTCTTCGGAACCACGGACTCGCAACCTCACCAGCGACCGGGTCCACCAGTTTCGTGTCCTCCGTAGATGCCGCTCGGCAGTCCCGGCTTGCCTGTATGGCATAAATCGCAGCGCTCCGGTCCCCAGGCGATTTCATTGTTGTGGCACGCTCCACAGAACTTTCCGTCGATGATGTCCGACATCAGCACGTCGTTGGCGCCGACGCGCATCTTGAACCCGAGTTCGGCATGGCAAACCTTGCAGCGGAAGCGGATACGGTGAAACCAGTGCGGAAAGACGACCGGTCGAACTCCTTCGCTCTCCGCCCGCTTGTTGAGCACGACATCCGCATACTCCGCCCCTGCCGGAGGTGCGAATAACCAGATCGCCAAAACGAGCGGCGAGAGGGCGACGCCATTCGTCCCCTGTCGGAACCCGCGGCAGATCGTCACTTGGCTGCAGGAACAAGCGCGCCGCCTTGCGCCGCTTGCGCCGGCTTTCCGTTGACCGCGCTACGCGCGACGCTGTGGCAGCGAGTGCATTCGGTCAGCGGAAAGCTGACGGCACCATGACAAACGCCGCACTGTTCTCCTTGCAGAATCGCGAACATCGACAGCCTGTTTGCGCCGGTCACGGGTTTGAACAAATTGTCATGGCAATTCGAGCAGTCCAGCCACAGCGAGTGCACCCGATGCGGAAAACGAACGATCGGCATTCCGCCGTTGAGATTGAGCAGGATGTCATCGTCCCGGAATCTTGGAGTTGCCCTCGTCCGCAGCGCCTCCCTGGGCTTGATTTCACCCTTGTCCAGCGCCTCCACCCAGCGGACACGGTTTCCGGCCGAATCGGGCGACAGCCTGCCGAGTGCATCGGCCGGCTGTTGCAGCAATCGCACGCCTGGCGCGGAAGGGTCGTGGACCCCGTCCTCTTCGAGCGGCAACCATGTCGCTCCGAGACAATTGCCCGCTGCATAAAACAACAACGCGGCGCGCCCCAGTTGGCAGCGAGTCCGAGGCCTGCGGGGTCGCCCTGCGGCCGCACTCGACGATTTACCGGGATCAACCGGGAATGTAGATTCCGGCATTGCGAATCGCCTTGACCAATTCGGCGGTCGATTCCTCGAGCAGCTTGACACCGCCGCCGAACTCGCCGCGCGACGCCGCCGCCTCGGCGTGCCCACGGAACATGCCGGCCTTTTCCAAAAAACCCTTGACCATCCGATCCATCTCCGGCTGATCTCGTTTTTCCGCCAGCAGCACCTTGATCAACATCTGATGCGTATCGTTGCGGTCGAGCTCGTAGTGGTATTCCTCTTCCTTGTTTTTGAAGTTCAGGGAGCGAACCAGGGTGTCGCCGCCGCGCATCGACGCAATCGACGCCTTGGCGATCAGATAGGCACGGTCGATCGTCTGCCGGGCCTCCGAAGTCCTGCCCGCGGCATTTTGCTGGCTCGCTTCGGCGATGAGACTGTCGACGGTTCGCGTTGCTTCGGCCGAACCATTGACGTTACTCTTCTCGGCAGCGACCCGCTTCTGGGCGGCCAGCAGCGCCTTCACGCTTTCCATCCGCGAGTTGAAATCGTTCTGGGATTTCTCCGCCGTGACCTTTTCCGGGGCAGCGAGTCTCACTGCCTCGAACATGGTTACGCTGGCTTCGGTCA
>WBZS01002089.1_pt1 | contig 13293 bp, 15 predicted proteins | sample 5204201 | NCBI WGS metagenome assembly WBZS01 (sample SAMN12344357, study PRJNA552823) | activated sludge metagenome | biome: Activated sludge suspended growth; feature: Nitrification reactor; material: Wastewater; isolation source: activated sludge from nitrification reactor of wastewater...
GACGGCGGACGTTGTGCGCCAGATTTCGCCCCAATCGACCCGCTCGTATGTCCCGCTGCGCATGTTGCGCTCCACTACCTCGAGGTAGAAGGCCGTGTGCTTCACCTGGGCGGCCAGGGTGGCGCACTGCCCGCCGACGGGTATCGACGCCTCCTCGGCGCTAATGGTCGCCAGGGTCTCGAACATCGACGTGCCCTTGTCGAGGAAGATGCCCTGCACGTTGTCGAAGGTCTCGTCTAGCAGCATGTACAGCGCGCCCGTGAACTGGGCGCTCTCGATGGAAGTAGACATGGGTATCCTGCCCGTCTTGGCTGGGTTGCGGTCCGACGGCTGTTATTGGGCCTTCTTGACTCGGGTAGCGGTGGCCTCGTACCCTCCACCTGGATACACCCAGCCGCCGCTCAGGGTGTCGCCGTCAGCGCTAAACGCGCCTCGATAGTAGGCCGGGGAGCCTCGCTCGCCACCCCAGATGGTGAGCGTGTCACCATCCAACTCATACACGTAGTCCAGGGTGCTGCCCGTGGTGTCGTAATAGCGGGACCAGATGTCCGCGCTGGGCGGCTCGCCAAAGGGTTGTAGATGGCCGATGACCTCCAGGCCCTTGATGGCGCGGCCGTCATGCTCAAGATCGACGTGCTGGAAGAGGAAGTAACCACCCTCCATCCACTCGTAGGTGACGTGCCCTTGCACGCCTCCGGACATCATCCACGTGCCAACCAACCTGTCGAGGCCCTGAAGGTCAAGAGACGGGGCTGGCGGAATGACGCTGTACTCGGTCATGGCAAGCTCTCCTTCTTACCTCCGTCCACGCGCGCGTTGAAGGCGACTAACTTACCCATGCGCCTACCTCCCGCTCGCGCGTTTGGCAGAGTTTCAGCCCGTCGATGTACTGGCTGATACGCTCCGCTGCGGTCATGACGGCTCCTTCTGGGTGGCTCATCGCGCAGTGGGAAGCGGGGCATCGAGGAACGACGTCACGACGGCGGGCAATAAGGGCGAGTCGCAGCTGGTGTAGTGGGTTGTGCCCGGCAGGATGGCGAGTTGCGAGGCCGACATGCCCGAACCGTCCCAGCCGCCGGCCCCCTGGCCACCGCCGAGGAGCTGAAACATCTCCACCGCATGCTGCGGCGGAAAGCTGTCCGCGTCGCCGACGACGAGCAGGGTCGGGGCCTGGATGCCCGCCATGTCCTGCGTCCAGTCGTAGTCCACGCGCAGAGCCTCGCCCATCTTGCTGACCAGCCGGGGCCAGTCCTCGACGCGCGGGGCGATGGCGGCGTACAACTGGTACATGGGCGACTGCTTCATCGACTCGGCTGTCTGCGGCCCGAACTGCAACATGGCCTCAGCGACCTCCGGATAAGAGCCACTGCGTCGGCACGGCATGGAGACGACGGCGAGCTTGCGGACCACCTGCGGGTGGCGGATGGCCGTCTGTAATGCCACGCCGCCGCCCAGGGAGTAGCCCATCACGTCGGCCTGACCGAGGCGGAGATGCTGGATGAGGGCGGCGATGTCGTCGGCCATCAGCTCCATGCGCAGCGGGCGGTCGATGTCGGCGGTGCGGCCGTGCCCTTGTAAGTCGACACCGATGACCTGGCGGCCTGCGGCGAGTTGGGGCAGGAGGGGGCCAAACATTTCCACGGCGCCGAAGCCGCCATGGAGCAGAATCAGCGGCGCGCCCTCGCCGAAGATCTCGTAGTACAGGTTGAGGCCATTCACAGGCGCATAGCCGCCCCGGCCAGTCTGCGTAGTGGCGGTCATGTCATTCCTCTCCTTAACCAACACGCTCGTAGCGCATCCAGACGACGCCAGACCCGAAGGTGCGCGTTTCGATGAGCCGCAGGTTGACGGGCGCGACCAACTCCGGGAACATCGGCTTGCCGCCGCCCAGAAGGATCGGATGCACGCATACATGGTACTCATCGATCAGGTCCAGGCGCATGAAGGTCGCGGCAAGGTCGGGGCCGCCCAGATCCATGTCTGGCCCTGGCTCCGCCTTCAGCCGTGCGATCTCGTCGGCGATATCCCCCCTGACCAGCCGCGCGCCCTTTCCCACGCTCTCAAGAGTCCTCGAGAACACGATTGTCGGCGTTGCCTGCCAGTGTCGCGCGAACTCGATCTCCCAGGGCGTGCTGGCGGGGTTGCTATCAGCCGTTTCCCAGTAGCGCATCGTCTCGTACAGCCGGCGGCCGTAGAGATGGAGGCCAAGATTGGCTTCCATCTCATTGAAGAAGCGGTGGAGCTCCTCGTCGATCAGCGTCCAGTCGAGGCCACCCTCCCTGTCCGCGACGAAGCCGTCCAGGGACACGTTCATCAGGTAGATCACTTTGCGCATGGCAAACGCTATTCCTCCACGAGGAAGAACTCGTTGCCGTCGATATCCGAGAACCAGGCTGCCTTCTGTCCCCAGGGCATGGTCTCCACGGGTGCTTTGAACTTAACGCCGCGCGAGGTCAGAGTCGCGTAGGTTGCGTCGATATCGTGGCTGACGAGGGAGATGCCGGTCGCCTTGCCGGGGGCGTGGGACTCACCGGCCCAACTCGCATGCGCGAGGACGAGCTGGCTCGTGGCGCCGGGTGGGACAACCGTCAGCCAGCGCATGTTGTCGCCCAGCGGGCTGTCCATCGCCTTTTCCCAGCCGAGGATGTTGACGTAGAAGTCGAGCGCTGCATCCTGGTCGTTCACGCCGATCGTCGTCGAGTGAATGTGCGAAATCATGTCTGTCTCCTGTGGGGGTTGAATCTGGACGCTGAAACGAGGTGGGCGGCCTGATGTTACGCCGCCCGATGTGCGTTACGCCCACGCCTAATCGTCGTTTGGCGTACGCCCGAATCGACAGCCGAGTGCACGAGTTTCTGGAAGTCGAGGGCAAGCGACTCAGTCGGGTAGCTCAGCGAGGCGACGCGCCAGAAAGCGTCGCTCTGGCTCCTGCTGCGCCAGGTCGAGGGCGCGCTGGTAGGCGAGGCGGGACTCGACCGTGCGCCCCAGGCGGCGCAACAGGTCGGCGCGCGCGGCGTGGGCCAGGTGGTAGTCGGCCAGGTCGCCCTGGCTGAGGATGGCATCGACGAGCGCCAGGCCCGCCTCGGGGCCATCACGCATGGCAACGGCAACCGCGCGGTTCAGCTCGACGATGGGGGATGGGGTCAGCCGCAGGAGCAGATCGTACAGGGCGACGATCTGCGCCCAGTCGGTGGCGGCGGCGCTGGGGGCGCGGGCGTGGGTAGCGGCGATGGCCGCCTGAAGGGTGTAGGGGCCGACGCGGCGAGTGGTCACGACGCGATTCACCAGGGCGATCCCTTCGCGAATCTGCGCCTGGTCCCACAGCGAGCGGTCCTGGTCTTCCAGGAGAACGATGTCGCCACTGGGCGAGGTACGGGCCGCGCGGCGCGACTCGTGTAGGAGCATTAAGGCCAGTAGCCCCTGGGTTTCAGGCTCCGCCATTAAGTCCAGGAGCAACCGACCCAGGCGAATCGCCTCGCCTGATAGGTCGGCACGGGTGAGCGTGTCGCCGGCCGAGGCCGAGTAGCCCTCGTTGAATACGAGGTAGATGACATGCAGCACCGCGTCGAGACGGTCGGGCAGATCCGCGCGGGAGGGAACCTGATAGGGGATACGGGCGGCGCGAATCTTGGCCTTGGCGCGCACGAGGCGCTGGGCCAGGGTGGGCGGCGGAATGAGGAAGGCGCGGGCGATCTCATCGGTAGTCAGGCCGCACACTTCGCGTAGGGTCAGGGCGATGCGGGCCTCGGGTGCAAGGGCCGGATGGCAGCAGGTGAAGATGAGGCGCAGGCGGTCGTCCTCGACGTCCGTCGTGTCTAGATCGTCGTCGGTGTCCCCGGCGTCGGCCAGGTCTTGGCCGAGGATGGTCAGGGCGGCGTCGAAGCGCGTCTGTCGACGCAGGCGGTCGATGGCCTTGAAACGGCCGGCCGAGACGAGCCAGGCGCGGGGATTGGCGGGCACGCCGTCGCGGGGCCACTGCTCAACGGCGGCGCGGAAGGCGTCCTGGAGGGCATCCTCAGCCAGATCGAAATCGCCCAGCAGGCGGACCAGGCTGGCGAAAACGCGCCGTGAGTCGCGGCGATACACCTCCTCCAGGGCGCGGCGCGCCGCTTCACTATGGGGTAGGGGGACGTTCGAGGCGGTCACGAGGGTAGCGTCAGCCAGGCGGCTCACTGCGCGAACCTCTGCGCGGCGCGTGCTCTGGCTCGGGCGGCTTCTTCCTCGCGGTTCTTGGGCATGGCTGTCGATTCGAGGGTAGCCAAAAGCTGGGCGGAGGCGCGGGCGATATCGTCGACGGCAGTGTAGAAAGCGGCTTCGTTCACCTTCGCTGGCTTGTGGAAGCCGCTGATCTTGCGCACGTATTGGAGCGCTGCCGCCTCAATTTCCTCTGCCGTCGCTGGCGGCTCGAAGTTGTGGAGCGGCCTGATGTTCCGACACATCCCGTTGTCCCTCCCAAAGGCCTCTGTTGTCTATCACCGACAGGTTCGGCAAAGAGGGTCAAGGATACTCAAGAACACCGACTTAACAAGTACGATGTGTTAGCTATTATAGAACATCAGTTCGGTGATGTCAAGGTGTGAAACGGGGCGATTTTCTCTCAGCGAGGCGCACGAGGCGCGCCATGGCCTCGTCGGGTGGGGGCAAGGCGGCGATCTCATCGCGTAGCCGCTCTGCTGCGATTCGGTAGCCAGGATCGCCGAGCACAGCCACCGCCGCGTCGCGAATCTGATGCGGGGTAGCGGTGATGACATCCAGCGCTACCCCGACGCCCAGCGTCTCGCAGCGCGCGGCGTTGAGCGGCTGGTCCGCCCCCAGGGGCAACAGGACCAGCGGCAACCCGTGGGCCAGCGCGCCCATCGTGCTGCCTGACCCGCCGTGGCAGACGACCAGGTCGCAGCGGGGCAGCAGTAGCGCCTGGGGCACATAGCCCTCGATGCGGACGTGGGCGGGCTGCGGGCCAAGCTCGGCCGGGTCGATGTCCCGCCCAACCGTAACAATGATGTTGATGGGCAGGTCGCGCAGGCCGGTCAGGGCGCGCTGGAACAGATCGCCCGACTCGACGTTGTAGATGGTCCCCAGCGTGAGATACACTGTCGGCGCATCGGGGAGGTTCGCCAGCCAGGCCGGGGCGTCGCCTGGGTCGGCGTCGCTGGTCATCGCGCGAAAGCCGTGGGCGGTGGCGGGCAACGGCGCGGCGGGGTTACGGAAGCTGGGCGGGAAAGGCGACAGGACCAGGTAACGGCCCAACGCGGCCAGCGTCGGGTCCGGCAGCAGGCCGTATTCGGCGCGCACCTCGTCCAGCGGCCCGGCGATGGCGTCGGGGCGTACGAACGACCCCTCGGCGATGACCAGTACGGTGGCGTAAGGCAGGCCTAGATACTCGGCAACCACCAGCGCCCCGAAATCTGTCTCCTCGCACACCACGAGGTCCGGCTGCCACGCCTTACACAGCGGCAGCAGGTCGGCGGCGCGTTCGCGGGCGATGCGGCGGCCGAAGCCGCGGCCCAGGCCCTGAATGTCGCCTTCCACGTCAACCGCCGCCAGGGGTCGCCGCACAGGCGTCAGGCCGGTGTCCGAGCCAGCGCGGAAAGCTGCAAACCCCAGGGCCTCGACCTTGGGGAGCATCCAGGGTCGGGCGGCGAAGGCGACGGCGTGGCCCGCCGCCCGTGCCGCTGTCGCCAGGGGGAGCAGCGGCTCCAGGTGGCCGCTACCACCGGCAAAGCTGAACAGCAGGCGTAGCCGACGTGGCGCGGGGCGGCGAGACGCCGGGCGAGACTGCCGGCGTGGGCGAGGCTGTGGCGGGTGGTGTCCCCCACACCAGCGTGCCATGCGCAAGGACTCGATGTCTTTCATATAACGACGCCCCCTTGTAGCCCAAGCCCCGCCGCTTGATAATTTTATACTGCCCAGTATACTATATACTGTCCAGTATATAACCCGCGGATGATTGACACATGGATCCAGCTTCTTTCCCAGAGCATGAGAATGCCCGGCGTATACTCGACGAAGGGTGGCGACTGTTTCAACAGAAAGGCTACCGTGGAGTGACAGTGGATGAATTATGCCGGCGGTGCGAATTAAGCAAGCCAACGCTGTACTATTACTTTGGGGACAAGGAGAACCTTTTCGTACAGGTGCTCCGCTACAAGCTGCATGGTTTTCGTGAGGTGATCGAGCTTCCTGGCACGTTGGCGGAGCGATTGCAGCGCGTGGCTATGACCATATTGTCTGGCTTTATCGCGAGTTATACTACCCTGCTTCGGGACTGTGAGTACCTGAAGCGGGCGGAAAATCTCGATGTGGTGCGCAGCGCGTTCCGCCGCGAACTGTTTGGGCCCCTCGCGGCGCTGATGCAGGATGGCATGACCCGCGGCGAGTTGCAGATCGATGACCCCGACACGTTGACTCTGTTGTTCCTGGGCGCCATCAATAACTTTATTGGCCCCGATGCCAGCACGGGGCTAGACGATGCCGTGCTGGCACAGAAATTGACGGACTATTTTCTGAAGGGAGTACAAACGCGAAGCGCCATCCATGAGAGGTCCATCGACACAATTGCGGGGAGGTGACAGATGAATATGCTGAGTCGGCCATCCCCAAACAGTATCTTGCGATCCTGTACGCGGCCATGGGCGATGCGCTGTTCCTGTCTAGCTCTGTGTACTACGGGCGCTTGCACAGGAAGGCTGGCATTGCCTCGTTGGATTAACCCATTATAGGCAGGTGTCATGGCATACTTTCTCCTTCGTGTTGTTGTAAATGCATTGGCAGCCGCCATTGTCATGAACATCGTACCGGGTCTTCAACTGGCCCCGTATAACTACTACGGAGAGCCGCTCCCGAAAGTGTTCTCCTACATTCTTATTGGGCTTATCTTTGGGGTTATGCACGCCTTCGTCCGTCCAGCGATTCTGTTCTTGACGGGGCGGCTGTACATCTGGTCGATGGGGCTGTTAGCGCTGGCGACCGATACTTTCATCTTCTTACTCTTGTCCTACCTGGCGCCCACGATTTGGGAAGTGGGCGGGACTCGACTATTTTCAGCGATCTTTGGCGCAATGTTGATGGGGCTGATTGTCATGACTCTGGAGGCGCTCACCGGCCTGGACAGCCCATATATCATGGATGAGCGGCGTAGCCCCTTCTATTGGCGTTGGCTTGGGATGTTGCCTACCGGACGACGCAATCGTATCGTAGAGAACCTGCGAACTCAGCAGATAATTAGCATTATCCGTCGCTATGTGGTGGATATCCTGGTGGGTATTTCGCCTATGGGCGGCGTGCGGCGCTCTTTTCAGCGGCTGATTTATCGCCGCCGGCAGGTGTTGATTGACCAACCCCCAGCCGCGAAGGTTCGCCTGATGCTCCAGGAACTCGGTCCCACCTTTGTGAAATTCGGGCAGATGGTGGCTAGCCGTAGCGAAATCCTGCCAGCCGACTGGCAGGCTGAGCTGGAGAAGTTGCAAGACGATGTCGCGCCATTCCCTTACCGAGAGGTCAAGGAGATCATCCGTAGGGAACTGGGCAAACCGCCCGAAGAAGTCTTCGCGGTGTTCGAGGCGGAACCGCTTGCTGCCGCCTCAACGGCGCAGGTTCATGCTGCCACGCTCCAAACCGGAGAGCGTGTTGTTGTCAAAGTACAGCGCCCTAACATCGAAGTTACGGTTAAGGGCGACCTCAATGTCATGCAAGACATACTGGATCTCGTTGAGCGGCGGGTGTCGTGGAGCCGCCAATTTGGAATGAGCCCATTGTTCCGCGAGTTTGCCGAGAACGCCGTGACCGAACTGGACTTCGGGAATGAGGCATACAATGCTCGCCTCCTGCGTTACAACATGCGTAACCTGGCTTTCGTGCATGTTCCGCTCATCTATGGTGCGTATAGCACGACCCGGGTGCTGACCCAGGAGCGCGTTGACGGGGTCAAGATTACCGATATCGCCACGCTGGATGCCCCAGGCCTCGATCGCGAGCAACTGGCGATCAATTTCTTCCGCGCGCTGCTCCAGCAGGTGCTTATCGATGGCTTCTTCCACGCCGATCCGCACCCGGGCAACGTATGGGTCAACCCTGCGACTGGCCGCATTATCTTCCTCGATATGGGGTTGATGGGTTATCTGGCCCTTGAAGACAGGTTTGCTTTAGGGGAGCTGATCTGGGCGTTGCAAGACCATGACGCCCAGTCGGTCACACGGGTCCTGGTTGCCATTTGCATGCCCTCGAAGGGCTACAACCCCAAAGCTCTCGAGCGCGACATCGAGCGACTGGTAAACCGCAGTCTTCTCTTTGAGGAATTTCCTGCCTCTCTCACCTCCATGATGAAGGACTTGATTGACGTGCTCCTACGTCACGGCCTACAGGTGCGCAAGGAATTCACCCTGGCCATCAAGGCCATCGGTCAGGGCGAGTCGATTATGCGCACTTTGCTGGGGGACCAGCCGATCGATTATATCCTCAATGTTTCTTACACCCAGCTGAAGGGGTTGTTGCGTGAACAGCTCACACTCGACAACGTCCTAAGTCATGCGGGCAAACCACTCGCCCGGGAATTCTTGGGGCGATTGCCAGCGCTGCAATCGGCCACTATGGCGTTGCTCGACGAATTCCAACGAGGCCACCTGGCGTTTCAGGTCACTACCGACAGCATTGATCAGCGCATGAGGGTATTTAGTGCGGCCCTGGACTTGGGTATTCGCCGGGTTGTTCTCAGTGTGTTGTTGGTGGGGTTGTTGCTTGGCTCGACGCTCACTTTGCTGATCCCATTTGAAGGGAAGGTTAACGAGGTCGAGGGCCGCCTCATTCGACTGGTTGCGGAGACCGGGTTTGTCATCGGCGCAGTGCTGATCACAATCATTCTGTTGTATACCCTGTGGCAATCCTTCCGCAAACCGGATAGCGCCTGATACAGACCAATCAGAACTCGGCACAGGCATCGATGGCCGTACGTCTCGGCCACGCCGCCGATGCGGTGGAGCTTCGTCTGCCGCAAGACCTGGCTGCCAATGTATGCATCCTTTTTGCGCCTTTTGGGACCTATGGGGTCTCATCGGTGTCTGGTATAGTAGTCCGTAATTCCGCGCTCCGCCCACATAACCCTGAAAACGACATCGGTAACCCCGATGGGCGATCAGGTTGACACGGACGCCAACGATAGGAGGCGCAGACGATGGAGGAATTGCTGCTCTTGGTGATTGGCGCATCCGCGCTGGCGTTATTGCCCGTGGTGCCATCGCTGCGGCCGGCGGCGAAGGCGGCGGTGAAGGGTGGCCTTGCCGTCGCGGATGGCGCCAAGGCCGCGGCCGTGGTGGTTGTCTATCAGGCGGACAAGGTGCGCTCGCGATCCAGATCAGATGAGGAGGCTGCAGCGGTGGAAGCTCCGGCTACAACGGTGGCTGGGGATGCAGCGTCAGGCGAGGCTGCCACCGACACGGCCCAGGCTGGGGATGCAGCGTCAGTCGAAGCTGCCACCGACACGGCCCAGGCTGGGGATGCAGCGTCAGGCGAGGCTGCCACCGACACGGCTCAGGCTGGGGATGCGCCAGCGACATGGTCGATGGCTAACACGCCGACGCCTGGGTTGATCGACATTGACGGGATTGGCCCCAAGGTGGTTGGTGTGCTAGAGGCCGCGGGCGTCACCAGCCTGGAGCAGCTAGCGAATATGGACGAGGCGCAACTACGCAATATCCTCACCGATGCCGGCCCCCGCTATCGGCTTTTGAACCCCGCTTCCTGGCCCGATCAAGCGCGGCGACTGTTGGAGTCCGACCGTTAGCTGAAGGAGATACGACGTTGCAGGACATCCTCGTTGTTATCCTGGTTCTCGCCATCCTTGCGATGTTGCCCTTCGTGCCTGCCACACGGCCCATTGCCAAGAAGGTGATCATGCTTGGCCTGATGGCGCTAGCTGCCACCGCCACAGCGGCATCGGTCGCCAGTGAACAGTGGAAGGACGTGGTCGCTGAAGCGCAGGCTGAGCATGAGACTGAGGCGCAGGCAAAGATGCTGGCGGCCGAACCTGAGACTATCACCATCTCCCTAGAATAACCTGCCGTCTTTCGCTAGATTGGCGCCGCCTCTGGCGGGGGCCATCAGGGATAGCGGTGTGCCCTCAACAACGCCGCTGTCGCTACGTCCGAGGAGCATCGCGCTTGCCCGTCCACTTTGACTTCATAAAGGAGACCTAGACATGGAAGCTATCGCTGCAGCCGTTGTCGGACTTGGCATCGTCGCCGTGTCCCCCTTTGTACCTGGTCTGCGTCAGGTCGCTAAGAAGACCGTCGTTGTTGGTATGGCCGCTGCCTCATCGACCGCTGCGTTGGCCGCGACGGCGGGCGAGCAGTGGAAGGACCTGGTCAACGAAGCGAAAGCTGAGCGAGAGGCGGATCAGACGGCAAAGGTGGCGGCGACCGAGCCTGAGACGATCACGATTACAGCCTCATAGAGCCATCGGGCAACGCAGCCACGCGAAGCTACCGGGGGCGATGGGAGACAGACCAGCATGAACGCCACCTGTCAGGTGACATACCTCGACTCCGGGCGAACTCGCCTGCACATATCGAACGTAGCGACTCAGCCAGAAGCCTACCATCGTCTCGTCCAGCTGGCGCTGAGTCTGCCACAGGTGACGCGAGTCGAGCTTGAGCAAGGCAACGGGACCGTGACCCTGATTCACTCCAGCGCGCCCCAGTCCCGCCAGGCCATCCTGCAGACTCTGCGCGGCGGCTCGGCCCAGAAGCCTGCTCCTGCTGTGGAGGCGACCGCGCCCCCTATGCTGCCTGACGCGCCCGTACCGACCTGCCTCGCTGAGGCGTCAGCCCCTGCCGCGGCTGTTGCCCTCAGTGGGCCCGGAACGCTAACCAGTGCACCGGTGGAGAAATCCCTCACCGCCCCGCCCGGCCCCCCCCCCGCCCGCTCGCCGTATGCCGACGGCGCTGTCGCGCATGCGATGCAGGGGCGGCTGCGGTTGCGGATACCGGTGCTCCAGTCCGACGGCGCGCTGGCGGGTGTCCTGGCGCACTTTCTCAGCCAGCAACCAGGCGTTCAAGACGTACGCCTCAGCCGCCTGTCGGGGGGCATTGCCATTGCTTTTGATCCGGCCGTGACGGATGCCAGGTCGCTTGCCAGGCTGATCGGGGGTTACCGCCCAGACGCAGCCGTAATCGCCGGTTGGAAGTCCAGCCGTCTTTCTCGGCGGCCTCGCCAGCGACGCCAGAACGTCGTGTTCCAGGCAAGCCTCGCGATGGCTGCGGCTGCGTTGGCGCTCAACTGGCTCGGAGCGCCGGGCCTCCTCGTCTTTGTCCTCCTCCTGGCGGCAAGCTGGCCGATTATACGCCGCGCGGGTCAGAGGCTACTGGTGCAGCGACAATTCTCCCTTGAGCTTCTGGCTGTGACGGCCGTGCTGTTGCTTTGGGTGACGGGCCGGAGCGGGCAGGCGGCGGGAGTCGTCGCCGCGCTGGCCGCCATTGAGTGGCTTCGCACCAGCCCATACGCAAGCCTCGACCACGCCCTGGCCGGCGGCCTTGACTGGATGCGGGCCTTCTCGGCATCCACACCGGCCAGGCGTCAGCTCGCCGCCCCGCGCCAGACCGTCGCCATTGCAAACCCCGCGAACGCTCTCTCGCACCAAAGCGTAGACTCAAGTCAATGGCTCGCGCCCTCGCGGCCTGCCGCAGCCAGCGTCGCTGGCAACTCTCCCGCTCTCATCGTAACAGCGTCTGACCTGGACGGTTCCACCTCGCGCTAGCCTGACAGGCGCTGCGCGGTCCATCCGATGGGTCGTCTCCCAGCGACCCTTCAAAACGGCGGCTACGGACCATGAGTAACTCGAACGGAGCGTCCCCTGGCGCTTCAGCGACCTCGCATTCGCCACATGCCGCGACCTCGGTCGTGGACTATGAAGTTGCCCACCAGATGAACGGCCGCCTGCGGCTGCGCGTACTACATCTGGCGGGTGATCCGGGCTTCGTCGAGCGTGTCCTCCAGGCCGTCCAGGCGTTGCCGACCATTGAGACGGCTCGCGTGAACGTCCGCTCCGCGTCGCTGGTCGTCACCTATCACTGGGGCCCCAGCCACGTCCCGATGAACGGCCATCCACACGTCGACAGCGCGACCATGCTTCAACTGGTGGTGGAGTGCGTCCGTCGCGCGGCGGGCGCCGACGTTGCACGAGACGTGACGCCGCCGCCGATCGTCACGCAACCACGCCCCCAGAGGGGGCTTGCCGCTGCCCGCCTGCACCCGGCTACGGCGGGTGACGGCGAGACCGACGGGGATCGCATCAACTACGTGAAGCGCCTGGGCCTGCCCGCGCTGGGTGCGGGATTGACGGCCGGCATCACGGCCGGCCTGGCGATCCCGGCCGTGCTGGTGGGCGGTGTTCTCCTGACTGCCGCCCTCCCCATCTTCCGACGCACCGTGCAGGGCATTCGCGAGGAGAAGCGGCTGACGGTGGAATTCCTCGATTCATTGACCATTGTGCTATTGACAGCCCAAGCCAGCTTCTTCGGGCCGGCGCTGATTGTGGGGGTTATCGAAAGCTCGGAAATCGTCCGCGACTGGACGGCGCGGCGCAGCAAGCAAGCCAGTCTGTCGCTGCTTCTCGCCCATGACCGGCAGGTGCTCGTCGAGCGGGGCGGCCAGGAATTGAGGCTGGCCTGGAATCATATCGAGGCGGGTGATGTCATCCATGTCTACGCTGGGGATCAGATTCCAGTCGATGGCATCGTCCTCGCCGGCGACGGCCTGCTTGACCAGCGTCACCTGACGGGGGATTCCGTGCCCATCGCCTGTCACGAAGGTGATGCCGTCCATGCCAGCGCCCTCGTCGCGGATGGTCATCTGCGCATCCTGGCTACGGCTACGGGTCACGACACGCGGGCGGCCGCTCTCCTTGCCCTGACTAACTCCGCCCCAAGCGCCGATACGCGGGTGAGCAACTATGCCCGCAAGGTCGGTAACTGGGCGGTCGTGCCGACGCTCGCGGCTGGTGGGGCTGTGTTGGCCACGTCAGGCAGTCTGATGCGAGCGACGAGCATCGTGAGCCTGGACTTCGGCGTCGGCATGCGCGTGTCAGCGCCTATCGCGGTGGTCAGCGCTCAAGCCTATGCGGCCCAACATGGCATTCTCATCCGCAGCGGACGTGCGCTGGAGATGCTGGCGCAGGTAAACAACGTCGTCTTCGACAAAACGGGGACGTTGACTCAGGGCAACGTTCAGGTGGTGGATATTTGCGCGGTGCCCTCTGGCGTGGAGCCGCTCGCGGCGCTACAGCTGGCTGCATCCGCCGAGCAC
>WBZS01001496.1_pt2 | contig 13287 bp, 11 predicted proteins | sample 5204201 | NCBI WGS metagenome assembly WBZS01 (sample SAMN12344357, study PRJNA552823) | activated sludge metagenome | biome: Activated sludge suspended growth; feature: Nitrification reactor; material: Wastewater; isolation source: activated sludge from nitrification reactor of wastewater...
GCCCGGGGACGGTTCTTTTCGTTCGAGTTTCGCACGTTGGGGACGGTTCCTTTCGTTCCACCTTGGCGCGTTGGGCACGAGTTCCTCCGGTTCGCACGTCCAGGGAATCCACCCCAAGGGCGCGCTGACTCATCGTCGGTCGAGCTTGTCGAGACACCCCTTGACAACGGGTTTCGATACGCTCAACCAGCGAAACCCGCATTGCTCGGTGCTTCCGGAGGAACCGTCCCTGGCGTTCGAAAATCGCACGAGAAGAACCGTCCCCGTTGTGCGAAGCTCGAACGAAAAGAACCGTCCCCAATGTGCGAAGTTCGCACGTCGAGAACCGTCCCCACTGCGCGGGCGCGGTGGGGGAAGGACGGTCAACGCTGGACGGTCTCGCGGAAGCGGCGGGGCCGTCCGCTGAACCGGACGAGAACCGTCCGGTGGGCGGGCGCGGAGGTGGTGGGGCGGCAGGCATATACTGACCCGCGATCGTGCTCCGGGGTCGGTGTAAGTCCGAACCGGCGGTGACAGTCCGCGACCCGCTGCTTGCAGCGGTTGATCCGGTGGAATTCCGGGACCGACGGTGAAAGTCCGGATGGGAGGCAGCACGGGCGGTGGTCGCCGACGGCGTCCGCCGTCGACTGGCGCATTCTCCTGCGCCCACCCCGGAACGCGCGGACGCGGACCGGAGGAGACCATGACACGGCTGAGCCCCCAGCGGCGGCGCCTGATCGCGCCCACGCTGCTCGGCCTCGTCCTGCTCGTCGTGTGGGCGCTGGCGGCCGCCGCGGCGTCCCCCGTGCTGCTGCCCGGGCCGGGCGGCGTGCTGGCCCGGATCGTGGACGACGCCCTCAGCGGCGCGCTCTGGCCCTACCTGGCCGTCACCCTCGGCGAGACGCTCGGCGGCTGCCTGCTGGGTGCCGTGGTGGCCCTGCCGCTGGCGGTCGCGATCCACCGCTCCGCCTGGATCTCGGACGCCGTGCAACCGTTCCTGGGCGCCACCCAGGCCATCCCGGCCATCGCATTGGCGCCGCTGCTGGTGCTGTGGATCGGCTACGGGCTGATGCCGGTGATGCTGCTGTGCGCCCTGATCGTGTTCTTCCCGATCCTGGTCTCGGCCGTGGTCGGGCTGCGGATGGTGCCCCGCGAGGTGGTGGACGCCGCCCGCATCGACGGCGCCGGCAGCTTCGGCCTGTTGCGCCATGTGGAGGCCCCCCTCGCCCTGCCGTCGCTGCTCGGCGGGTTCAAGAACGGTTTCGCGCTGAGCGTCACCGGCGCCGTCGTCGGCGAGATGGTGATGGGCGGCAGCGGCCTGGGCACGGTGCTCACCGTGCAGCGGGACGCCGTCGACACCACCGGCATGTTCGCCACCATCGCCTGGCTGTGCCTGATCGCGGCCGGCGCCTATTCGCTGATCACCTGGTGGGAGCGCCGCTCCGCCATCGTCGAATCCCTGACCTGAGGAGATCCCCATGCCCCACGGCACCACGCCCCTTCCCGCCCTGCGCCGCCGGACGTTCCTGACCGCCGCCCTCGCCCTCGGCGTGGCCGGCTGTGCGCCGGCCGCGGCACCGAGCGGGACGCCGTCGCCGGTCGCCCCGCCGCCGTCGGTGCGTGCGACCATCGGCCTCAGCTACATCCCGAACGTGCAGTTCGCGCCGTTCTACGTGGCCGAGGCGCAGTCGCTGTTCGGCGCCGTCAACGCCACCGTGAGCCTGCGCCACCACGGCGCCACCGAGGGACTGTTCAACGCCTTCACCTCGGGCACCGAGGACTTCCTGGTCGCCGCCGGCAGCGAGGCGATGCAGGCCCGCGCCGAGGGCGTGGACGTCATCGCCGTCGGCGCCTACTACAAGGCGTTCCCGGTGGACGTGATCGTGCTCGGCAGCTCGCCGATCCGTGAACTCGGCGACCTGAAGGGCCGCTCGCTGGGCGTCCCGGGTCGCTTCGGGGAGTCCTGGCTGGCCGTCCAGGTCGCGTTGGCCACCGCGGGCCTCACCGAGAAGGACGTGAAGATCGTCGAGGTCGGCTACACCCAGGTGGCCGCGCTGACCACCAAGAAGGTGGACGCCATCGTCGGCTTCCGCACCAACGAGCTGATCCAGCTGCGGGCGTCCGGCGCCGAGCCGCGGGCGCTGCCGGTGGCTCCCGGCACGATCCCGCTGGTCAGCACCTGCCTGCTCACGTCGTCCGCCTACGCGAAGGCGCATCCCGAGGTGGTCCGCCAGGTGGTGGCGGCGACGGCGAAGGCGATCGAGGCGACGGCGTCCGATCAGAGCGCGGCGGTCGACATCTCCGCCAAGCAGATCCCGGGCTGGACGGCGTCCGCACGGCCGAACGCCGAGGCCGTCCTCGCCGCCACCGTGGAGCTGATGGCGCTCACCGGCGGCCGCTTCCAGCCCGCCCTGGACGCCGACCAGTGGCAGGCGATGGCGACCTTCCTGGAGCGGCAGAAGCTGATCGGCAAGCCGGTCGCCGCCGCGGACGCCTTCAGCAACGCCTACGCGACCGCGTGATGGGGTTCGCCGCGGTTTGATGCTGGGCAAGTCTGCGCATTGCCCGCGCTGACGGGCGGATCGAAGCTGGCTGACACCAGGCCCGACCCGGTCGGGCCCCGACGGCTGGAGCTGCGATGAGCATCGAACGAACCATCCCCTTCCGCGACGGCATGGAGTTGGGCCTCGGCATGGACGACCTGACCGGACAGGTCGGGTCGCTGGACGCGGTGAGCTTCACCGAGTCCGGCAGCCCGGCCGCCGACAGCGGCATGGAGGCGACCTACGACACCAGCCTGATCAACTCGGCCGAGCAGCTGTACAGCCAGCTCAACGTCGACGTCGCCGCCGAGGGCCGCTACGGGCTGTTCAGCGCCGAGGGCAAATTCGCGTTCGCGGAGAACTCGCGGTTCAGCTCCACCGCGACGTTCCTGGTGGCGCGGGCGCGAGTACAGACCGCCTTCGTCCGGGTCAGGAACCCGGTGCCGGTGCCGGACGCCCAGGCGCTGGTCCGCGACGGCAAGCAGGAGAAGTTCCGGCAGCGCTACGGCGACCTGTTCATCCGCGGCATCAAGTCGGGCGGCGAGTTCGTCGCCGTGCTCTCGATCACCTCGAGCGTGAAGTCCGAGGAGCGGGAGTTGGCGGTCAGCCTGAAGGCGTCCTTCGACGGGGTGGTGGCGGGCGGTTCGGTGGACACCGCCGTCCGCTCCCGGCAGGAGGAGCTGCGCAGCAGGTCGGAGGTCCGGGTGTCGATCTATCAGCGCGGCGGGTCGGGCGACGAGATCTCCTACGTCGGCACCGTCGACGAGGTGATGGCCCGGCTGAAGGGTTTCGCGAAGTCCGTGCAGGGGCATCCGAAGGCGTACACCGTCCAGGCCGCGTCCTACGACACCCTGGTGTTCGACGACGAGCCGAACTGGTTCGACCTGGCCCGCGCGCGTGAGGTGCTGGAGGACGCGATGCGCAAGCGGGTCGTCCTGCAGACCGCCCGCAACGACGTCGAGGCGGTGCTCGCCCACCCCAGCTATTTCCTCACGCCGCCGCCGGCCGCCGTCCTGAACGGGTGGAGCAGCACGATCACCGACACCCTGAACCGCCTGGACGACCACATCTCGACGGTGGTCGACAGCATCAGCGAGGCCGAGTTCTTTCCGCTGACCCTGCCGGACGGCTTCGCGATTCCGCCGCGGGTGGAGCATTCCACGCTGATCGCCGAGGTGTTCAACCACGCCGACTATGCGGCGGAATGGCAGGGCATCCCGGGCCGTTCGCAGAAGCTCCCGATCGGCCGGTACGACGACGCCAAGGGCCAACTGCTGGTGGGCAACGACCAGATCAGCGCGGTCAAGGTGCCCGACGGACTGGTCGTCCGGGGGTATGAGCACGCCTGGTTCCAGGGTGCCTTCATCGACTTCACCCAGGACACGCCCGCGGTGCCGATGGACTGGAACGACCGGATCTCGTCGATCATCGTCTTCGAGGCGTCCGCGCAGCCGCCGGTGATCGACTACGCCGTCGGCCTGGACTTCCTGTGGGGCGGCTTCCTGCTGCTGCCGGTGGGGGAGTACCCCGACCTGGGCGACACCGAGCTGGGCGCGGAGACGCTCAGCGCGCTGCTGGTGCCGCGCGGGGTGAAGGTGACCCTGTTCGAGGACCCGGGCTTCGGTGGCGCCAGCCGGGACGTCCGGGGCGACACTCTCGACCTCGCCGAATGGAGCAATCGTGCGTCGTCGCTGCGGGTGTCACTCGGCTGAGCACGGGCCGGTCGCGGGAAGCGTCTGGAACACCCCGGCCGGCGATGGCAGGATGGCCCTATGAGGGGCGCACCACTAGGCAGGTTGTCGCCTGCCCCGACGTGGGTCGCGCCCGCGCCGCACCCTCTGGATGGCCAGGCTGCCTAGTGGCAGTCCGGACGGTGGCCGGTCACCTGGGCAGTGCCGATTCTGCCCGGGGCGTGAGCGCGGCCGGATTGCGGCTCGGCCTGGCCCGGGCCGTGGCGCTGACCTGCCTGGCGACCCTGTTCCCCGCGCTGTTCATGGCCCTCGTCCAGCTGCCGCACCTGCATCCGCTGTGGCTGGTCAGCGTCGGCGGCGGCATCGTCGGGTTCAGCCTGCTGCTGCCGATCTATGCCTGGTCGCTGGGCGACGTCCGCTGGCTGTGCGGCGCCTACGCCCTGGTCAACCTGGTCGGCCTGGCCACCTGGGCGTGGGCCTGGACCAGCCCGACCGTGGCCGAGCACGCGCCCTGGCTGTGGATGTGCGTGGGGGTGGCCGCCGTCTGTGCCGCGATGGCCACCACCGTCGGCATCGGCTTCGGCTACACGGTGGTCGCCGCGATCATCTTCGGCGCCGTCCGGATGACCCGCTCCGGCGGCAACCTGGACGCGCTGGAGGCGGTTCAGGACGTCCTGACGCTGCTGGTGCTGCCGACGGCGTTGCTGCTGCTGATCCGGTTCTTCGCCAACGCGGTCGACGAACTGGACGCCACCACCACCGACTCGCAGCGGGTCGAGGCCGATCGGGCCATCGACCGGGCCCTGCACCAGCAGCGCACCGTGCTCGACGGCCTGATCCACGATCGGGTGATGACGACGCTGGTCGCGGCGGTGCAGACCGACCAGCCGCGCGGCGAGGTGGCCGACCTGGCCCGGACGGCCCTGGACGCCCTGGCCGAGGCCGGCGCGGCCACGGACAGCGGACAGGCGTTGGACCCGCACCAGCTCGCCCGGCTGATCGAGGACATGGTCGAGCCGGTCTGCCCGCAGGCCGAGTTCGTCGTGGACGCCGGCAACGCCAGCTTCGAGGTGAACGCCGCGGTCGCCAGCGTGCTGGGCCAGGCCGCCCGGGAGGCGGCGCTCAACGTCACCCGGCACGCCGAGGCCGAGCACGTCACCGTCGTCGTGTCCGCCCGGGTCGATCGGGGCGACCAGCAGGTGCGCGTCGACGTCCGCGACGACGGCAAGGGGTTCGACCCCGATGCCCTGCCCGAGAACCGGTTCGGCATCCGGGTCTCGATGCGGGAACGGCTGAGCCACATCGGCGGCACGGTCGACATCACCTCCCGGATCGGCGAGGGCACCCTGGTCAGCCTGCTGTGGGTCGGCCACGAGCAGCGCGGTGCCGACCTCCTGTCGCGGCGGCGGGTGTCCGAGGCGCTGCGGTCGGTGTTGCGGGTGGAGGTGTTCCTGTTCCTGGTCTGGCTGATGGTCGGCGTCCAGGTGCTGGTCGGCCTGCTGGCGGCGCAGGCCCAGTCGCCCGCCTCGGACCCGTTGACGCTGGCGGCGCCCGGCCTGGCCGTGGTGGCGACCGGCATCGCGCTGTGGCGGGCGGGGGAGCGGCGGATCGGGAACCTCGGCGCGATCCTGGTGGTCGCCTGCCTGGCGGCGATCTCGCACCTGGTGCACCTGACGATGCCGATCCAGGAGGGTCTCGGCTACGGCAGCTGGCACAGCACCGTGGTGATGGTGCTGCTGATCACCGTGCTGGTGCGCGGGCGCCGGGTGATCGCCTGGATCGGCCTGGTCATCTTCATCGGCCAGGCACTGTTCTGGGTCTACGACCGCTACCAGTGGCCCTATGTCTTCCTCGACGTCGCCTTCGGCCCGCTGCTGTGGCTGGTGCTGGCGACCCTGGTGATGCGCGGCGTCCGGTCGATCGGCGAGCGGCTGGTCCGGGTGCGCAGCGCGTCGCGGCAGAACACCCAGGCGATGGCCGAGAGCTTCTCGAAGCTGGTGCTGCGCGAGGTGTGGCTGGCCGAGCTGCGCGCCCAGATCGGGCCGCTGCTGCAGAGCCTGGCCGACCCGACCCATCAGCTGAGCGCTGAGGAACGGGACGCCTGCCGCGTCCTCGAGGGCCGGCTGCGTGACGCGCTACGCGCCGGAAACCTTGTTTCACAAGGGGTTTCCGATGCGATCCAGGCCGCCCGCGGGCGCGGTGTCGAGGTGGTGCTGGTCGACAACCGGGGCTCGAAGCTGCCCGAGACGGTGCGTCGCGAGACGTTGCGCCAACTCGAGCAGTTGGTGCGTGCCTCGACCAGCGGACGCATCGTCGCCCGGACGGCGCCCGAGGGGTACGCCGAGGCGGTCACTATCCTCCGGGTCGACGCGGAGCGTAACCTCACTACGATCGACGAGTCCGGCGCCGTGACTGTGAGGAAGACATGACCGACACCCCCATCATCGCCACGGCGATCATCGACGATCACGAGGCGATCCGGTTGGGGGTGGGCGCCGCGCTTCGGCAGCACGCCGCGGGTCACGTCTGCGTGGTCAGCTCGCACGAGACGGTCGATGCCTTCCTGGCCGACTCGGTGGACGCCGACGTGGTGATGCTCGACCTGTCCCTCGGTGACGATTCCGACCCCAAGGACAACGTGGAGCGGCTCGCCGAGGAGGGCTACCGCATCCTGGTCTACTCGATCGCGGACAATATCCGGCTGGTGCGCCGGGCGCTCGCCGGGGGAGCGGACGGCGTCTGCCGCAAGGCCGAGCCGATCGCCCAGACCATCGAGGCGCTCGAGGCGGTCGCCAACGGCCAGATGGTGCTCTCGCAGGAGATCCTCGCCGCCATCGAATCCGACACCAGTTATGTCGCCGCCAACCTCGGCCCCCGCGAGCGGCAGGTGCTGTCGCTGTACGTGGCGGGCCTGGAGATTCCCGAGGTGGCCCAGCAGCTCTACATCACCGAGAACAGCGTTAAGGAATACCTCAAACGCATCCGGGTGAAATACACCCAGGTGAACCGGCCGGCGAACAACAAGCTGGAATTGTTCCGCCGGGCCATCGAGGACGGCATCATTCCGCCCGTGCAGCGCCGCAACTGAGTTTCCGCGCTCCGGGGCGGAACCCGCCTGGGCTCAGTACCAGCCGGCCCCGCGCTTGAACGCCCAGGCCTGGCAGGGCGTCCCGTAGCGCTGCTTGATGTACTTCAGGCCCCACTTGATCTGGGTGGCCGGGTTGGTCTTCCAGTCGTCGCCCTCGCTGGCCATCTTCGTGCCGGGCAGCGACTGCGGAATGCCGTAGGCACCCGAACTCGGGTTGGTGGCGTTCCACTTCCAGCGCGATTCCTGGGTGAAGATCTTGTCGACGCAGCTGAACTGGTCCTCGGTCCACTTGTACTGGGTGAGCATGATCTGCTTGGCGATGTCGCGCGGCGCGGTGGTCTTGGGGTCGTAGCCGAGCTTCTTGACCTTGTCGGCGTAGCGGGCCCGCTTCTCGGCGGCGGCGCGCTGCTTGACGAATTCGCTCGCCTGGAGATCGCGGGCGCGGGCCGCGATGTCGATCTGGGACTGGGTCAGTTCGGCCTGCCGCTCGGCCAGGGCGCGGGCCACCTCGGGCAGCAGCGCCGGCCGATCGGTGTCGCGGGAGATCTGGTCGTCGCGCTGGTCGCCGACCGGTGCCGCGGGGATCAGCGGATCGCCCGGCTGCGGCGCGGCGGCATGGGCCGGCCCGGTGACGCCGGTGCCCAGCGTCAGGACAGCGAGGACCGCTATCACGGGTCGGACGAGAGATGGCACCAGACGAGAGTGCCACACGATCGAAGTTTAGAAAACTCTCAGGCGTCCCCTAGCTGGGTGACCGGGGCGCGGCTCGCGTTCACGCAGGACGCCGGCAGCCCAGATGCGCCCGGGCGGAGTACCGCCGCGCGGCAGCGTTACAGACCCCGCAGGAAGTCCGGGTCGTCGTCCGGTGCCCGGGGACGGCGGGGCGGCGGCTGCTGACGCAGCGGACGGCCGGCGATCAGCCAGCCGATCGCGCCGAGGCCGGGCAGCAGGATGATCAGGGCCACCCACAGCCAGCGCGGCAGCAGGCGGACGCGGTCGGGGTTGGCCTGGGCCACCTCGACCAGGCAATACACCACCAGCAGGGCCAGCAGCACCACCGGAAGAACTCGCGCCATGTCACCAATCTACCCGCCGGTTAGGGTGAACGAGTGCGCACCCAGGTGATCGGCGGCCCGGCCGTCGCGACCGCCGTCGCGGAGGTGCTCGCCGGTGCCCCGGGAGTCGCCGTGGTGGCCGACCCGGCGTCCGTGCCGGCGGCGTGGGCTCTGACCGACGTTCCCCTCGATCCGGAGATCGGCGTGCTGATCGGCACCTCGGGCTCGACCGGCGACCCCAAGGGGGTGCTGCTGACCCGGGAGGCGATCCGGGCCTCCGCGGCCGCCACCCATGACCGCCTCGGCGGACCGGGCGACTGGGTCTGCCCGCTGCCGGTGCACTACGTCGCCGGCATGATGACCGCAGCCCGCGCGGCGAGTGCCGGCACCCGGCTCAGCATGGTGGCGTCCGACCTGTCCGACCTGCCGGTGGGGACGGGCCGCAACTACGTCTCGGTGGTGGCCGCCCAACTGCATCGCGCGCTCGACGATCCGGCCCTGGTCGCCGCGCTGACCAGGTTCGATGCCGTCCTGGTGGGCGGGTCGGCGATCCCCGCGGCGCTGCTGGCCCGGGGACGCGGGGCCGGCATCGCCCTGGTCGCCACCTACGGGATGGCCGAGACCTGTGGCGGCTGCGTCTACGACGGGGTGCCGCTGGACGGCGTCCGGATCGGCATCGGGGACGGCGAGCGTGTCGAGATCACCGCCGACTGCGTCTTCTCCGGCTACCGGCTCGACCCGGACGCCACCGCGGCCGCCCTGGACCGCAGTGCCGTCGGGCGCACCCTGCGCACCCACGACCGGGGCCGCTGGGGCGACGGCCGGCTGCAGGTCCTCGGACGCCTCGACGACGTGGTGATCACCGGCGGCGTCAATGTCGATCTGGGCCGCGCGCAGCGCGCCACGGACGACGTCTTCGGGCCGGGCGCGGTGGCGCTGCTCGGCGTCCCCGACGAGCGCTGGGGCACGCTGATCGTCGCCCTCACCGAACTGCCGTTGACCGTGGACGACTGCCGCGCCCGGCTGGCCGAACGACTGGAGTCCGCCGCCATTCCGCGTCGCCTGCGCCGCGTCGCTGGCCTGCCCCGAACCTCCACTGGCAAGATCGATCGGCAGAGCCTGCGGAGGTTGTGGGCCGAAGGGAGCTGAGTGGCCACGTCGAGTCAATGGCTGGAGGGCGCCCGAGTACGGACCCTTCCGGCCGCCGTCTCTCCGGTGATCGCGGGCAGCGGAATCGCCGCCTTCGAGGGCGCCTTCTCGCTGCCCCTGGCGCTGCTCTGCCTGGTCGTGGCGCTGGCGCTGCAGATCGGCGTCAACTACGCCAACGACTACTCCGACGGCATCCGCGGCACGGACGCCGAACGCGTCGGCCCGATGCGTCTGGTCGGATCGGGTGCGGCCACGCCGACCGCCGTCCGGAACGCCGCGCTGCTGAGTTTCGCCATCGCGGCACTGGCCGGGTTGGTGCTGGTGGTGCTCAGCCAGGCGTGGTGGCTGCTGGCCGTCGGAGCGGCGGCCCTGGCGGCGGGCTGGTTCTACACCGGCGGCCGGCGTCCCTACGGCTATCACGGGCTGGGGGAGCTGTTCGTCTTCGTCTTCTTCGGGCTGGTCGCGGTCGGCGGCACGGTGATCGTCCAGGTCGGCTACGCCACGGGCGCCACCTGGGCGGCGGCCGTCGCGATCGGCGCGTTGGCCAGCGCGATCCTGGTCGCCAACAACCTGCGCGACCTGGCGGGTGACGCCGTCGTCGGCAAACGGACGCTGGCCACCCGGCTGGGCGACTGGGGCACCCGGTTGTTCTTCGCGGCGCTCCTGGTCGTGGCGATGCTGGCCGTGGTGGTCGTCTCGGCGCTGACCACCCGCTGGGCGCTGCTCGGGCTGCTGGCCATCGTCCTGCTCGCCGGGCCGTACCGCGAGGTGCTGTCGGGGGGCACCGGGCAGAAGCTGATCCGGGTGCTGCAGCTGGTCGGCCTCGGCGAACTGGTGACCGCCGCGGGCCTGGCGGTCGGCCTGCTGATCGGGGCCTGAGTGACGCTGTCCGACCCGGTTACCTTCGAGGTGCCGCTGACCACCCGTTTTCGGGGGGTCACCCGCCGTTCGGGGATGCTGCTGCACGGGCCTGCCGGCTGGGGGGAGTGGAGCCCGTTCCCCGAATACACCCGGCCCGAGATCGACGCCTGGTGGCGGGCCGCGGTCGAGGCGGCGGTCGAGGGCTGGCCGGACGCCGTCCGGACGAGCGTGCCGGTGAACAGCATCGTGCCGGCCGTGGACGCCGAACGCGCCGGCGCTTTCGCCCTGGCCGGCGGCTGCCGGACGGCGAAGGTGAAGGTCGCCGAGCGCGGCCAGGCGCTGGCCGATGACATCGCCAGGGTGGAGGCCGTGCGGGCGGCGCTGGGTCCCGGCGGGCGGGTGCGGATCGACGCCAACGGCGCCTGGAGCGTCGACGACGCGGTGCGCGCGCTGCGTGCGCTCGGCCGTTTCGACCTGGAGTACGCCGAGCAGCCGTGTGCGACCGTCGAGGAGTTGGCCGAGCTCCGGCGGGCGCTGGCGCGGGCCGGGGTGGACGTCGCGGTGGCGGCCGACGAGTCGATCCGGCGGTCCGGCGACCCGGAGCGGGTGGTCGCGCTCGGGGCCGCGGACGTCGCGGTGCTGAAGGTGCAGCCGCTGGGCGGCGTCCGGCGCTGCCTGGAACTGGCCGAGCGGCTCGGGCTGCCGGTGGTGGTGTCGTCGGCGCTGGAGAGCTCGGTGGGCATCGCCGCCGGTGTCGCGCTCGCCGCCGCCCTGCCCGAGCTGCCGTACGCGTGCGGGCTGAACACGGTCGCGTTGCTCGCCCGCGACGTGACCGCGGACCCGCTGATCGCCGTCGATGGTGCGATCGAGGTGCGCCGGGTTGTCCCGAGCGGAGATGATTGGCGGGCAGCGGGCGAACTCGACCGGTGGTGGCACCGGCGGCTCGACGGCGTGACCGGCGAAAGGCCGGAATCCGGGTCGGGCGGGTCGAGTCCCCAGGACCGGTCGGTTCCGTCGGGATCCGATTCCGGCCGGCCGGTCGGGTCGAGCCCCCAACTCGCCGAGGAGGAGAGTCAGTGACGTCATCGCAGTGCGCCGGCGCGATCGTCGCGCAGCTGTGCGCGCAAGGGGTGACGGACGCGGTGCTCGCGCCGGGCTCCCGCAGCGCGCCGCTGGCGCTGGCGCTGGCGCGTGCCGAGGCGGAGGGACGGCTGCGGCTGCACGTCCGGTTCGACGAGCGCAGCGCCGGCTTCCTGGCGCTCGGCCTGGCCAAGGCGTCCGGACGGCCGGTGCCGGTGGTCACCACCTCCGGGACGGCCGTCGGCAACCTGATGCCGGCGGTGATGGAAGCCCATCACGGCGGCGTCCCGCTGCTGGTGATCAGCGCCGACCGGCCGGCCGCCCTGGTCGGCTTCGGGGCCAACCAGACCACCGATCAGTCCCGGCTCTTCCAGCCGTTCGTGCGCTGGTCGGCCCGGGTGTCGTCGGCGGCCGCCTCGGCGTCCTGGGCCGCGCAGACCGCGCGGGGCTGCCTGCTGGCGTCCGGTTCGGGCAGCCGAGATCCAGGGCCGGTGCACCTGAACGTGGAGTTCGATCAGCCGCTGGTCGGCTCCGCGGCGGCGCTTCCGCCGGCGTCGGCGGTCGTGCAGCAGTCCGCGGGCGTGGCCGAGCCCGTCGAACTCGCGAACGGGCCGCGCACGCTGGTGATCTGTGGCGACGCGTCCGTGGAGGTCGGACGGCAGGCCGCCCGGCTGGCCCGCGAGCGGGGTCTGCCGCTGGTGGCGGAGCCGTCCAGCAACGCCCGGGACGCAGCCCTGCGGACCGGACGGCTGCTGCTCGGCTCGGCGCTCGCCGACCAGGTGGAGCGGGTGCTGGTGTTCGGGCATCCGACCCTGTCCCGGCCGGTGAATCAGCTGCTGGCCAGGGATGATGTCGAAGTGGTCGTGGTGAGCGCGGCGCCCGAGTGGCCCGACGCCGGGTGGCGGGCGAGCCGGGTGGTGCCTGCCGTGCGGCTGGGGCCGGAATCGGCCGGAACGGCCAAGGCCGTCCCGGAGTCCGAGCCGGCGGGGGAGTCCACGCCGGGATCGGGGTCGGCGGGGGATGCTCCGCGAGAGCCCGGGCCGGCGGCGTCCGAGCGGGCTGATCGAGGCGGGAGCTCCGGCGAGTGGCTCGGACGCTGGCAGGCGGCCGATGCCGCGCTGTCGGCACGGGTCGATGAGGTGTTGGCGGCGCAGCCGGTGCTGACCGGCCCGGTGCTGGCGGCGTCCGTGCTGGCGTCCGTGGGCGACGGGGTGCTGATGCTCGGCAACAGCCAGCCGATCCGGGACGCCGATCTGGCGCCCGACCATGGGGCGCGGGTGTTCGCCAACCGGGGGTTGGCCGGTATCGACGGCACGATCTCCACCGCGGTCGGCATCGCTCTGGCGTCCGCGGAGCCGGTGACGCTGCTGTGCGGCGACCTGACCTTCCTGCACGACGGCAACGGCCTCGCTGCCGGACTCGGCGAGCGGCGTCCGGACCTGCGGATCGTGGTCGCCGACGACGGTGGCGGCAGCATCTTCGCCACCCTCGAATACGGCGACCCCCGGTATGCGCAGTCGTTCGAGCGGGTGTTTGCGACCCCGCCCGGTGTCGACCCGGTGCGTCTAGCCGAGGCCCATGGCCTGCCCGCTTGCCGAGTCCGAACGGCGGACGAACTGGTCGCCGCCCTGGCCCGCCCGATCAGGGGTCTGGACGTCGTGGTCGCCACCGTCGACAGGTCCGGGCGCCGGGCACTGAACGACCAACTCAACGCCCTAGCCTCGGGCTTTCATGGCTGGGGTGTGTTGGGAACGGTGAAAGTGCTCCTGGCTTGGGAGAATAGGGCTGTCTAGGTCCGTTTCTGTCAAGCACAAAGGAGCACCTTCATGGTGAAGGTTACC
>WBZS01002091.1_pt1 | contig 13275 bp, 16 predicted proteins | sample 5204201 | NCBI WGS metagenome assembly WBZS01 (sample SAMN12344357, study PRJNA552823) | activated sludge metagenome | biome: Activated sludge suspended growth; feature: Nitrification reactor; material: Wastewater; isolation source: activated sludge from nitrification reactor of wastewater...
AACTTTGGATAATACAAAAGAACATCAAAAATTAGTGGACGATATTCTTTTTTCTATCGGATCTAACCCTCGGATTCGGATCTGGACTCGACAAGTGGGTTTTGATTATATGAGAAAAATCAAATTTGGCGTCGAAGGTGAAGCCGATCTCCAGGGTATCATCGCTCCTACCGGGCGAATGCTATCCATTGAATGTAAAACAGGCAAAGGAAAACTCAACGCTGCTCAAAAAAGATGGAGAGCTATGGTCCTGAAATTTGGCGGCCTGTATATCGAAGCCAGAAGTTTGCAACAAGTAATTGACGAAGTCGAGAAGGCTCTTTAATGTTAACATCGAAGCAACAGATTGGGTTGATCTCCAGTTTTGTGGCGGTAGTGATGCACCGCCAGCTTCACCTAGTTTTTAAACGCATCAACGAAAGGCATCAATCGTATGAACGAAATAATTAATCAAATGCGCGAGCACGGCCTGGACCCAGGTCAAATTCAACTCGACGGAAAAATACACAGATTCAAATCAGACCCTGGAGACACTAAAAAAAGTGGCTGGTTCGTTGGCTGGCAAAATCACTCTCAACTTGGAGGAGAAGTTTTCCACGTAGCTATATACGGTAGCTACAAAGAAGGCGTTACTTACCAGTACCAGACGAATAGTGTGAATTACTCAGCACACGATAAAAAACTAATGAAGGAACAAATTGAAAAAGCAAAAAAAGCAGCTGAAACTCAAAGGCAAGTCGCCTGGGGAGAAGTCGCTGAAGAAGTTCAAAAAATATGGGACTCGCTAAACAAGGAGGGTGAGAGTGACTACATTAAGAAAAAAAGAATCACGGATTGTCGGGAAAATGGAGTTAAGTTCGACGGACTTGGCTCGATCTTCGTACCAGCAAAGGACATCGACGGGAAAATCTGGTCCTTTCAAAAGATCGGGTGGGACTCGTCGAAATTTTTTCACCCTGGCGGACGCATTCAAAACTGCTTTCACACAATCGGGCAACTCGGAACAGCTCGCACGTTTATCGCAGAAGGGTTTGCAACAGGCGCAACGATCTCAATTGCAACAGGTGAAACCGTTGTCTGCGCGTTTAACGCAGGAAACCTCAAAGCAGTCGCGCGCGAAATCAAAAGGAAATATCCAGAAACAGAAATAATTATTTGTGGTGATGACGATAAATGGAAAGGAGAAAAAAATGTCGGCAGAGAAAAAGCTACTGAAGCGGCTAAAGCCGTTCTTGGAAGGGCGGTATTTCCAGTATTCAAAGGATCTAGCGAAACAAGGCCAACTGATTTCAACGATCTGCACCTTCTTGAAGGAATCGACGCCGTTACCGAGCAGGTATCAGTGGATACCGATGGAACAACTACAAAACTGTCGATGTACGCTCTCGGATTCAAAGAAAAAGAATATTTCTTCACATCGACGACGAACCGTCAAATAGTGGGGATATCAAGATTCAATGAGTCTGATATGTTAGGATTAATGCCATTGGAGTACTGGCAAGCGATGTTCCCTGGAAAGAATGAATCAAGTGTTGACTGGACAACTGCAAAATCTACGATCATGGCAGATTGTCGCAAGCGCGGAATCTTTCAAGCAAGGCACGTTCGGGGTGCAGGCGTCTGGATGGACGAGGGCAGGATCGTTGTCAACATGGGGGACCACTTAATCGTGGACGGAAAAAGAGAGGACCTTGGATCGGTGAAATCAAGATACTTCTACTCCCTGGGGGAGAGACTTGTGTCGCTGCATCCAAATCCATTATCAACAGAGGAATGCAGTGTATTTGTTCAAGCTTCGCAAAAATTTAAATGGACTAAGAGTGAAAGTGGGATGCTCCTGGCAGGAGCTCTGGTTTGTAGTCGTGTTTGTGGCGCTCTACCTGTGCGTCCACATACTTGGATAACTGGAGGAGCTCAAACGGGTAAAACAACTTTATTTGAGCACTTGATAAATCCTATTATGGGGGAAAATAAACTTTATTTTTTGGGTTCAACTACTGAAGCTGGTGTTCGTCAATCTCTGAAAGCAGACGCTCTCCCCATTTTATTTGATGAGTTCGAAACGAACGACGCAAAGACGGCTGAAAAAATTGCATCGCTAATTGAATTAATGAGAGCAAGCTGGGCTGAGAGCGGAGGAGTGATCGTAAAAGGTGGAACTTCAGGAAACGCTTCACACTTTCAAGTACGGTTTTCAGCGATTGTTTCTTCGATTCGAACACGGCTAACGAACGATGCTGACAAAGGGCGCTTTGCAGTGCTGGAGCTTGCACCTCACGGATCGGATCAAAAACATTGGAAGGACTTACAAGTTCTAATTTCTCAAATTGATTCAGAATATTCTGAGAGACTCTTTGCAAGGGTGATAAAGCTGCTACCCGTGATGCTGTCGAATTATAAATTGATAAAGCAGTCCTTGGCTAAGCGAGTGGATTCTCGCTTCGGGGACCAGTACGGGATGCTTTTAGCTGGGTACTCAATCCTATTAGCAGATGAGAAAATTTCACTTGAGGATTCCGAGTGGCTTGCCGATCAGATAGAACTGGTTGAGGAAAAAGAAAACGCAAAGCAAACAGATCATAATGATGCTCTTGACCACTTATTGACGACTAAAGTCAGATTCGACTCAAGTAACGGATCTCGTGAGCTTTTAATAGGTGAGATGATCGAAGAGGTCTGGAAGCAGGTTGCTGCACCCGACGCGTCGATTTACAGCGCGTTGACAAGGTTAGGTATAAGAGTAGAATTAGATTTCGTTCACATTTTTTCGGGAAGCCATGCGGAGCTGGAAAGGTCCGTCTGGAGAAGCGAGAAATGGTCAAAGACCTGGGGTAACTCACTTCGCAGGCTTGATGGAGCAATTGGCAGTGTCGACACAAGGATCGGTCCTAAAAAAGCTAAGTGCGTTAAGATTCCCATCAAACATTTTATAACTTTCATTTAAATTAAACATTGCGCCAGAGACAGAGAGACAATGGGGAGACAGAATTCCCCTGTAATATCATATATGTCTCTGTGTCTCGGCTTGTCGCCCCTCCGGAGAGATATCAAGGAGGGTTTTTTTTGTTTTTTTCAAAAACACCTTTCCCTATATCTCTATTTCTATTTTTAAGAGAGACAGAGAGACAAACAAGATAAGGGCTTGAAATCGTGTTAAAATTTTGTCTCGGTGCCTGTCTCTTTTGCAGAGACAAGCCGAGACAAAATGTCTATAGCGCGTTAAGTATCGACAAGATGTAAATACAAATCGTACATTTTTACTCGGATAAGGCGTTTAAATTAATTGGTAAGGGCGGAGTTCCACCTAGGTAGGGGTTCATGAGTTCCTGAAATTAGTTTGAAAGCAAGGGACAGGGGTAGCTGCTCGTTCGATCCGAGCGCCTGAGGTTGGTGTCTGAACTATCAACCCTTATCCAACATCAAAAAAAGGGGTAAACGTTCAATGCTGGACATTTTGAAAAGAAATAAACGTAAATTACTGAACTTCAAAGCTAACAAAAATGAGCGTGAAACAATTCAGGCAAAAGCTAATTTATTCACGGGTGGAAATATCTCAGCGTGGATTCGATACGCATCTCTAAATCATTCTCCAGCTGCTCAAGAATTAAGCAAAAGTCACGACGCAGATGCTAAAGAATAAAAAAGTACATACAAATAGTATTGACACAAAGTCTACACAGTCTGACAATTTCACTCAAGCAAGACGAAAGACTATATCTAGTAGCAAGACGCTAACAGACATAGCTCATGTAGAAAAAAATGATGTCTTGTGTAATGAAAAAAATGGAGTTGACTTGTCTGGAGTATTTTACATTGATTTTTTGGATAAGAATCCAATCATATCAGAGTATGAAAAAAAATATTTGAATGATGATCTGACAGAATCAAAAGCTGTGGACCCGCTGGAGTTGGATGAACCGGATTGGAGAGTGTTTAAAAATCCGAAACACGCGCATGAGTTTCTGGCGAGATACCTTCACATATTAAATCATGATCTCGACAATGAAAAAATATGCGTCTCAAGAGACTTGCCGTGTATGCTTTACAAACGAAGGTACATCGTTCAATCCATGATGGGTGTCAAACTGAACACTTTCAGAAGTTATGAGAAACTCTGGAAACCGGGGACGCTGATAAACCTCCATGACCAAACTTATTTCCTGACTGTCGAAATCTTAAAAATTAGAAAAGTGTCGAGTGACGAGTGGCGATATGATTTTCGATTGGCTAAATACAATGCTTAGTGATTTTTTATTCAGCTTTTGCTTAGGAATTTTTATCGGATTCGCAATCGCTCTAGCTATCTTGTGGAGATTCGTCAGCAGCGAGAGGCTCCACAGGTTCACGCCAGGAGACAGTACTTGGAATAATCCAAAGGGCATCAATACTATTCACGTTACAATGAAAGGTGGTGGTGGATCAGGGTGCGCATTTCCTGACAACATCGTTTTTACTTGCATGAAGTGTAACGGTAAGAGAGATACTCTGCATCCTGAGCTTTCAACTTGTGATTGCGAAAACCCTAAATTTTACGAGGAAAAATAGTAATGAGTAAATTTAAAATTCCTGAAGAAGGCTTACGATTTGAGTGTAAACAATCTGGCAAGTGTTGTGCAGCTTACGGATCTGAAGGCTACGTCATTTTAACAGAATCGGATTTAGAACGAATGGAGGCACACCTTGGCAAGAAACGCGATGAGTTCGCTCAAATTGGCGAGTTCCAAGACACTCGAGGCAATCGACAAATGGTTGTCACGCGCAATTGGTACCTTAAGGACTCCGAGAAGCAGTGCCAGTTTCTGCGAGGAAGGCAGTGTGGAGTCTATGAAGCGAGACCTACTCAGTGCAGGACGTTTCCGTTCTGGCACGAGAATTTTGGTTCAAAGACTTGGAAGAAGGAAATTACAGATATGTGCAAAGGCGTCGGACAAGGTCGCCTCTACACCAAAGAAGAAATAGAAAAAATAATGCAAGAACAGGAACAGGCTAACGCTAAGACTGGAGTTTTTTAATGCAACAACTTGATATTCAGCATTTAGACGCTACTCAAAGGCTTAATCGATTAGTGCCTATTTTGAAAGAATTTAAAAAAGTCAGATCAGAGTTGTTAAATTGTTTAGAAGATAACGGTAAAAGCGGTTACGACTGGTCTCGAACTGATATTTCTGAAATGAGTGAAGAAGTAGTCGAAGATTTATGTACTAAAATAGGTAAACAAATTTATGAAGCCATTAATAAAAACACATAAGGAATTAAAAGATGCAATCGCCGGAAAACATGTACTGCACCTTAATTCATTGGGCAAGGATTCCGTCGTCTGCCTTGAGTGGCTTACTAAATATTCTAACAACCCTGTCACTAGCGTGTACTTTGATTTTATGGCTAAACATCCTATGGACTGTCACTACTGGGCTTATCTACAAGAGAGATATAAAGACGTTACCTTCGCTAGAGTTCCTAATCCGATTGAGCTGTCTAACGTTTGCGCTGGGGTGTATCAGTCACCTATTGAAGTGCTAACGAATTTAAACAAACTCGAAATGAACGATTTTGATTTTTCTAAAATGGTTCAAGAATTAAAATTAAAATATCAATGTGATTATGTCTGCATCGGACAGTCCAAATACGAAAACTTCGCACGCGCTACAAAATTCCACAAAAAAGGAATCCTGATAGGCGACGAAATTTTCCCCATCGGCATGATGACTAAGGATCAAGTCGTCTCAATAATTAAAGCTTCAGGGATGAAGCTTCATCCTTCCTATAAAACTACGCCAGGAACTTATGATCACCCCTCGTATTATAAAATGAGATCAGGGTTTGTCGTCTCTCCAGAGTTTAAGGAAACGATGTACGCTCTGTACCCTTTGTTAAGATTAGATGAATATCGATTTGAAAGGATGTTAAAATGAGCACTCTGTTAACAGAAGATAAAATAAAATTCCTTCGCAAAATGCTTGCGCTAACGAAAGACGTACCAGGGGACATCATCGAAGCTGGCGTCTTTAAAGGCGGTAGCTTGTATTACCTCTGCGTTGATTCCTTCGGATGGGACAAAGAAGTTTACGGATATGACACTTTCATGGGGCTTCCAGATCTTGGAACTTATGATAACAAAAAAGCTCATCACAAAGGGGATTTTAAAAATACTTCTATGGAGGAAGTCCGTGATAACCTTGACGGATTCAGCGCTAATCTAATTCAAGGTTATTTCCCAGACTCAATAATGAACGATGAAATTAGTTTTGTTCACCTTGATATGGATTTATATGATCCTACTCAACAGGCGTTGTTTGAGTTAGTCCCCTATTTAAACGAAAAAGCAATCGTTGTACTTGATGATTATAAATTTAAAAATTGTCCAGGGATTGAACTTGCTGTTAACGATGTAGTTAAAGCTAAATGGTATAAAATTGTAGACGAGAATCCATTTCAAGTCGCTTTGATGAGGAATATATGAAAAAAGAAAAAAATAAAAAATCTGAAATTGAAATCGTCGAATCTTACGCCAGGGGAATAATGAAACGTCAGCTAACTCGCGGACAAGCTGATCGAATCATCAAAACTGGAACGACCACAAACAAGGACCTTTGGCTTGATACGGATTTTTATTTCTCCGTCGTGTTCCAATCAACTAAACAGAAAAACCAGTTCATGGACGAATTCTTGAAAAAGTTTAAAGTTGAATTCGACAAGGACGATAAGATCACTATCGTGAACGGTATGAAGCTAGCCGAAAAAATGGGAATCAAACTTGAAAAAGAAAAAGCTGCTGAATACCCAATCGGAGCACTTGATTTAAGACCCTTTGTTATGGATAATGAAACAATCTAACGTGAAAGGAGGATTCAATGGCTCGCAAAAAGAAATCAGCTAAAAAGAAATCTGCAAAAAAAAGCGGTTAGTAATTTTTTAATTAAGCAATTACTGGGGAAGGGATGAGGATTTTTGTTTACCACCTAATCTGAATCTCTTCTCTCGTTTATAAGCCCTGGGATATTACTTAGACGGCAAAGTTAAAAGACCTGGAGAAGGTTTTGTAATCGGTGGTTCGAGTCCATCCCCAGGGACCAAATGGTGGTATAGCTCAAGAGAGAGCGCAGGATTTTGACTCCTGAGGTGCAAGCTGCAAGGCTAGCTATCACCACCAACTAAAAGAATTTACAGTTTTCCTTTTCAACACTTTCTCTTAATGCTTCCCTTAGTCTCTGCTTTGTCTCTTCGTTAGGGCAATCAATAATAATTACAATCCTCTTGTTAACGAGCTCCGTGACTTCGTTCACCTCGTCAAATGGGCTCGCTTGTTTTTCTTCATTCACCATCGAAGGTATGCGCTCTTTTTCTACTGCGCTGTCGGGGCCTGGATTGTTCTCGAGATATTCTTCGTCGGATTCTTCTTCTTCTTCTTCAGCATCATCGTCGTAATGTTTTGCTGGGTAATCTGGTAAATCAGGCAGAGATAAATCTAAATCTTTAATTTCCATGTCATCAAACCCGGCGATTTCTAAATCTAAATCAGGCAAATCAATCACTGCTAATTTCAATAAATCTTTGTCCCATTCACCCGAGTGTTTGTTTGCTGCAAGCAAAGCTTCCATTTCCCACGTAGGATCTGCATCCACTTCTCTGTATTTAAATCTTTCGCCGTCAACCATCACGTAACCCTCAGCAACAGTGTTAGCCTTTGTTGGAGTTTCGTAATTAACATCTATTTTTATTTTAGAATTTGGAGGCAATGATTTTTGCCGCTGATGACCACTAATTAATGTAGCAGTACGTCGATTGTAAACAAAGCCCGACAAGTCACCAAATTTAGCTAATGACTTCTTTAAAACGTCCAGTTTTTTATCAGAAATCTTGCGCGGGTTCTTTTTATGTGGGTTTAGATTTTTAATTTGCATCGGATTCTCCTTGAGTTTTCGGCAGAAATTGCCGACTATATAAAATATCGGAGCTTTTTTCAAATATGTCTACAAATAAGCGAAAGGGTCACAGGCACCCAAACAGTATTGCTGCTCTAAAACCAATTAAACCTGGAGAAGTTCGTAACCCCGAAGGTGCTCGTGCGCATGACCCTATAAAAAAAGAATTAAAAAAATTCACTCAGAAATATATGCGCGACACAATCGAAGTCGCTTTTACTGGTAACATCGCAGCACTGCAAGCTATTGTAAAAAATCCAAATTCCCCGGCGTTCCAAGTAGGGCTTGCTAAAGCTTTAGCTAATGCAATTACCCGCGGGGACTGGGGAACTCTTGAGTCCATCGCGCAAAGAGTAGTAGGTAAAATTCCTGATCGAATTCACTTAGGGTCTGATGAGAACTCGGGCATTGCAATTAGTTTTGTGAAAGCTAAGAAAAATGAAGGAAGTTAGTCTACCCGACTACACAGAAGAACTATTTAATAACTACCGATACAAAGTTTTGTATGGCGGTCGCGGTAGCGCTAAATCATATTCTGTCGCTAGAATACTTCTGCTAAGAGCTGCTAATTCTAGAAGGCGCGTACTTTGTGCCCGAGAATTTCAAAACTCCATCACTGAATCAGTTCATAAATTATTGTCAGACCAGATCGATGAAATGGGATTATCTGATTTCTTTGATGTAACTGCTACTAGTATCACTGGCGTAAATGGATCCGAATTTATTTTTAAAGGTGTTCGCATGAACATCTCCTCTATTAAATCTATGGTGGGCATTACTGATTTGTGGCTCGAAGAAGCCCACACGATTTCAAAAGAATCGTGGGACGTTTTGATACCTACTATTCGTGAGCCCGGATCTGAAATTTGGGTAACGTTCAATCCTGACGATGAGGACGACCCTACTTATAAAATGTTTGTAGATAAATCAGGAGAGCCTCTTAAGAGAGACGATGCTCTGATATTAAAAGTAAATTGGGATTTAAATCCTTGGTTCCCCGATGTACTTGCAAAAGAGAAAGACTATTTATATAGAGTAAATCCAGACCTTGCAGATCATGTGTGGGGTGGTAATTGCCGCAAAAATTCAGCATCGCAAATATTTAGAAATAAATGGGTTATTAGAGAGTTTGAGCCAGAACCAGATTGGGATGGTCCATACTTCGGTGCAGACTTTGGGTTTGCTGAGGACCCGGCCGCTATTGTTAAGATTTACCTTAACAGAAAAAAAAGAGAGCTTTTATTTAGAAATGCAAAGTTTGGTTATGGAGTTGAGATTGACTACTTACCTGATATGTATGATCAAATACCAGGATCTCGTGAGCACAAAATAAGAGGCGATAGCTCGAGACCCGAAACAATTAGCTTTGTCGCTCGCAGAGGATTTGAAATGTATTCTGCAGAAAAATGGGCTGGCTCAGTCGAAGATGGTATCGAGTGGATGAGAAACTGGGAAACAATTGTTTTTCACCCAGACTGTTGTGATCAAGACGTTTTAAAAGATGGGCAAATAATTAAATACGGCATGAACGTCGAGGCAAAAAACTATTCATATAAAACCGATCGATTGACGGGCGATGTCCTCAATGACATAGTAGATGCGTACAACCATGGTTTCGATGCTGCTCGTTATGCACTTGAACCACTTATTTCTAACAATTTTAGCTGCTTCGATGTACTGTGAGGTAATATGGCAAAAAAAGAAAAAAAATCAGTCAATATTCCTGAAACATTAAAAAATGAATTCGAGAGTTTGCAAAATGGTTTAAACACAGCGATTCTTGGATACAACCCAGGAACTCCAGTCAGTACTCAGTTATCTCAAGTTACATCTTTATTTATAAACAATCGTTGGTACTTAATTTCAAACATGAGGCAGCTCTTGTCTGAAATGTACGTCGAGCATGGCTTGATTCAAACGATTGTCGATGTACCAGTTGACGATGGCCTCCGCGGAGGCGTTGAGATTTCAACTAAGCAATTAGACCCTGATGAGATAGCAGACCTTCAAGCAGAAATGGAAATGGAAGGCGACTATGAAACTGTGGGCTACGCAAACAAATGGAATAGATTGTTTGGTGGTGCAGGCGTTTTAGTTATGACTGACCAAGATCCCTCTACTCCGCTTGATATGAATGCTCTTAAGCCAGATTCTCCTTTGGAATTTCGCGATGTTGATATGTGGGAGCTGTTTTGGTCTAAACAAAATACTTCGGATTATTCTGCATCGATTGATACTGACCAATTAAATAATGTTGAGTTCTACGACTACTACGGTAAGCAGGTTCACAAGTCTCGTGTGATGAAACTTGTAGGCTATAAAGCTCCATCGTTTGTTAGACCTCGCCTTCGCGGGTGGGGCGTGTCTGTTGTTGAATCTTTAGTTCAATCTCTTAACCAGTACCTAAAAAGTAAGAATCTTACATACGAGGTACTCGACGAATTTAAGATTGATATTTTTAAATTAAAAAATCTTACTTCAACTTTGATGTCACCAATGGGTGATCAAAAAGTTAGAGCTCGCGTACAGCTTGCAAACCAGCAAAAGAATTATCAGCACGCTATTACGATGGACGCTGAGGATGATTACCAGCAAAAGGAATTATCTTTTGCGGGTATAGCTGAAACGCAAGCTGGTATCAGAATGCAGATCGCATCTGATATGCGTATGCCTCTAACGAAAGTGTTTGGTATTTCTTCTGCGGGTTTTAACTCGGGCGAAGATGATATCGAAAACTACAACGCGATGATTGAGAGCCAAGTTCGAAATAGAATCAAGGCTCCTATCTTGAAACTAATTCAAATCCGTTGTCAGAGAAAGTTTGGATTTGTACCAGACGATTTAAAGATTAATTTTAAACCACTTCGGATTTTATCTGCTGAGCAAGAAGAAAACGTTAAGACCCAAAAGTTTAATCGTGTTCTAGCTGCTAAATCAGCAGGTGAAATTACCTCGCTTGAATTCAGAGATTCAGTTAACAAAGATAATTTGTTACCGATTCAGCTAGATACATCGATTGTAGGGCTTGGAGATCAGGCTGCTCAATCAGGTGACGAAGATAGTTTGAAAGCAGTCAAAGGCGCTAAGAGTCCAGACTCGAAGCTTGCACCGAGCGAAACGAAAAACGCTGAAGAAGCATCGAATGAGCCAGTTAAAAAAAAAGCCTTAAATAATGCTCTTGATAAATATTTGGATTTTGCAGGACCTAAAATTGTAACTGTAGGACTAATATCAGGCGATGAGATTTTAACAGGTCGTCGTCGCGATAATGGAAAGTGGACTAATCCTGGCGGGCACATGGACGATGGTGAAGATATCCAAGACGCCGCAGTTCGCGAAGTACTCGAAGAAACAGGCATTCAGATCGATAAGTCCCAGCTCACGCACATATCTAGCGAGATGATCAATTCACATCGCACAGGTAAGGACTTCGTCGTTCACGTTTTTACGGCATCTATTCCAAAGAAAAAAGGTGACATCAAAGCAGACCCTGACAAAGAGTTCTCTGTTTTAAAATGGGTAAAAATTCATCCTGATACTCCAGAGCTACAACCTGAAAACCGTCACGCAAAAGTCGACTCAGTGCTTGTTCATTTATTCGGATTGCATAATTCACTTGAGTACGACGTTGCCTCGTTCTACGCTGATGGTGGTGAGGACTCTTGGTCTCCATGGCATAAAAGAGAATACGAAAACCCAAACCCACAAAAAATGGATTTACGTTTGTTAGCTCGCGCGAAGGAAGCTTCGCAAAAAGCATTTGGAAAACAAGTGTGGCAATTCGTTCTTTGGTGGTATAAGAAAAACGGAGGAAAATCATAATGTGGACACCAGGGCAAACATTAGAAGGTATTGAAAAAGAGGCAATTAAAAAAGCTTATCAGTTCTATCAACAGAACAAAACCCAGACTGCAGCATCACTCGGCATCTCGATTCGCACGCTGGACGCTAAGCTTGAAAAATATGAAAAAGAAGATGCTGAAATGAAAGAGAGGCAGCATGAGTTTGATCGAAGAGAAGAAGACTACCGAAAAAGAGCAAGAGGCAACGTTGGACAAATCAACGCCGCCGCAAACTCGCCCGTTAACTTCGAAACAAAAGAAAATGATCGATCCAGCAAGGCAGGCGATGCGTTTGAGAGCGGGCTTCGCATGGAATCCACTCAGAGAGCTCCCTCGCAACATGAAATGTCCTTGCCAAAGCGGGAAGAAGTTCAAAGCTTGTCATCTAAGCACGCTTCCGTTAGTAATACCAGAAAGCCTCGCTAAAAATTATTACGAGGCTGTAACTAATCCTGACAGAGTCAGGTTTACAAACGAGGACACTAATGAGAAAGCCAAGCCGTTGGAAACACAAGAAGCGCAAGCAAGTTTATAATGGTCACTACCAAACTGTCAGAGGAGAAAGGTCTTTTGTTCTGATAAGTGAAGATGGTAAGACAGATTATGTTTGCGAATCACATGAGGCAGCAAAGGAACTAGGTTGGAAGAAGTTGTCCTAAGCCCTATAAAAGAATCCACGGAAGATTACGATGAGATAGAAAAACGAATCGCCCTTGCGTGGAAAAAGTATTTTTACGAACCTTTGTTGTTAGTCATAGGTGAGCCAGACTCAATATTAAAAAACAGTTTGGACCCACTTATTACTGCAATTGAGTCTGGACGTATTACTTTTTATAGGGGACACTTTAAAGGTCGATTCAATTCGACGGTTTCGCGTGAGCTGAAGAAGATCGGCGCAAAGTGGGACCGGACACACGGATTGTGGAAGGTTCCATTTTCTAAACTACCAGCTAGCATTAAACGCGCTGTTGAAGTATCTGAAATCCGATATCAAAAAATGCTCGAAAGGTTTGATCGAGCACTCCAGCAAATGTTGCCGGAAAGTATTGCCGACCACGTAAAAATTGAAGATCTATTTGACTCGACCCTATATAAAACAGAAAACAAAATAAAACAGACATTAAAGAGTATAACCGTTGAACCGTCGTTCTCTCCTAATGCGAGAAAAAAAATTGCACGTGAGTACCAGGACAACACTCGACTCTATATTAAAGACTGGACTCAAAAAGAAATAGTTAAGCTCCGAAAGGATATGCAAAAACACGTTTTTGAAGGCAATCGGTATGAAGAAATGATTCAGACAATTAAACAGTCTTATGGTGTATCTCATCGAAAAGCGAAGTTCCTTGCCAGACAAGAGACGAGTCTTTTGATGGCGAAATTCAAAGAGACGAAGTACCAAGAAGCTGGAGTTAACGAATATATATGGGGATGTGTAGCAGGATCAGCTAACCATCCAGTCCGGCCAATGCATAAAAAGCTTGAAGGCAAACGCTTTTCGTTCGACAATC
>WBZS01002092.1_pt1 | contig 13272 bp, 13 predicted proteins | sample 5204201 | NCBI WGS metagenome assembly WBZS01 (sample SAMN12344357, study PRJNA552823) | activated sludge metagenome | biome: Activated sludge suspended growth; feature: Nitrification reactor; material: Wastewater; isolation source: activated sludge from nitrification reactor of wastewater...
CGAGGACCGTCAGGGTTCGGGCGTGCCCTGGTGGAAGCGCTGGCGCCAGTCGGCGTCCTTCACCCACAGCGAGCTGCGCAGCGCGGACGCCTGCTCGCCGACCGAGCGCCAGAGCAGCAGGATCGTCCGCGGGTCGACGCGATCGACGGAGACGACCTCCAACCGCACCGGCCCGGGGAGGGGGCCGATCGAGGCGAGCAGTTCGGCACGACTCCACAGCCGGCCCGAGGCACCCACCTCGCACCAGTCGGCGTGCAGCAGCGCGGCCACCGCGGCGGGGTCGGCCCGGACGTCGTCGCTGAGCAGCGAGCGCTCCAGGGCGACCACCCGGTCGGTGTCGAGCACCTCGGGCTCGAGTTGGTCCGCCATCGCCGAGAACAGGTCCTCCGGCTCGCCGGCCGAGAGATCCGCCGGTGCCGCCCGGCGCGAACGAGAGGCGGACGCGGCCGTGCCCCGGGAAGCGCTCCTCGGATTCGCTCCGCCTTCGATGTCGCCGGCGGACGAGTCGGACGCCGTCGCTCGCTGAGAAGCGCGCTCCCCCGCGTCGTCCCCCGCCTGCGGGCCGGGCTGGACGGCCCGCAGCCCGAGCCCCGGTCCGGCGTCCGGCGTCCGGCCCTGGCTGAACGCGACCGCGGCCCCGTTCGCGAGCCGGTCCGCCTCCTCGTTCAGGGGGTGCCCGGAATGCCCCTTCACCCACTCGAACCGAACCCGGCGGCCCTGCAGCGCCGCGTCCAGTTCCTTCATGATCTCGACGTTGAGCACGGGTTTCCCGTCGCCCTTGCGCCAGCCCTTGCGCTTCCAGCCCGGCATCCACTTGGTCAGCGAGTTGATCACGTACATCGAGTCGCAGTAGACGAGCAGGTCGTCGTCGACGCCGGCGGTCTGCCGCAACAGGTCGAGCACGGCGGTCAGTTCGCCCATGTTGTTGGTGCCGCGCGGCCATCCCCCGCTCGCCCAGCGGTCCGGGTCGATGTACCAGGCCCAGCCGGCCGGACCGGGGTTACCGAGGGCGGAGCCGTCCGCAGCGGCGATCAGGGTCACCGGGTCATCGTGCCAGAGCGCAGCAGCGCCCCCGACCGCCCGGCGCCGCGTGGCGCCGAGCCCGAATCAGCTGAGCTCGAGGAAGTCGCCCGCCATCAGCTGTTCGGTCGCGACCACCGCGTCGACGAACCCCGGTGTCGTCCGTTCGGGATCGCGCCGCACCGCCTCGGCGGCGATCTCCTTCGCCTGGGTGATCACGTCGGCGTGTTCGAGGACGCTGAGCAGCCGCAGGCTCGACCGCGAACCGGACTGTTCGGCGCCCAGCACGTCGCCCTCGCGGCGCTGCAGCAGGTCGAGTTCGGCCAGCTCGAAGCCGTCGTTGGTGGCCGCCACCGCCTCCAGCCGCTGCCGGATGGTGTCCTCCACCAGCGCGGACTTCTGCCCCATCGCGGACGAGATCAGCAGGCACACGCCCGGATGCTCGCCCCGGCCGATCCGGCCACGCAACTGATGCAACTGGGAGATGCCGAACCGCTCGGCGTCCCAGATCACCATCATCGTGGCGTTCGGGACGTCGACGCCCACCTCGATCACGGTGGTCGCCACCAGGACGTCCACCTCGCCGGCGGCGAAGGCGGCCATGGTGGCCTCCTTGGCCTCGGACGGCAGCTGCCCGTGCAACACGCCGACCCGGACGCCCGCCAGCGGCCCGGCGCTGAGCCGCTCGGCCAGCTCGACCACGCCCACGCCCTCGTCGCTGCTGTTGATCCGCGGCACCACCACGAACGCCTGCCGGCCCTGCGCGACCTCTTCGGCGACCCGTTGCCAGGCCCGCTCGACCCAGGCCGGACGCAGCGCGGCGTCGACCACGACCGTGCCGACGACCTGACGGCCGGCGGGCAGCTCGGCGAGCGTCGAGATGTCCAGGTCGCCGAAGATGGTCATCGCCACCGACCGCGGGATCGGCGTCGCGGTCAGCACCAGCACGTGCGGCCGGGCGGACGCCTTGTCGGTCAGCGCGCCGCGCTGTTCGACCCCGAACCGGTGCTGCTCATCGATCACGATGAAGCCCAGATCGGCGAATTGCACCTTGTCGTTGAGCAGCGCATGGGTGCCGACCACGATGCCCGCCTCACCGGACGCCGCCCGCAGCAGCGCCGAGCGCTTGGCGGCGGCCGGCATCGAGCCGGTGAGCAGCACCACATCGGTCGCCGCGTCCGGGGAACCCAGCAGCCGGCCGCCGGCCAGGTCACCCATCAGCGCCCGGATCGTCGCATAGTGCTGCTGCGCCAGCACCTCGGTCGGTGCCAGCAGCGCGCACTGGCCACCGGCGTCCACGACGGCGAGCATGGCGCGCAGCGCAACGACCGTCTTGCCGGAGCCCACCTCGCCCTGCAGCAGCCGTTGCATCGGACGCGCCCGGTCGAGTTCGGCGAACAGGGTGTCGCAGACCTCGCGCTGGCCGTCGGTGAGGGTGAACGGCAGCCGGGCGTCCAGCGCGTCGAGCAGTCCGCCCGGCACCGCGCGCCGCCGCACCGCGGTGTGGGTGGCGACGTCGGCCCGTCGGTAGGCCATGGTCAGCTGGGTGGCGAACGCCTCGTCGAATCGCAGCCGTTGGGCCCCGGCCTCGGCCTCGGCCAGGGTGTGCGGCTGATGGACGGCGGCGAAGGCGTCCGCCTGCCGCATCACGTCGGCGGCGTCGAGCACCCAGTCGGGCCACGGATCGTCGGCGCCGCTCAGCGTCGCCAGAGCGAGCCGGCAGCATTCGGCGACCTTCCACGTCGGCAGCTTCGCGGTCGAGGGATACATGCCGACCAGGCCCGAGCGGCTCATGGTGGCCAACCGCTGCTTCTCCTCAGACGAGCCGACGATCGCGCCCGCGGCGTCCAGCATGACGAACTCGGGGTGGGTCAGCTGCAGCTGGTCGCGGAACCGGCCCACCTTGCCGACGAAGATGCCGCGGACGCCCTTGCCCAGCTCGCGCTCCCAGTAGTCGACCAGGTGATCGCGGCCGAAGAAGGTGACCGCCAGATAGCCGCGCCCGTCGGTCAGGGTCACCTCGAGCCGGCTCGGACGCCCGCCGCGACGCGACTGCGCCGGATAGCCGCCTGATCCGCGGATCACGTTGGTGCGGCTCACCCGCGCCATGACCGCCACGTGCTCGCCCTCTTCCAGGGTGGCCAGGTCGGTCAGTTCGGTGCCGGACAGGTAGCGCCGCGGCAGGTGGCGCAGCAGATCGCCGACGGTGTGCACGCGGAGCTTCTCGAACTCCTTGGCGGTGCGGGCACCCAGCACCTCGGCCACCGAGGTGTGCAGTTCGCGGTATGCCTGCGTCCGCCACATCACCATGGCCCGCAGCCTAACCGTGGTCGCTGACACCTCGGCGCCGACCTTCGTTCCGTTCCGATGGCGCCGGGGCAAGGTCGGACAAGCAAAAGGACCCGCCGCAGCGGGTCCTCAGCGTGCCGGAAGGTCAGCGGGTGACCTTGCCGGACTTCAGGCACGAAGTGCAGACGTTCAGCCGCTTGGGAGCGCCGCCCACCACCGCGCGGACGCGCTGGATGTTCGGGTTCCACCGACGGTTGGTCTTCTTCTTCGACCAGGGCACGTTGTGGCCAAAGCCTGGGCCCTTGGCGCAGATGTCACACACGGCAGCCACTGGTAACTCCTTGATTGCTTGGGTACGGCCCCACGACGAGGGCCTCAGCAACGATACCCGAGAGGACGCCGGGGCACCTAATCGAGGGCCGAGCCATCGCGAAGGGCGACAGTGAGCCCGGTGGGGCCCAGACTGGTGCCTTCCGGCCGGCGGTCTCCCGCCGGCCGCGACGAGCCGACCCCGCACTGCCGGCACAGACGTTATCTCAGAGAGGTGCTTCGATGACGACTCCGACCCCCGGCCCGCCGCCGTGGCGACCCGACCAGCAGGCCGCCTGGCAGCCCGGTCCACCGCAGCCCGCGCCGTCCGCCGCCGCTCCCCGGCCGGTCCGCCCGCTCGGCGGTTCCTTCCGCGGCCTGGCTGCCCTGACCCAGGTGATGCTGGGCGTGATCGTCCTGCTCGGCGGCTACGTCATCGCGCTCAGCCTGCGCGGTCTGCAGCTGGTGGACGCCCTCTCGTCGGGCACGGTGAGCGGAGCCGACGGGGAAGCCCTGGACGCCCAGATCCGGAGCGCCTCGATCCTGTACACGGTGGTGTTCCTGATCTGCGCCGGATGTTTCATGGCATGGAGCCACACGCTGCGGCGCAGCGATCGGGTCGCCCCCGAGGCGATGCGTTTCGTTCCCGGATGGACGATCGGCGGCTGGTTCGTCCCGGTGCTGAACTTCTTCCGCCCGATGCAGACGATGACCGATCTGTGGCGTGGGCTGGCCCGGCCGGCGGTCCCGCATCAGGCACCGGTTCAGCCGCCGGTGCCGGGGTTGATCCGGGCCTGGTGGATCGCGTTCCTCACCATGTCGATCGTCGGGCGGCTGCTCATCGCGAGCGTCCAGAACCTGCCGGCCACCCTGGAGACGGCCCGGCGGGCGTTCACCACCGAGATCGTCGTCGACGTGCTGAACATCGTCGCGGCGGTCCTGGCGATCCTGATGGTCCGGTTGGTCACCGCCCGGGCGCTGCGGACGCCTCCCGCGCCGGCACCCGGTCAGCCGTGGCAGGGTCCCGCCGCGTTTCCCTATCCGGCCGGCCCGCAGGCGCCCTGGCAGGCCGGCGCCCCGTCGTATCCGCCCCAGCCGGGTCCGCAGCAGTGGACACCGCCGCAGCAGCAGTGGCCGCAGTCCGCACCTCCCCAGCAGTAGGCACGCCGGCCGAGGGCCTTCCGGGCGGCTTGCGCGGTCGTCCGGGCTCGCTTAACGTCCGATCCGTGACGATGCCCCACCAGTTCCTGCCGTTCCTGGCGGCCGTCCTCGTGTTGACCCTGATTCCGGGGCCGGACATGGCCCTGGTCTTGAAGAACGGCGCCCGTGGTGGCGCCCGGGCCGCGTGGTGGACGGGCCTGGGCTGCTGCCTGGGCATCTCCGGCTGGGCGGCGGCGTCCGCATTCGGCCTGGCCGCGATCCTTGCGGCGTCCGCGACGGCGTTCACGGTGGTCAAGCTGGCCGGCGCCGCCTACCTGATCTATCTGGGCGTCATGGCGCTGTGGCACTCCCGCGGCGGACAGGCGGCACCGCTGGTCAGCGAGGCCCCCTCCGCGGTGGGCGCCCCGGCGGCGTTCCGGCAGGGGCTGATGAGCAACCTGCTCAATCCGAAGATCGCCCTGATCTTCCTCACCCTGATCCCGCAGTTCGTGACGCCGGGAGAGCCCGCCCTGTTCACCACGACGGTGCTGGCCGGGACCTTCCTGGTCTGGGCCGTGATCTGGTGGGGCCTCTTCGCGCTGGCGATCGGCTTCCTCGGACGCCTGCTCGCGCGTGGCCGCGTCCGGGTCTGGATCGAGCGGGTGACCGGGGTCGTCCTGATCGGCCTGGGGCTGCGGATCTTCGCCGGCGACCACTGAGGTCGCGCGCCGGGGCGCTTTGACCGGGATGGAGAATGGGGCCACCGGCCAGAGCCACTGGCCACCGTCCGGGAGCGAGCGAGATGACCGACAAGGGCAGCACCGAAGAGTTCGAGGTGACGGCCGGCAACGTGATCAAGAAGATCGCCGAGCTGATCCATGAGGGCAACGTGCGCCGGATCACCCTGAAGCGCGACGGCAAGACGTTGATCGAGATTCCGGTGAACGTCGGCGTGACGGTCGGGGCGATCACGGCCCTGGTGGCGCCCCTGCTGCTCGGCGTCGGCGCGATCGCCGCGGTCGTCAGCAAGGTCACCATCGTCGTGGAACGACCCCCGCAGCGGGACTGACCCGGTCGCGGGAGCCGCTCCGATGGCCGTCTACCTCGACCACAACGCCACCACCCCGATCGCACCCGAGGTGGCCGAGGCGATGTGGCCCTACCTCACCGAGCACTTCGGCAACCCGTCGAGCAGCAATCCGCAGGGACGGCTGGCCCGCCGGGCGATCGATGAGGCCCGCGAGCAGCTGGCGGCGCTGATCGGCGCGAGCCCCGACGAGATCACCTTCACCTCGGGCGGCACCGAGGCGAACAACCTCGCCATCCGTGGCGCCGCGGCCGTGGCCAGCACCGCGGTCGCCCTCACCTCGGTGGTGGAGCATCCGGCCACCGTCCAGCCGCTGGCGCTGCTGCGTGAGGCCGGCTGGAAGATCCATCGGTTACCGGTGGACGCCGCGGGCCGGGTCCGCGCCGACGACGTGCCGCCGGGCCCGATCGGGCTCGGCACCCTGATCCTCGCCCAGAACGAGGTCGGCACCCTGCAGCCGGTCGCCGAGGTGGCCGAGCGGGTGCACGCCGCGGGTGGCGTGATGCACGCCGACGGCGCCCAGGCCATCGGGAAGGTGCCGGTCGCGGTCGGCGAGCTGGGCGTCGATCTGCTCAGCGTCGCGGGCCACAAGCTGTACGCACCCAAGGGCGTCGGCGCGCTCTACGTCCGTCGCGGGACGCCGATCCGGCCGGTGCTGGTCGGTGCGGGTCAGGAGCGCGGCCTGCACCCGGCACCGAGAACGTCGCCGGCATCGTCGGGCTCGGCCGGGCCGCCGAATTGGCGCGGGACGTCCTGGACACCGAGCCCGGGCGGCAGCTCGCGTTGCGCGAACTGCTCTGGGCCGAGCTGTCGGCCGGGATCCCCGGGCTGGTGCGGATCAGCCCGCCGGACGGCTGCCTGCCCAACACGCTGATGGTCGCCGTCCCGGACCGCATCGGCAGCGACGTACTGGACGCCGTCGAGGGGGTCGCCGCGTCCACCGGCAGCGCCTGTCACTCCGGCGTCCACACCCCCGCCGAGACCCTGCTGGCGATGGGTGTCGCCCCCGAGCTCGCGTTGGGGGCGCTGCGCCTGTCGCTCGGCAGGAGCACGAGCGCGGACGACGCCCGGGCCGCCGCCGCGGCGATCGGCGCGGCGTGGGCACGTACCTGACGACCGCCGGCTGAGCGGGTCGGAACCTGGTCTTGTCGGAGCCGGGGTCTCGACAAGCTCGACCAACGGGGGGCGCGTCGTCGACGGCCGACTCAGGCGGCGACGACCACCGGCAGGATCATCGGACGCCGCCGGTAGGTGTTGCTCACCCACCGTCCGACGGTGCGGCGAACCACCTGCTGCAGGCCGCGGACGTCCTCGGAGCCGTCCGACATGGCGTCCACCACCGCCTTCGCGATCTGGTCCTTGATGCCGTTGAAGACGGAGTCGTCCTCGACGAAGCCGCGGGCGTGGATGTCCGGGCCGCTGACCAGGCTCATCGAATGCAGGTTCACCACCACGACGACGCTGATGAAGCCGTCCGCGCCGAGGATCTTGCGGTCGCTCAGCTCGGCGTCGCCGATGTCGCCCACGGTCGAACCGTCGACGAAGATATAGCCGCAGTCGAGCTTGCCGGCCACGCGAGCCCGGCCCTTGGCCAAGTCGATCACGCCGCCGTCCTCGACCACCAACGCACGGTCGCGCGGCACACCGGTGGCCACGGCCAGGTCGGCGTTGGCGATCAGGTGCCGGATCTCGCCGTGCACCGGCATCACGTTCCGGGGCTGGATCAGGTTGTAGCAGTACAGCAGCTCGCCCGCGGACGCGTGGCCCGACACGTGCACCAGCGCGTTGCCCTTGTGCACCACGGTCACCCCGTTGCGGGCCAGTCCGTTGATCACCCGGTAGACCGAGTTCTCGTTGCCGGGGATCAGCGAGGACGCCAGCAGCACCACGTCGCCGGGGCCGGCCTTGACCACCGGATGCTCGTGGTTGGAGATCCGGGACAGCGCCGACAGCGGCTCGCCCTGCGAACCGGTGGAGATCATCACCACCTTGTCGTCGGGGTAGTTGTCGAGCTGCTTGAGTTCGATCAGGGTGTCGGCCGGCACCTTCAGGTAGCCGAGCTCCTGGGCGACCGTCATGTTGCGCACCATCGAGCGGCCGATGTAGACCACCTTGCGGCCGTGCCTCACGGCGGCGTCCAACACCTGCTGGACCCGGTGCACGTGCGAGGCGAAGCAGGCCACGATCAGCTTCTGCTTGGCCTGGCTGAACACCCGTTCCATGGCCGGCTCGATGTCGCGTTCGTGGGTGGTGAAGCCGGGGCTCTCGGCGTTGGTCGAGTCGGCCATGAACAGGTCGACGCCCTCCTCGCCGAGCCGCGCGAAGCCACGCAGGTCGGTGAGCCGGCGGTCCAGCGGCAGCTGGTCCATCTTGAAGTCGCCGGTGTGCAGCACCAGGCCGGCCGGCGTCCGGATGGCGACGGCGAGGGCGTCCGGGATGGAGTGGTTGACGGCCAGGAACTCGAGGTCGAACTCGCCGACCTTGATCCGGGTGCCCTCGGTGACCACGCGAAGGTCGACGTCGCGCAGCCGGTGCTCGCGCAGCTTCTCGCGGACCAGCGCCAGGGTGAGCCGGGAGCCGATCACCGGAATGTCGGGCCGGCTGCGCAGCAGGTAGGGCACGGCGCCGATGTGGTCCTCGTGGCCGTGGGTCAGCACCAGCGCCTGGATGTCGTCGAACCGTTCCTCGAGCAGGTGCAGCCCGGGCAGGATCAGGTCGACGCCGGGATGGTCGTCGGAGGGGAACAGGACGCCGCAGTCGACCAGCAGCAGTTGCCCGTTCATCTCGAAGCTGGTGCTGTTGCGGCCGACGTCGCCGAGGCCGCCGAGCGGAATGACCCGCAGGGTGTCACGGGCCAGCTTGGGGGGTGTCTTCAGAGACTCACGCACATCGTTCACCCTATCGTCGCGAGCCACCGGCCCTGACCGCGGCGGGGCGATGGCGCCCGTTAGCATGAGGGCGTGATCGCCGATTCCGTCCGCTTGGCCCTGCCCGTCGAGGCCGCCCAGATCGCGGCGATCCAGCGTCGCGCCTGGAGTCAGCAGCTGCCGGCCGACGTGGCCGACTCCGTCCTGCCCGGCGTCGGCCTCGAGGCGATGACGCAGTCCTGGCACGCGGCGATCGTCCGTCCGCCGCTGGCCCAGTTCCGGGTGCTGGTCGCCGTGGCCGACGACCGGGTGGTGGGTTTCGCCGCGCTCGGGCCCAGCGACGACCCGGACGCCGAGGCCGGCGAGGACGGCATCGTCGCCGAGTTCGCCATCGATCCGTTGGCGCAGCGCTCCGGGCACGGATCGCGGCTGCTGAACGCCTGCGTGGACACCCTGCGCGCCGACGGCTTCGGACGCGCCACCTGGTGGGTGCGCTCCACCGACGACGCGCTGCGCCGCTTCCTGGTCGAGGCCGGCTGGGCCGCCGACGGCGGGCATCAGGAGGTCGCCGCCGGCGACGACGCCGCCCGGCTCAAGCTCGTCCGGCTGCACACCGACATCTCGGCACGGTGATCGGCGCGTCCTAGGGTGGACGCCGGAAGGGAGCGGACGTGAGCGAGCACGAGGAAAACGGCAAGGGTGGGACCTACTCCATGGCGGGCCAGGAGTACGTCCGGGACACCCGCTACATCAACGACCGGATCGTCGCCGACCCCCGCGACCCCGGTGAGTGGCCGGTGCAGGCCGGACGGTACAGGCTGATCGCGGCGCGGGCCTGTCCGTGGGCCAACCGGGCGTTGATCGTCCGGCGGCTGCTCGGGCTGGAGGACGCCCTCTCGGTCGGCATGCCCGAGCCCACCCACGACGCCGACTCCTGGACGTTCGGCCTCGACCCGGGTGGCGTCGACCCGGTACTGGGCATCCACAAGCTCAAGGACGCCTACCTGAAGCGCTTCCCGGACTACCCGCGCGGCATCACCGTCCCGGCGATCGTCGAGGTCGCCACCGGCGAGGTGGTCACCAACGACTTCGCCCCGATCACCGAGGACTTCTCCACCCAGTGGACGGCGTTCCACCGCGCCGGCGCCCCCGACCTGTGGCCGGAGGCCGTCCGCGCCGAGATGGAGCAGGTGATGCGGCGCGTCTACACCGAGGTGAACAACGGCGTGTACCGCTGCGGCTTCGCCGGCACCCAGGACGCCTACGACGCCGCCTACGCCCGGCTCTGGACGGCGATGGACTGGCTCGAGGAGCGGCTGACCGACCGCCGCTACCTGATGGGCGACTCGATCACCGAGGCCGACGTCCGGCTGTTCACCACCCTGGTCCGGTTCGACCCGGTCTACCACGGGCACTTCAAGTGCAACCGCAACAAGCTGACCGAGATGCCGGCGCTGTGGGGGTATGCCCGCGACCTGTACCAGACCCCCGGTTTCGGCGACACGGTCGACTTCGTCCAGATCAAGCAGCACTACTACCTGGTGCACCGCGACCTGAACCCGCTCGGCATCGTGCCCGACGGGCCCGACCTGTCCGGCTGGCTCACCCCGCACGGGCGCGAGGCGCTGGGCGGGCGTCCGTTCGGGGACGGGACGCCGCCCGGTCCCGTGCGTCGGGGCGAGGAAGTGCCGAATCCGCTGAGGTAGGGGTCCGGGTTTCGACAGGCTCAACCAGCGACCGTCGTTGGTCGAGCTTGTCGAGACCCCATGGCGGTGGGTTTCGACAGGCTCAACCAGCGACCGGCTAACCGGCGATCTCCTCGAACCGGCTCAGCGCGCGGAGCTTGTTGGTGGCGTCCAGGGCGGCCACCTTGTAGGCCTCCGACAAGGTCGGATAGTTGAAGACCGTGTCGACCAGGTAGTCCACCGTGCCGCCGCAGCCCATCACCGCCTGGCCGATGTGCACCAGGTCGGTGGCCCCGGTGCCGAACACGTGGACGCCGAGCAGCGTCCGGTCGACGCTGTGCACCAGCAGCTTGAGCATGCCGTAGGAGTCGCCGACGATCTGCCCGCGGGCCAGCTCGCGGTAGCGGGACAGCCCGGTCTCGTACGGCACCGACTCGCCGGTCAGCTCGTCCTCGCTCTTCCCGACGTAGGAGATCTCGGGAATCGTGTAGATGCCGATCGGCTGCAGCGGGGTGATGGCGCCCGGCTGCTCCCCCATCGCGTGCATGGCGGCCAGCCGGCCCTGCTCCATCGACGTCGCGGCCAGCGCCGGGAAGCCGATCACGTCGCCGACGGCGTAGATGTGCTGCTGGGCGGTCCGGAAGTGCGGGTCGACCGCGATCCGGCCGCGCCGGTCGGCCTCCAGCCCGGCGTTCTCCAGCGACAGCGCCGCGGTCGCGCCCTGGCGTCCGGCCGAGTACATCACCGTCTCGGCGGGGATGCGCTTGCCGCTGCCCAGCGTGGTGATGGTGCCGTGGGAGGTGCGCTCCACCCGCTCGACCGCCTCGCCGAACCGGAAGGTGACCGACAGGTCGCGCAGGTGGAAGCGCAGCGACTCGACGATCTCGGCGTCGCAGAAGTCCAGCATGGAGGGCCGGGAGTCGACCACGGTCACCCGGGTGCCCAGCGCCGCGAACATGGACGCGTACTCGATGCCGATCACCCCGGCGCCGACGACCACCATGGTTCCCGGCACCCGCTGCAGGTTGAGGATGCCGTCGGAGTCGACCACGTTCTCCTCGTCGAACTCGACGTTGTCGGGCCGGGCCGGCTCGGTGCCCGGCGCCAGCACGATCCGGTGCGCGCTGACGGTGTGGTGATCGATCCCTTCCACCTTCATCGTGTGCGGGTCGACGAACGAGGCGTCCCCGCTGTACAGGGCGACATGGTTGCGCAGCAGCTGGTTGCGGACGACCTGGGTCTCGCGCCCGATGACGTGCTGGGTGCGGGCGGTCAGGTCGGCGATGGTGATCTCGTCCTTGACCCGGTAGGACGCCCCGTACAGGTCGCGCTGATGCATGCCCGTCAGGTAGAGGACGGCCTCGCGCAGCGTCTTGGACGGGATCGTCCCGGTGTTGATGCAGACCCCGCCGAGCATCTGCCGGCGATCGACGATGGCCACCCGGTGCCCCAGCTTCGCGGCGGCGATCGCGGCCCGCTGACCGCCCGGGCCGCTACCCACCACCAGCAGGTCGTAGTCGTACTTCATCGCGGTCTCCGTCCGTGCGGCTGTCGCGATTATGCGCCCCGACAAGCGCCGACGGCAATCGTCGGCAGATTACGGTCGCGTGATCAGGACCACAGCCGGTGGTAGGCGTTGATCGCGGGCTGCCCGCCCAGGTGCGCGTAGAGCACGGTGGAGTCGCGGCCGATCTCGCCCGAGGTGACCAGGTCGATCAGCCCGGCCAGCGACTTGCCCTCGTAGACCGGGTCGGTGATCATCGCCTCCAGCTGGGCACCGAGGGCGATCGCGTTCATCGTCGACTCGACCGGAATGCCGTAGAGCTCCCCCGCCCAGCCCTCCAGCACCGTGACCTCGTCGTCGCGCAGGTCGCGGTTCAGCCCGATCAGCTCGGCGGTGTTGCGGGCGATCCGGGCCACCTGGTCGCGGGTCTGCTGCAGCGTCGCCGAGGCGTCGATGCCGATCACCCGGCGCTTCACCCCGGTCAGGTCCTCCAGCGCCGCGAAGCCCGCGATCATCCCGGCATGGGTCGAGCCGGTCACCGTGCAGACGATGATCGTGTCGAAGAACACGCCCAGTTCCCGCTCCTGCTCGGCCACCTCGAAGGCCCAGTTGGCGAAGCCGAGCCCGCCCAGCGGATGCTCCGAGGCTCCGGCCGGGATCGGGTACGGCTTCCCGCCGGACGCCTCGACCTCGGCGAGCGCGTTCTTCCAGGAGTCGCGGATGCCGATGTCGAAGCCGGCCGGGTCGAGCCGGGAGTCGGCGCCCATCATCCGGGACAGCAGGATGTTGCCGACCTTGTCGTTCATCGGGTCGTCCCAGGGCACCCAGTGCTCCTGCACCAGCCGGCACTTCAGCCCCAGATGCGCGGCGACGGCCGCGACCTGCCGGGTGTGGTTGGACTGGTAGCCGCCGATCGAGACCAGCGTGTCGGCGCCGCTGGCCAGCACGTCCGGGACGATGTATTCCAGCTTGCGCACCTTGTTGCCGCCGAACGCGAGGCCGCTGTTGACGTCCTCGCGCTTGGCCCAGACCTGCGCGCCGCCCAGGTGCTGGCTGAGCCGCTTCAGCGGGTGGACGGGGCTGGGCCCGAAGGTCAGCGGATGGCGGGGAAAGTCGGCGATGGACATCGGTGCTCCTGGCGTTGGCTTGGGTGGAGGCTATCGCCGCCGCGGCCGGGCCGCGACGGGTGCCCGGGCAACCGTTCGGCTCAGCGCCCCACCGGCACGTCGGCGGCGGTGAGTTGGGCGACCAGGCCGCCCTCGGCGACGCTCACCCCGGTGACCCGGACGCCGTCGCCGGCGGCCAGCGAGATCGGTTTCACCACCCGGTCGATGATCTGCTGCGACACCGACTCGCTGATCTCGACGCCGG
>WBZS01002094.1_pt1 | contig 13267 bp, 14 predicted proteins | sample 5204201 | NCBI WGS metagenome assembly WBZS01 (sample SAMN12344357, study PRJNA552823) | activated sludge metagenome | biome: Activated sludge suspended growth; feature: Nitrification reactor; material: Wastewater; isolation source: activated sludge from nitrification reactor of wastewater...
TTACTTCATCCGGCACCAGTTCGCCTTTATCCATGTACTTTTTAGCTTCCACACCAAGAGGTGTTTCGTTTTTCAGTTCAGAACGGAATAAATCGCCGGTTGAAATGTGATACAGATTGAATTCTTCTGCGAGTTTTACTGCTTGTGTGCCTTTTCCGCTTCCCGGAGGACCAAACAAAATTAAGTTTATCATTTTGGAATTGATATTGTAAGCAGCAAAGATAGCAAAAAGCTATATTTCTATTATTTCGACAAGATTAAGTAATTGTTTTATGATAATATAACTAAATAAGGCTTCCGATATGATAAATATCATATGAATTGGCTGGTAAATGGACTAATTTTATAAAAAGCAAAATGTATGAAAACAATAATAGTCCCAACAGATTTTTCCAATGCAGCCGATAATGCGTTAAATGCCGCTAAAATGATTGCCCGAAAAACAAAAGCAAGCATTCATCTGGCAAATTTTTATTCCATTCCTGCAGCAGATTATTCTTATCCCGATATCAGTATGCCGGCAGAAATACTGGAACAAATTCGTAAAGCGGCAATTGAGGGGATTGGCAAGTTATCCGGCGAACTGAAAGCAGAAGGCTTTTCTGTGGAATCTACCATAGAAATGGGTATGGTATCTGATGAGATTGTGGATTTGGGAAATAAAATAAACGCAGATTTGATTGTGATGGGCACCACCGGTGCCAGCGGAATCGTGAATAAAATAATTGGAAGCAATGCCGCTCATGTTATGCGACGAACCACACTTCCGATTATGCTGGTTCCGCAAGGTTGTATTTGCGATGGTTTCAATAACGTGGTATATCTCGACCAGTTGAAGGAAGACGATACAGCGGTATTATCAAAACTCTTTGCTTTTGGTGATGAAATGGGAATCAGAAATATTAAACTGTTGAATGTAAACACGGGATTTTTCTTTCAGCCCATCAACGAACACTTAATGATACAGCTGGACAGAGCATTTGGTTTGGAAAAGATAAAACTGGAAACGGTGGACGGCACTGACGTAAAAGAGGGAATAGATCATTATCTGGAGAATCATCTGGTAGACTTGGTGGTGATGTCTACGCATAAGAAAACATTTTTAGAAAGAATTTTTGAGAGCAGCAATACAAAAGAGATGGCGCTTTACAGCAAAGTTCCTTTACTGGTGTATCACAAAGAATAGTTTAAGAATTCGATGGTTCAATTAAATCCCAAAGATTGCCGTACAGGTCTTCAAACACGGCAACGGTTCCGTATGCTTCTGTAATTGGCTGCCTGATAATTTTAATGTTTTGTTTCTGCAGGTTTTCAAAGTCTCTGCTGAAGTTATCAGTATATAAAAATAAAAAAACGCGACCTCCTGTTTGATTGCCCACGCTTGATAATTGGGATGCTGATGCTGCTTTTGCCAGTAATAAACGGCATTCCTGAAAGCCCTTCGGGGCAACAAGTACCCAACGTTTGGTGTCACTCAGTATAGTATCTTCAATAAGATCGAAATGTAATTTTTGGGTATAAAACTCAATTGCTTTATCATAGTCATCTACGACTAACGCTATATGTGCAATATGTTGTTTCATCTTTAGGTCAGGAATGTTAGTACAAAATTCTCGCCTTGATGGTGTTTTTTACTTTTTTCAGATCTTCCATCATTTCCAAATCTGCATTGGCATCTACGTCTAATACAACATAGCCAATCGTTTCATTGGTTTTTAAATATTGCGCTAAAATATTTACGTGATGTTTGGAAAGGGTGGAGTTAATCTCACTCAACACACCCGGTACATTCTGGTGGATATGCAATACACGTCTGGTGTTGTGCTGTACGGATAAACTGATTTCCGGCACTGACATAGAGCCTAATGTGCTGCCGTTGTCTAAATAACCGGTTAGTTTTACCGCCACTTCCGTACCTATATTTTCCTGCGCTTCCTGAGTACTTCCGCCAACATGTGGTGTGAGAATTACACTATCTAATCCAACTAAAGAAGACACAAAGCCCGGTCCGTTTTGTTTAGGTTCAGAAGGGAATACATCAATGGCTGCACCGCCCACTTTGCCGCTCTTTACAGCTTCCGTTAGTGCTTCAATATCCACTACCGAACCACGGGAAAGGTTCTGGAAAATTACGCCGTCTTTCATCAGTGCAAATTCTTTCGCACTAATCATATTTTTGGTTTGCGGCGTAGCCGGAACATGTAAGGTTACAATGTCAGATTGAGCCAGTAATTCTTCCAGTGTATCTACCACATTGGCATTTCCCAGTGGTAATTTAGGTTCAATGTCAAAATAAATCACTTTCAAACCCATGCTTTCTCCCATCACAGATACTTGTGTGCCGATATGACCATAGCCCACAATTCCGATGGTTTTACCGCGCAATTCATAACTTCTGGCTGCTGTTTTTTGCCAGTTGCCTTCATGCATGTATTTATTTTTTTGAGGAATGCCACGCAGCAGCATAATCGAATTTCCGATAATCAGTTCTGCTACGGAACGCGTATTGGAGTAAGGTGAATTAAATACCGGAATACCCAATTCTGTTGCTTTCGCCATGTCTACCTGGTTGGTGCCGATACAAAAACAACCAATCGTCATCAGTTTTTTAGCTTTCTCCAAAACAGCTGCCGTTAAATTGGTTTTGGAGCGAATGCCGATAATATGATAGTTTTCTATGCAATCCAGCAGTTCCTGCTCGGTCATTGCTTCTTTGTAGCTATCAATCGTAGCGTATCCTTTTTTATGAAATTCGTTGAAGGCAGATTGATGTAAACCTTCCAGTAACAGAATTTTGATTTTGTCTTTCGGGAATGAAACTTCTTTTGTCATGATTATCAAAAATAAGAATTATCAAACAGATAATTTTATAATCAGTATGATAACAATGTTTATTTAAGGTTTTGGTAAAAGTGAAAAAGTATTTATATATTTGTATTAATAAAAAAATATGAGATTATACTTTTTGCCAATTTTTATTTCAATTATAGTTTTAGGTTCTTGTAAGAAATCTAATAATAATGAAACACCAGAAAGCCAATTTAAACAATATGAAGGCACATGGTTGGTTGCAGAAACAGACAATGGTGGTTCGACCATAAACTATACTACGAATTTGACTGTAAATAGTGATGGATCCATTACATTTTCTAATTTAAGTGTTTATCATAAGATAATTACTGCTTCTTACGATAATAGCTCTTCTCCACCACACAAGTTTTCAGGAATTTTGGTAGATGTTTCTACCAATACAACATTATCGGCATATTTTTCATTTCAGTCTGACGCTACTTCAAAAACAATGAATGCATCTTTAACTTATTTTCCAGATGGTGGTGTAGGAATCTCAGGAAGCACTTTAAATGCAATAAAAGAATAGTTTACTCAACAGCATTATTCAAAAAATCAATAAAAGGTTTTACCGTAACGGAAAGTTCCGTAATAGTTTTTTTAAAATCTTTAGAAGTCAGGTCTTCATCTTTTAATTTCTTGAAAACAGTAAAGCCTTTTAATTTTAAATATTCAATGGCTTCATTCGTTTCTTCGTAGCCTTTTGGTGGTCTTTTTAATTTATTTTCAGTGCTTAAATCACCAAAGCTATCTTGGAATTTTTTGGAAGAAATTATCTTTTTGAAATCAGAAAAATTATAATCGATTTCCTGTCTTATTTTGGCTAATTCATCCGGCATCGGCATGTAATTTCCTGCACCGAAAAAGCAATTACCCGGTTCAATGTGCAGGTAAAAGCCTGCCGTATTACTGCCTTTTCCGCCTTTGTTTAAATAAGCACCCAAGTTGTTTTTGTAAGGATCTTTATTGGCAGAAAAACGAACATCCCGGTTGATTCTGAAAATACATTTTTTAGATTCTAAACCGATGATGGACTCATCCTTTTTACCATAATTTTTAATCCATTCATCTACAAAAGATTTTATCTCGGTTTGTGCGTTTTCGTATCGTTTCCTGTTTGCCTCAAACCAGTTTTTATTGTTGTGCTTCTTTAATTCCGCTAAGAATTTAAGCGTATCACTTGATAACATTTTTCTTCAGTTTTTGCTCGTTTTTGATAATCATTTCCAGGGTATCTTTTTTCAGCAATTCCACCGTTTCATTGCGTATAGCTAAAAAAGCATGCCGGATGCCACAGGTCACTTCATCCTCACATTCATCGCATTTTTCATAGTATTTATGCGTCACACAAGGCAATAAACCGATAGCTCCGTCGAAATAGCGAATAATTTCCGCCAGATTTACATCTGCCGGGTGTTTAATTAAATAATAGCCGCCGCCTTTTCCTTTTTTGGAATTCAGAATACCGGCATTGCGCAAATCCAGCAAAATGGTTTCCAGAAACTTCTTTGGAATGTGTTCATGTTCTGCAATTTCACTGATTAAAACCGGCTCTTTCGGCGGTTTTTTTGCCAGATATACTAATGCATTAATGGCGTATTTGGTTTTTTTAGATAACACTGTTTAATCAGATAATTTGACGATGAGATAATCAGATTATTTATATAATCTCTTAAAGATACTCAATTTTTTAAAAGCCTATGGATTTAATAGACAAATAATTTGTAACAAACGTAATTCCTGTGAATAAAAACTTATTACTTATTACTTACTCCTTACTACTTTTACACTATGAGTTTTAAGTATAACGCAAGCACTTTAACCACCTTAGAATCTATTTTCAAGGAGAATCACTATGTGATTCGTTATGAAAAAGGCAGATTCCAATCCGGCTATTGTATTTTGCAGGATAAGAGAGTAGCTGTAGTAAACAAGTTTTTTGAAACGGAAGCACGCATTAATGCGTTAATTGATATTCTGTCGCAAATTCAAGTAGATGTAAATTTGTTAGACGAAAAACAACTCAAATTATACGAACAACTGGCTCAGCAGAAGCTGGAACTGGAGTAATCTTACCCTTCATTTACAATTAATATGAAATTCACTTTTCTCGGAACAGGCACATCACAGGGCGTACCGGTTATTACCTGTACATGTGAAGTCTGTCAGTCTGCAGATAAAAAAAATAACCGTACCCGTACTTCTTTAATGATTCAGTCTGAAACTACCACGGTGGTGATTGATACAGGTCCGGATTTTCGTGCGCAGATGCTAAGGGAAAATGTGCAGGACTTGGATGCCGTGGTTTTTACACACGGCCATAAAGACCATGTTGCCGGATTGGATGATATTCGTCCGTTTAATTACTTGCTTGGTAAAACAATTGATGTTTATGCGGAAGAACGTGTACAGCAAGTTTTAAAAAGAGAGTTTTCGTATGCGTTTGAACCGCAGGATTATTTAGGCGCACCGCAGATAAATTTAAAATCGATAGATGAAATACCTTTTGTGATTGGTGATATTCCTTTTACTCCTGTTCGCGTATTTCATAAAGAGTTGCCGGTGCTGGGATTTCGGGTAGGCGATTTTACCTATATCACGGATGCTAATTTTATAGCGGAAGAAGAATTGGAAAAAATCAAAGGAAGCAAAATATTAGTGTTGAATGCCTTAAGGAGAGAAACACATTATTCTCATTTTAATTTAGAGCAAGCCATAGAAATTGTGAATAAGATAAAACCGGAACAGGCATATTTTACACATATTTCGCATCATTTAGGGTTGCATGAAACAGTAGAAAAAGAGTTGCCTTCCACGATGTTTCTGGCCTATGACGGATTGGTGATTAATAATTACGGTTAACAATGTACAATTGGCAATTTTACAAGCCCATCGTTTATCGTTAATTAGTCTTTGGTTTGTATTTAGATGCTGTCAGAATTTTTTGTCCGTCTTTAATGGCAACCAATTGCTTTAATGTCGTTTTTGGATTTTCCTTCATATAGGCTTTTACAATTTGCCAGCCCAGCCACGCGCCCACTCTTCCGGGGCTTTCTTTAGGCATGCCGTAGGTAGTAGGGCCGTCTTTTACATATTTGAATTGCTCGAAATCTGTATTATACAATATGTTTTCATTTAAAAAGAATGCCCATATCTGCGGTTCACTTTCAACACAAAATTTCCAGTGCTTCTCATCGTATTTGATAATATCATTTTCTTTCTTGTCAGGCAGCAAACTCTGAATGAAATATAAAATTTTACCTTCTGCAATCATTTTATCTAACAAAGTAGATTTGTCATCAGGAGCGGGAATAATATTAGCTCCCAGTACATTTGCACAATCTATCGCCATATATTTTTTATCAAAAGTCGGAATCATAAAAGATGTTTCCGCAAAAACAGAAGGGTAGTAGATATACTTTGGCCCCAGGTATTTATCTAATGAGATACCAAGAATAGAATCGGTAGCGGTAAAAACAGAATATGAGAATTCAGAAATGCAGGTTACAACTTTTGGTGTTGGCTTTTCAGGAAAGTAACTTTTGTAATTGGCAAAAGCTATTTGTAAATCATCCTTTAAAAAATCGAGATTACCTAATTTATACTCTACCGTATCATACAAACCTTTCATGGCTTTCTTGGTAATGAAATCCTGCATCACATTCAATTGTGTTCCTATATCGCCGGCTGCAGGAATGTTCAGTACCTGATTGTAAAATATGTTGTAAAACGTTGGATACTTCTGCTGCAACTTGACTAAATCAACATCTAATTTATTGGGATCGCAGGCAAATAATTCTTTCTCAAACCTTATTATATCTACGTTTATTTCTGATTTTTTTACATCTTTCTCTTTTTTAGGAAGATTGGTTTGGCGGTTGCAGGTGCAGGAAATGATGCCTGCTAAAATAAAAACGAATAAGATTATCTTTTTAAGAGAGTTCATTTTACAAGATTTGTGTTGCAAAAATAAGATAAAAAACAGCATGTCAATATTTATTTAACTTAACTTATTACATTATACTTAGTACTTTTGAATCATGAAAATCGGATTAGCACAGCTTAATTATATGATTGGCGATTTCAACGGCAATTTCGAAAAAATGAAATCTGCTATTGAAAAAGGAATCGCCGCCAATGCGGATTTATTATTGTTCAGCGAATTGTCTGTTTGCGGTTATCCTCCGCGCGATTTCTTAGAATTCCATCATTTTATAAATGAGTGTGAAAATGTTATCCATAAATTAGCTGCGGTTGCAGGCAATAAGATTGCCATTATTGTGGGGGCGCCTTCAAAAAACCCGACAAAACACGGGAAGGATTTATATAACTCTGCTTATTTTATCGAAGACGGTAAAGTAAAATTTCTGGCACACAAAGCTTTATTGCCAACGTATGATGTATTTGATGAGTACCGGTATTTTGAACCCAATAAAGAGTTTAATCTGGTAGAATTTAAAGGTAAAAAATTAGCGATTACCGTTTGTGAAGATATCTGGGATACAGGGGAAACAAATCCCTTGTACAGAATAAATCCGGTAGCGGAGCTGGCAAAACTACAGCCGGATATATTAATCAATCTATCCGCATCGCCTTTTAATTACAAGCAGGCAGCAAAACGAATTGATGTGGTACGTAGAAATGCTATGCAGTTCAATTTGCCGGTATTTTATTGTAATTGCGTAGGCGCACAAACAGAATTAATTTTCGACGGTGGTTCTGTGGTGATGAATGCAAAGGGTCGTGTTTTTAAAGAGCTGGATTATTTTCAGGAAGAAGTGTTCTTTTGTGAACTGGAGGATGTTGAGCAAAATGAAATAAATCATGAATTAGACAAAAATCCAACAAAACTAATACATGATGCATTAGTGTGTGGCGTTCAGAATTATTTTCAAAAATTAGGATTTAAAAAAGCTATTTTAGGATTGAGCGGCGGGGTGGATTCGGCATTGGTACTGGTGTTGGCGGTGCGTGCGCTTGGTAAAGAAAATGTATTGAGTGTGCTGATGCCCTCGCAATTCTCTACGTCACATTCGGTGGATGATAGTTTAAGGCTATTGGAGAATTTAGATTCGCCGCATAAAATTATTCCCATTAAAGAAGTGTTTGACGTTTATGATAAAATCCTGCAGCCGCATTTTGAAAATAAACCATTTGATGTGACGGAAGAAAATCTGCAGGCCAGAATCCGCGGAAATTATCTAATGGCCTTGAGCAATAAATTCGGATACATCTTATTAAACACCACCAATAAAAGCGAAGCAGCGGTTGGCTACGGAACCTTATACGGTGATATGTGCGGCGGTTTAGCTGTACTGGCTGATGTTTACAAAACGCAGATTTATGAAGTGTGTAATTACATTAACAAAGACGAAGAAATTATACCAACTCATATCCTGACAAAAGCACCGAGTGCGGAATTGCGTCCAGGGCAAAAGGATTCCGATTCGTTGCCGGATTATGATGTGCTGGATAAAGTATTGTTAGAGTATATCGAACATCATCAGGGACCGGATGAAATAGAACAACTTGGTTTTGATGAAAAATTAATTACCAGAATTTTACGTATGGTGAACCGGAATGAATTTAAGCGCCATCAAACGCCACCTATTTTGCGTGTATCACCAAAAGCATTTGGCAGCGGGCGAAGATTGCCTATTGTTGGGAAATATCTGGAAAGTTAGAACATCATGCAAATCAACTTTCTCAGAAATAAAATCATCGATTATCCGTCCGGTTCTGCACTGGAATACCGCAACAATATATTGTATGTTATAGGAGATGATGTGAATTATATTTTGTGTCTGGATAAGAACTGGAATGAAGTTAATCATCTGAAGTTATTTGAATACGAGGGTGTTCGCATTCCGAAGCCGGAGAAACCTGATTTGGAATGTGCTACGATTATCGGTGATATGTTGTATGTGGTTGGTTCTGGTTCTGTGTCACCACAGCGCGATGTGGCATTTTTGGTTAATCTTGCGGAAGAAAAAATAAAGAAAATAAGTACAGCCGCATTTTATTCTATTTTCAGAGACAGAAATCTGATTGCAGAAATGAATATTGAAGGGTTTACTGATTGCAAAGACAAATTATTATTTTTTAATCGCGGAAATACACAACAACCTAACCAATTAATTATTACCGATCAGAAAATTTTAAAGAAACAATTTCCTGATAAATTTAAAGTCATGCCTGTAAAGATTGGCAAACTAAATAATATCAATCTTGGAATTTCCGGTGCTTGTTACGATGAAAAGAATGACATTTTATTACTGACCGCTTCTGCTGAAGATACCAATAATGCGTATGATGACGGTGAGATTATTGGCAGCACAATTGGAATTGTTTATAATGCTTATAAAAAACTAAACGAGCAAGAATTTGTGATTGATGAGTTAATAGAACTAGATGCAGTTAATCCTGTTTTTGAAAAACAAAAGATAGAATCCATTTGTATTACTAATCATTCAGAAAATAAATATACCTGCACTTTGGTTGCCGATAATGATGACGGGAAATCGGTACTGTTTGAAGTGGAAATTACCATATAAAAAGGCATCATAAAATGATGCCTTTTTCTTAGTTCTTTAGTCTGTAGTATTATTTTATTTTTTTGTATCTAGTGCGCTATTGATTAAGTAAACGATATGTGCTCTGTGTGCCGCTGTAGCAGGATCACCGCCGGTATTAGCTTCCATCCATGTAAGAATACGCTGCACTTCGCCGAATGCCGCCGACTTGGAGGTATATGCATATGCAGATTTTGCGTCAACTATATTTAATAATCTGCTTACATATTCTTCCTGTAAATTCTGACGTATGGTAGATACGGAAGCACCTAAATCCTCTATAAAAATACCGTTCGTTACGTCTTTCAGCATGGCATTCACACTGTATTTATTGCCGTATAACTTAGTGTCTGTTAAGCGCAGCATAACCGTGTTGTTTAGTAGCTCATCCAATACTGCACGTTGTGTATTCAGGATTCTGTCGTGAATCTTAGGGTCTTCATTTTCTCTTCTGAAATCATACCCTCTGCGTTGCATTTGTAAGTAGGTGTAAATATTATTTGGTGTTTTAAATGCATTTTTTGAAAAAGCATATTGCGTTAATGCCTGCATGGCTCTCTTTTGTTCAGTGTAAGGTACCGGTGTAAAAGGTTTGCTTGCCGTGTCTTGACCCACGAAATTTCTGTTTACATATACTCCGCCGATATATCTTCCGATTACGTTTAAACTGCGTGCATAATGTCCTGATAGAGCAAGATAACCATTGCGTAATTCATGGTATGATTTGTTAGGCGTGCTGTATTTTTTTAATAATTTAGGCAACGCATCATTCACCATTTTTATATTTCCGATAGCATATCCTATGGCATCATCTGACATATCATATAAATTGGCTCTTGGGTCAATTCCTCTGCCAACAGAACGCATGTCATCAGCGTCATTCATAAAACGGTTTTCTTTTTTTACTGATTCCGCCAGGATTTTTTGCAGCGTTTCTTTTTCCTCCGCATCGTTTACTGTATTTACATATCCGTACTGTATGGCCCATTTGTCATAAGGACCCGGCTTGATGTCAAAAAATAAACCTTGTTTTGTTTTATCCGGTGAAATATTCGGTATGGTATAATCCATCACAGAGGCTGTTAAGCCAATAGTAGCGCCCAGTACCGGATCTTGTATCTCCTGTGGCGTGTGTAATTGCGAAGCAATAAAATTATGATTTAATCCAAACGTATGTCCAACTTCATGCAATACTAAATCATATAAAGCTTGTTTAATGAACTCATCTTTATTAATTTCAGAGAAATCGAAAGCATTTATTATTTGCGTTCCGTATAAAATATTCTGATGCATAGCTTCACCATAAGCACAATTATCATAATTTAAGTTGCTTTCCGGCTGCAAATTATCTAAGGCCGCAACGTCATATAATTTTTCGTAAGGTAATCGATTGCTCAGGTATATAAATTCCAGCATGATATCTGCACCGAGAATTTGTCCGGTACGCGGATTTACAAAACTTGGTCCATAACCGCCATAAGGCGGGCGAGGAGACGATGTCCAGCGGATTACATTATAACGGATATCCTGCGCATCCCAGCTTGCCGTATCAGGTTGTTCGTAGCATTCAACCGCATTTTTAAATCCAGCCGTTTCAAAAGCTTCATTCCAGGCCAGTACGGCATTTTTAATAATTGGTCTGAATTCTTTCGGTGTGGTGTTTTCAATCCACCAGGTAATCGGTTTTACCGGCTCTGAAATTTTTGCATCCGGATCTTTCTTTTGCAAATCCCAGCGGTGAATTAAATCTTTCCAGGGTGTTGCGCTGGTAGAAGTCTGGTCTGTTACTTTTTCTATAAAATAACCTACGCGCGGATCGTCATATCTTGGTTTAAAATTATTTTGAGGTACTTCAATTAAGCTATGTTGTAGTTTTACGGAAACGAAACGTGCGTCCGTAACTTCATCTGTTCCGTTATTTACAGGAGATGGGTTTTCGTAAATGTATTCAACGGCAATGTCGCTATTTTCCGGATAATTATTAATTGACAGGTATTTAGATTTTTTGCTGCTTAAGGTTCCCAATGTAAATGCATCTGCTTTGTCCGTAGGCATTTTAGTTGGTTTTATTTGTGTGAGATTTTCTCCCAGAAATAAATTATCTGTTTCAATCAGATAGGTTTTCTTTTTAGATTTATCATCCGCCGTTAAAGCAGCGATTTTTTCAGAATAGAAAAGCGGCTGGTTGATATTTGCATTTTCAGCTTTGCTGAGCTCGGTGTTTTTATTGAAATAATAGTTGGTGTTTTGTAAGATAAAATCGATTCTGTCAAAATAACGAACAATCTTAAAAACAGAATTGTCCTTATATCCGCCGCGCGCATAACCGGCATCCAGTATGCCATCTAAAACATAAGCAAAATAAACATACTCTTTCCCGATTTTATCTTCTGTGATTTCCAGGTAGGTTTTGCCGGTTGTGGTATCCTGATAGATGTTGAATAAGCCAGTATACTTTTTACATTTTTCAGTAACTTCTTTAATTGTTTTAAACTGAGGCTTGCTGTCTTTTTTTACGATTGTATCTTTTACAGCCACTTTTACAGAATCTGTCATTGTTTTTACAACAACCGGTTCCTCTTTTTTCTTTTCTTTTTTAGCATATAAAACGGATATTGAAAATAATCCGATAGTTACAAATAGTAGTTTGGGGGCGAAAAACTTCATTTAAATATTGTTTATTTGAACAAAAATACCAAAAATATGGTGGATTTTAAAAAATAAAAGCCACCCTGATTAGTAGGATGGCCTGATAAAATATTACAATTTTCTGTTTACCGTTCGTATTGACAGCACTGCGGGAGATTTTTGTAGATGCTTTCCTCTGCCTTATACTTTTCCGTATCATGACCTGCTTTTGCAATATTTTGCTGTATCAGATCAACGGATATTTTAGCCGGAGCGAATGTCACGGTTAAAATATGAGTGTCGACATTCCAGACCGCACTTTTTACGCCTTCTGTTTTTGCTGCCTTTTCAATTCTTTTCTTGCAGGATTCACAGTTGCCACTTACTTTAAATGATGCTTTCGTGGTTTCATCTTTTGCAAAAGTAAGCGTTGTATACAAAGTGAGAAAAGATAGCATCAATATGGAGATTGTCTTTTTCATAAATTGATTTTAAAAATTGATTTATTTTTTTTCCATTTCCATGTTACATTCAGAGCATTTACCCGGTTTGTCCGAGCTAATTTCTTTGTGCATCGGGCAGGCAAACATTCCAGTTGCTTTCTTCATGTCTTTTTCGCAACATGCTTTCTTTTCACCCATACCACTCATGGATGCAGAGTCTTTCGTGCATGATGCGGAATCTTTCTTGCAACATGGTTTTTCTTCGCCCACTTTGCATTTGTCGCAACACTTATTGTCTGTTGTGCATTTGTCGCTGCACTTATCACAACACTTTTCATCTTTGCAGCAACTAGCCTTTTCACATTTTTCGTCACCTTTTTTACAGTTCTTGTTGTGGCATGCTGTAAGGCCTAAGATAGTAGCAGTTATTACCATAATAACTACTGCGATTGATTTGATTTGTTTTTTCATGATTGTTTATTTTAATTTTATTAGTTAATGAATATTCGGAAGCCACCGTAAACGGTAGCACCCATGATGGGAGCATATACCTGGTACGTGTCAAAGTAAGAAGTATTTGGTACTCCCCAAATAGGACTTTTTTGGCGGTAATTTGTTATGTTTTCACATCCGGCAAAAAGCTCAGCATGTTTGAAATATTTTAAGATTTGAGCGTTTAATAAAACATAATGAGGAGAATAACGTTTTCCGGCATCGCCTTCAAAACTATTGGGTAATCTTCTTTTACCGTTAATGCTTGTGTTTACATCAAAC
>WBZS01002095.1_pt1 | contig 13258 bp, 12 predicted proteins | sample 5204201 | NCBI WGS metagenome assembly WBZS01 (sample SAMN12344357, study PRJNA552823) | activated sludge metagenome | biome: Activated sludge suspended growth; feature: Nitrification reactor; material: Wastewater; isolation source: activated sludge from nitrification reactor of wastewater...
AGCAATACAGCAAGTCGCCCGAGGGCCTCGACAGTCTGTACGATCTGGTGAAGTCGCCGGCCATCGGCATCAATTACGACACCGGCAATAGCTACCTGGCCGGCACCGGCGACACGTACGAGTGGCTGCAGCACGTCAACGATCGGCTCGTGCACCTGCATGCAAAAGACATCGGCTTCGAGCACGGCGCCGAGGCGCGCGGCAAGGTCACGGGAACGCCGACCGGCTGCGCGTGTGGCGACGGCGTCGTCGACTGGAAGCGCGTGATCGACATCGTCAAAACCTGCCCGAACGACATCGTCTTCAGCGTCGAGTGCGGGAACGTGCCTGACGCCATTCGGAGCTTCGAGTACCTGAGCAAGCTCATGTAGCGACGACGGGTGAGCCCGAGCCGAGCGATGCAGGGTCTTCTGCGTCGTTCGGCTCGGGCTCACCCGGGTAAGATACTTGACCCTCGTCTATGGCTCTGTTATCATCACATGTAATGACAGGATTACATCGTGACGAGTTTTCCTGTCGATTAAGTCCTATCCAACAGATTTCGGCCGAAAACCAGGGACTTTCTGTATGGCCAAACAACACCTGATCGGCGTCGATCTGGGCACCAGCGCGACCAAGGCCGCGCTGTATCGCGTGGACGGCACGCTGGTGGCCGAGGCAGTCCAGGATGTGCCGGTCTACCATCCCCGTCCGGGCGTGGTCGAACAGGAGAACAGCGATTTCTACGCGACGGCAGCCGCGACCGTGCGGCGCTGCATGACCGAGAGCGGTATCGACCCGCGCGACGTAGCCGCGATCGCCTTCGACTCGCAGATGGCCGGGGTCGGGTCGGTCGATGAACACTACCAGCCCGCCAACCGGTTCGACTCATGGCTCGATATGCGTTGCGAGCCCTACATCGATTGGATGAGCCGCGAGGCCGGCGAGCAGATCACGCGCCTGACCGGCTGTCCCCCCACCTGTGATCACGGCCCCAAGATGCTGTGGTGGAAGCACGAGCAGCCCGACGACTACCGGCGCGTGGCCAAGTTCTTGATGCCGGCCGCCTTCGTGGCCGGGCGGATGGCCGGGCTGCGGGGCGAGCAGGCTTACATCGACCACACCTTCATCCACTTCTCCGGGTTTGCCGATACGCAAAACGGGAGGTGGTCGGAAGAACTTTGTCGGACCTTCGGGCTCGACCTCGACAAGCTACCGCGCATCGTCGCGCCCTGGGACGTCATCGGGGAGGTGACCGACGCGTCAGCGCGCGACTTTGGCCTGGCGGCGGGCACGGTCATCGCAGCCGGGGCCGGCGACACGGCCGCCAACGCGCTCGGGGCCGGCATCGTGCGGCCCGGCATGGTCTTCGACGTCGCCGGCACGGCCGCGGTGCTGGCCGGCTGCACCGAAACGTTCGCGTCGGATGTGAAGCACCGCGCTCTGTTGACGATGCGCTCGGTGATCCCGGGGCTGTGGCATCCGCTGGCCTATATCGCCGGCGGCGGGATCGCGTTGCGCTGGTTCCGCGACCAGTTCTACAACGTTTCACGCGGCCAGGCCTTGCCGGCCGAGCGCGATCTGTATGACGAGATGACCACCTGGGCCCTCCAGGCGCCGGCCGGCAGCGACGGCCTGTTCTTCTCGCCGCATCTCGGCGGCCGGATCTGCCCGTCGAGCCCGGCGATGCGCGGGGCCTGGGTGGGTTTCTCGTGGACCCACACGCAGGCGCACTTCTTCCGGGCCGTGCTCGAGAGCGTGGCCTATGAGTACGCCTACTACCTGCGCATCCTGACCGAGCTGCTGCCCGAGCTGCGCCTGACCGAGGCCCGGGCCATCGGCGGCGGCGCCCGCAGCGCGGTCTGGAACCAGATCAAAGCCGATGTGCTGGGCGTGCCGTATCAGCGCCTCGACGGCAACGAGTTCGGCACCTGGGGCTGCGCCCTGATCGCGGGCAAGGCCGCCGGTCTGTTCGACGATCTCGCGGCGCGGGCCGCCGAATCCGCGCAGCCCGTTGGCGCGCCGATCCAACCGGTCGTCGACCGGCGCGCGGTCTACGACCCGCTCGTCGAGCAGTACATCGCCCTGCAATCCACCCTGAACGGTTTCTTCACCCAGGAGAGTGTTTCATGAGTGCCCCCATTCGCCTGTGCTTGATCGGCGCCGGCCGCGCCGGCAAGAACCACGCGCGCGCCGTGACCCGGCATGTGCCCGGCGGCCGTTTCGTTGCCCTGGTCGATCCGGTCACGACCGTCCGAGCCGACACCGCCACCGAGTTTGGGATCGAGGCCCAGTTCGACAGCCTCGAGCAGGCGCTGGCCGGGGCCGAGTTCGACGCCGTGGTCATCACCACGCCGACGCCGACTCATACGCCGCTGGCGGTCGAGGCGGCCGAACACGGCAAGCACGTCTTCCTCGAGAAGCCGATGGCGATCTCGCTCGAGGAATGCGACTTGATCATCGGCGCGGCCGAGCGGAACGGCGTGGCCCTGCAGCTGGGCTTCATGCGCCGCTTCGATCCGCAGTTCGCGGCCGCCGCCCAGCGCATCGAGGCCGGCGAGATCGGCCAGCCGATGATGATCAAATCCAACACCCACGGCCCGGGCCTGCCCCCGGCCTGGGCGCGCGATCTCCGGACGTCGAACGGCATGCTGGCGGAGGTCAACAGCCACGACTGGGACACGGTCCGCTGGTTGATGGGCTCGAACTACACCCGGGTGTACACCGAGGTCGCCAACTTCAAGGGCGCGGCCAACAACGTCGACACCCCGCACTTCTACGACAACGCGCTGGTCAACCTCAAATTCGAGAGCGGCGGGCTCGGCCAGATCTCGGGCATCTGCCCCTGCGGGTACGGCTACGACGGCCGGGTCGAGATCGTGGGCGAGAAGGGCATCATGCAGATCGGGGAGCTCAAGGGCCAGGCGATCGTGGTCTGCACGGATCGCGACCAGGGCCTGATCTCGCCGATCTTCAAGACCTGGCCCGAGCGTTTCCAGTGGGGTTACATCTACGAGATGGAGCACTTCGTGGGCGCGATCCAGCGTGGGACGGCGCCGCGGGTCGGCGGCGCCGAGGGACGCTGGGCCGTCGCAGGGGTGTTGGCCGGCACACGTTCGTTCCTGGAGGAGCGGCCGGTCACGCTCAAAGAAATCCTGGATTCCGTCGCGCGCGTGTAAGGAGGCGAGATGCTGGCTGCGGTCTATCACGGTCCCAATGACTTGCGTGTCGAGACGGTGGCGGCCCCGAAGGCCGAGCCCGGCGAGCTGGTGCTGCGCGTCGAGAGCGCCAGCATCTGCGGAACCGATCTGCGCATCCTGCACGGCCAACACCGACTGTATCCGGCAGGCACGGTGCGGATCCCGGGGCACGAGGTGGTCGGGGTTGTGGCCGAGGTCGGCGCAGGCGTGGCGGGCCTGGCGGTCGGGCAACGCGTCTTCGTCGCCCCCAACATGGGCTGCGGACATTGCCCCGAGTGCGTGAGCGGCGCCAACAATCTGTGCGAGCACTACGACGCGATCGGCATCACGCTGGACGGCAGTTTCGCCGAATACCTGCGGGTGCCGGCCGCGGCCATTCGCCAGGGCAACGTCATGGTTGTGGCCCAGGGCGTGGACCCGGCCGTCGCGGCACTGGTGGAGCCGTTTGCATGCGTGCTGCGCGGGCAGAACGCGTTGCGGATCCAGCCGGGCGAGGTCGTGCTCGTGATCGGCGCCGGGCCGATCGGGATCATGCACACCAAGCTGGCGCGGGCGCGCGGCGCCGGGCGCGTCATCGTCAGCGAGATGGTCCCTGATCGGGCGGCCCAGGCCGGGCGGATGGGCGCGCACCGGGTCGTCAACCCCGCGACCGAGAACCTGAAGGAAGTGCTGGCCGCCGAGAGCGGCGGGCGCGGCGCCGACGTCGTGATCGTGGCGGCGCCGGTGCATGCGGCCCAGGAGACGGCCGTGGACGTGGCCGCGATCGGCGGGCGCATCAACCTGTTCGGCGGCCTGCCGAAGGACCGCCCGCACATCCAGCTCGACTCCAACCGCGTGCACTACAAAGAGTTGATCGTCACGGGCACCACCGCATGTTCGACCGCCGATTGCCGCCAGGCGGCCGACCTTGTGAACGCGGGCGTGGTCGACCTGAGCGATCTCGTCAGCCGGCGCTTCCCGTTGCGCGACGCCGTCGCGGCCTTCGCCGCCGCAGAAGATCGTAAGTCGCTCAAGATCGTGCTCGAGCCGTAGCGGATCGGCGGAAGTCGAGGCAGCCTGGGCCTGGGGTGTGCAAGCACGACGTGATGCTGTTGGCCAACCCGATCGCACGTAGTCAGGAGCCCCAGAACAGGCCGGACCGGTACACGGATGTTCACGGATAGCACGGAAACCTCTCCAATGGCTCCGTGCCATCCGTGAATATCCGTGTGATCCGTGTACAGGGCCAGCCGTCCAGATCCGGTTCGCCAACACCATCACGTCCGACGGCAGTAAGCCATCGGCGTTGTCAGCGCGCTTTGTGCCGCGGATGACGCGGATTTGAACAACTGGAGCCCTGCCGGAATCGGTCTCGATTCGCTCCGCGTCATCCGCGCAACCCGCGGCCAGATACCGCACCTGACAGTGCCGGATGCTGAGGCATCCGGTTGCTCGTGCACACGGCCTGGGCTCCGCTTTTCGCCAATCTGCACTCGAGAGTAGAATCGCGCCCATGCGGATCGGCATGGAGGTGACTGCGGCGGTCACACAGGGGGGCGGGATCGGGCGCTACACACGCGAGCTGTTGCGCGCGTTGAACCGCGTGGACGCCGTGAACGCGTACGCCCTGTTCTACGCCAGTCGGTCGCCGCGCCACGCCTTGCCGCCCCTTAACGCGAACTTCCGCGTCAAGGCCCTGCCTTTTCACGACATCTGGCTGGCGCGCTTCTGGGGCCGCGCGCGCGTGCCCGCGCCGGTGGAATGGATCACGGGCGCCGTCGACGTTTACCACTCGCCGGACTTCACGCTGCCCCCCACCCGACGCGGCACGCGCACCCTGCTCACCGTCCACGATCTCTCCTTCGTGCGCGACCCGGGCTCGGCGGCCCCGGGTCTGCTGACCTACCTCAACGCCGTCGTGCCGCGCTCGGTCGCGCGCGCCGATCATGTGCTGGCCGACTCGCTGGCCACCCGCGACGACCTGGTGGAGCTCTATCGCACCCCGGCCGACAAGATCTCGGTGCTGTATTGCGGCGTCGAAGACGTGTTCGCGCCGGTGACCGACGCCGCGGCGTTGACCGCGGTGAGGGCGAAGTACGGGCTCGGCGGCGCCCCGTTCGTGCTGGCGGTGAGCACCCTGCAGCCGCGCAAGAACTACGTGCGTCTGCTCGAGGCGTTGGCCCAGGTGCCCGACAACGACCTGCGCCTGGTCTTCGCCGGCGGCAAAGGCTGGCTGTACGACTCGATCTTCGCCGCCGTCGAGCGGCTCGGGCTGCGTGAGCGCGTGACCTTCGCCGGCTTCGTCGACGACGCCGACCTGCCCGCGCTGTACTCGGCCGCGCAGGTGCTGGCCTATCCTTCGCTCTATGAAGGCTTTGGTCTGCCGATGCTCGAGGCCATGGCCTGCGGCACGCCGGTCGTCGCGTCGATTGCGTCGTGTCTGCCCGAGGTGGCCGGCGACGCCGCGCTGCTGATCGACCCCTACGACGTGGCCGCACTGGCCGAGGCGCTGACCCGCGCCCACACCGACGAGGCCCTGCGCGCCGACCTGCGCGCCCGCGGCCGTCTCCGCGCCGCCGGCTTCCGCTGGGACGAGTCGGCGCGCCAGCTGGTCGAGCTGTATCGAAGGATTGCTGATTGACCACGTGTGCAAGCACGCGTTGATGCGGTTGGCGAACCATTTCGGATGGCTGGCCCTGTACACGGATCACACGGATGTTCACGGATGGCACGGAGCCATTCGAGATGTTTCCGTGTGATCCGTGCTATCCGTGAACATCCGTGTACCGTTCCGGCCTGTTCCGAAGCTCCTGACAACGTGCGATCGGGTTCGCCAATAGGATCACGCGTTGTCAGTGACGGAATCTGGCCACGGATTTTACGGATTGTGGTTTTCGCCTTCCGTGAGAATTCGCGGCAAAGGAACCTGCCTGGAGCTGAGTTGCGCCTGCACCGGACTGACAACTTGCCCGTGCACACTTGACCTCCGATCAGAAATCAGCAATCAACAATCCGCAATTGACCTATAATCTTCCGCTATGCCGAATGCAAAGACGCCCGCAGATTCCCGCGTCAGCCTGGGCCAGTTGATGGGCACGGATTCGTCGAACACGCTGGGCAACGTGCACGGCGGGCACATCATGAAGCTGATGGACGAGGCCGGCGCCGCGGCCGCGATCCGGCACGCCGGACACAAGGTCGTGACCGTGGCCGTCGACCAGATGGTGTTCCATGAGCCGATCCGCCTGGGCGATCTGGTGACGGTCTCGGCCGAGCTGACGCACGTCGGGCGCACGTCGATGGAGGCTGAAGTGAGCGTGACGGCCGTCAACCTGCTGACCGGCGCGACCACACACACCAACACCGCCTACTTTGTGTACGTGGCCATCGACCGCGAGGGCCTGCCGACGCCGGTACCCTCGTTGGCGCTGACTACCGACGCCGAGCGCGAGCGCTGGCAGGCGGCCGAGGTTCGCAGACAGCGCCGGCTCGCGGCTGATCGCGGCTGATCGCGACCGACCGCGAAGGCACGGCAGCGGCCGAGGCGCGCAGACAGAGGCGGCGACTGTCGCCGCCCTGCGCGTCATGTCGAATGCCCGCCGTGCGGCATCCCCAGCGCGTGGTTCGGCCGGCGGCGGCCGGGGCGAACGCGGTGGCCGTCACGCATCGCGGGGGCTGCGCCTGCCGCCGCCCTGCGGGTCGTGTCGAGTACCCGCCGTGCGGCATCCCCAGCGCGGTTCGGTCGGGGCCGAAAGGGCGGCGACAAGCGCCGCCCCAACAGGATGATTCCGAAAGACACCATGGCGAACACCAACGACGCACCCAACTCCGCGCTGACACTCCAAGAGCTGCTCGACCAGGTCTCGAGCAAACGCTTCACCGAGGCCGTCACACCCGGTGACCGCGGGTTGGCCGATGACGTCCGCTTCCCGTTCGCGGCCGTGGTCGGCCAGACCGAGATGAAGACCGCACTGCTGCTGGCCCTGATCAACCCGGCCGTCGGCGGCGTGCTGCTCGTCGGCGCGCGCGGCACCGGCAAGACCACGGCCGTGCGCGCGCTCGCGGATCTCGCGCCCATGGTCCGGCGCTCGCTGTGCTCGTACGGCTGTCTGCCCGAAGACATCGAGGCCGGCGGCATCGACGCGGTCTGCCCGGACTGCGCGCGCAAGTACGGCATGGGCGACCCGCTCACCTACGACGATCCCTGCCGCCTGATCGAACTGCCGCTCAACGCGCGGCTCGAGGACGTGGTCGGCGGGCTCGACGAGCGCGCGGCCACGCACCGCCGCGTGCAGATCAAGCGCGGTCTGCTGGCCCAGGCCGACCAGAACCTGTTGCACGTCGATGAAGTCAACCTGCTGGCCAACGAGGTCGTCGACGTCATCCTCGACGCGGCCGCCCAGGGCGTCGCCGTCGTGCGCCGCGGCCCGGTGTCGGCCACGTACCGCGCGCGCTTCGTCCTGGTCGGGTCCATGAACCCCGAGGAAGGCAAGCTGCGCCCGCAGATCCAGGATCGGTTCGGGCTGCGCGCGATCGTCGGCGGGCTGGGCGCTGCCGAAGACCGGCTCGAGGCCTACCGCCGCGCACGCGCCTACAAGACTAACCCGCGCGCGTTCGCCGTCGCCTACGCCGACGAGACGGCCGCGATGCGCGCCGAGGTCGAGGCCGCCCGCGCCCGGCTGCCGCAGGTGACGCTCAGCGCCGAGGCCGAGACCCGCGGCCTGGCCCTGATCCAGGCGCTGGGCATCGGATCGCTGCGCGCCGAGCTGGCGCTCTTCGAAGCCGCGCGCGCGCACGCCGCCGCCGACGGCCGCACCGATGCCGGGCTGGAGGATGTGCGCGCCGTCGCGCCGCTGGCGCTGCGGCTGCGCGGTTCCGCCATCCTCGAGCAATACCTGGCCGCCCAGGCCGAGGACGACGCCCGGCTGCGCGGTCAGATCGACGGCGTGTTGGGCGGATCGTGATCATGTTGACACACGGCGCCTGACCGACAGCGCGGATAATGCAGGCATGAATCGCTACAAGACCTGGCCCATCGGGGCGGCGTTGGGGTTGGGGTTGCTGGGGTTCTGGCTGCCGTGGCTCGCGCCCGGCCCGGTCGGGCTGCAACTCAACGGCTTCGAACTCTCCGACTGGGTGATGCTGTCACCCGACGTTCTCTACCGCGCGTACCCGCTCAACCGGCTGTCGTTCCTGGGCGTCGCCGCCTGCCTGGCCGTGGCGTTCGGCGTGGCGCTCGGTCGCGCGCGCGCCGGGCGGCGCTGGCGGGCCTGGCTCGCGACGCCGGCGACCTGGCTCCTGGGCCTCGGCGTTCTGGCGAGCTTCCTCACCGCGCTCCCCTACTTCCCGCATGCCCTGGTTGGCTGGCGCGAGCCGGAGTGGCAGCTGCAATGGTTCGTGGCGCTCGGCGCGCTGGCGGCCGCGGGCCTGGGCGTGATCGCGCCGGCCGGGTTGGGCCGGCTCGCCCTGATCGCGCTGGCGCTGGGCGGCGCGCATCTGACGTTCTGGTCGTGGTGGTTGACGCGGCCCCTGGCCGAGGCCCTGATCGGCAGCGCGCCGACAGGCGCCGGCTGGGTCTTGTGCCTTGCGAGTTGGGTTGGCGTGCTCGCAGTCGCGGTGTTCGATCTCGGGCGAGAGGGTGTGGGATAACCGCGCAGACGGGGATTCGAACGGCCCAGGCCCTTCAGGAGGATGCGATGAGCCTTCAAGATGCAGCCGAACTGATCCGACTCGCGAGAGGCCTGAACGAGGCCGCGGACCGCAGCGACCGGACCACCCTCGAGGCCCTGTTCGCCGACGACTACGTCAGCACCGGTACGGGTAACGTCTGGGGCCCTTTCGGGAAGTTCGGGGACAAGGCGAGCGCCGTCGCCAGGTTCAGCGCGCCGCCCACTCCGGACCTGGCCGCCAGCACGACCCTGTCCAACGAGCGAGTCACGGTGGCGGGCGACACGGGCGTCACGACCTACCTCATCGTCGACCGTTGGTCGGACGCGGAGGGCGATCACGCGATCGAGTGCTGGGTCACGGATGTCTGGGTCAGGCGTGCAGGACGCTGGCAGTTGCTCGCCACTCACGAGAGTGTGGTGTCGGAGAACCTTGCAGCTCGCAAAGCGTGAGGCCGGCTAAACCGCGAAGACGCGCAGGGCGCGAAGATCCGTTTCCGAATCTTCGCGCCCTGCGCGTCTTCGCGGTTTATTTGGTGCCCCCATGGGGATTCGAACCCCAGTTTTGGCCTTGAGAGGGCCGCGTCCTGGTCCACTAGACGATGGGGGCGGAACAGCGCGGGTGATGATAACACAACGCCGAACCGGACTCAAGGGTGGCGCTGCGGCAAAACCGCGATCGCGCCGTGCGCGTCAAAAACAGGACGGGATTCGCCCGGATATCCAGACAGGATAAGATTGCTCGGCCTGCTCATCGCCGCAGCGGCAAGCGGGCACAATCAGCGAGGAGGCAATCGTTATGGCGCTCGACATCATCGACACCGACATGCTCTGGCGACAGTATCAGCGCGCGTTGACGGCGCTGAGCCAGGCGCTGGAGCGTTGCCCTGACGCGTTGTGGGAACAACGCCTGTGGGAGGACGAGCCCGGCCAGTGGGTGGCGTCGGGCTTTGGGACGTTCTGGTACCTGGGCTATCATGCGCTCTTCTGGCTTGACCTGTACCTGACCGGCGCCGAAGAGGGATTCAAGCCGCCGGCGCCGTTCGATCTGGTCGAGATGGAGGCGGGTGAATCGCTCCCGCGCGTGTACAGTCGCGTGGAGTTGCTGGGATATCTCGAGCACTGCCGGCGCACCTGTCGGGCGACGCTCGAGACGCTCACGCTCGAAGAGGCGCGCCGCCTGTGCCGCTTCGGCTGGGGCGAGGTCGCCTTCGCCGAGCTCCTGATCTACACCCTGCGACATGTCGAGGAGCACGCCGCGCAGCTGCACCTGTTCCTCAGCCAGCAGCGGCCCAAGCCGGCGCCGTGATCGCGAGCGACAAGGACGCGGACCATGACCTTTGAATTCACAGGCAAGATCTGGTTCTGGCGCGGGCCGGCCCCCCATCACTTCGTCACAGTGCCGCCCAGACACAGCCAGGCGCTGCGCGCGATCATGAAGGACGTCACGTACGGCTGGGGCATGATCCCGGTGACGGTCCGGATCGGCGAAACCACGTTTACGACCTCGTTGTTCCCCAAGGACGGCGGCTACATCGTGCCCATCAAGGCCGCCGTCCAGCGCTCCGAAGACCTGCATCAGGACGATACCATTACGCTGCGCGTCGACGTCCAGCTGCGCTGACAGGGCTATCGCATCCAAACCAAACAAGGCATGTTTTTGCTGCGGATTGCGCGAATTGTGGAGACACGCTCCCCATCTGCGAAATCCGCGCAATCCGCGGCAAAATAACGTCGAGGCCAATTTCGGTGCGATTGCCCTGGCTGCGCTGAGGTCCGGGTGCGTCAACGTGACAGGAGATAGGCGATCACGGCCTCGATCTCGGCGGTCGTGAAGCGCCGACCAAAGTTCCCGGGCATCACGTGCGCGGGGAAGCCGTCGACGACGTGGGCGTCGGGGTCCACGATCGACGCGCGCAGATAGTCTTCGGCCGACTGACCCGGCACAGTCTCGCCGGCGCGAGCCGCGAGGCCGGCCAACGACGGGCCGACGAGCACCGTGCCTGCGGTCAGCGAGTGACACGCCGCGCACCCGTTGTTGGCGAAGACCGCCGCGCCGACCGAGACCGGATCGTCACCGGCGGGTGTGACCGATTCGACCGGGCTCGCGGCTTGAGCCTGGGCCGGGCGCGGCTCGAAGCCCACGGCGTTGTGCAACAGGAACCAGTAACCGGCGTTGACTTGCAGCACGCCGAACAAACACATCGGCACGATCACACAGGTCATGAAGATCGAGACGACGAGGGTCAACGGCCAACAGCGTCGCCAGGCAGGGGGTGTGGTTGGAGCAGTCATGGTCCGGATTGCAACTCCTTTGAGTTGGGGGAGATGGGGTTGTGTGGGATGTTCGTTGTACGCGCGGCAGGTGCGCGCGGTTGCGACAAAGTGACAACGGCTGTTAGCGGGCTGATAGGAAAACGACGGCCCTGAGGCCGAGGCTTCTGCTACACTCCGTTGACATCGCGCACAAGGATGCCCGACCATGGCGTTGACACCCGAACAAGCCGAGCGACTGCGTTTGCCCCATTACCCGCGCGCCGCGGCCCACGACCCGCACTGGGTGCTCGAGCACCTGATGGGCCCGAACGTGCTCTGGCTCACCGAGGCGCTGACCCAGGTGCTCGACCTGCGCCCGGGCATGCGCGTGCTCGACATGGGCTGCGGCATGGCCCTCAGCTCGATCTTCCTGGCGAAGGAGTTCGGCGTGCAGGTGTGGGCCAACGACCTGTGGATCCCGGCCTCCGAGAATTGGGCGCGGATCCAGGCCGCCGGAGTCGGCGATCGCGTCTTCCCGATCCACGCCGAAGCCCACGCCCTGCCCTACGCGGATGCATTCTTCGACGCCGCCGTGAGCCTCGATGCCTACCACTACTTCGGCACCGACGATCTCTATCTCGGCACCTTCTCGAAGTTCATCCGACCCGGCGGCGCGATCGGGATCGTGGCGCCCGGGCTGCACGAGGAGTTTACCGAGGGCGTACCCGCGCACCTCGTCCCGCACTGGCAATGGGAGTTCGCGAGCTTTCACAGCCCGGCCTGGTGGCGCCGACACTGGGAGCGCACCGGGCACGTTTCGGTGTCGCGCGCCGACACGCTGCCCGACGGCTGGCGCGAATGGCAGCTGTGGATGGAGGTTTGTCGCGACGCCGGGTACCGGCACTCGCCCGATGACCTGGCCCTGCTCGAGGCGGACCAGGGCCAACACTTCGCGTTCACGCGGGTGGTTGCCGAGCGGATTTCGGGCTGACCTTTCCTGATCCCACGATGACAGCACCTTCGACACCGACCCGCCCGGATAGCCGGGCGACCATCCGGCGATTGTTCGATCTGGCCGGGTCAAGTCGGCGCTGGTTCTATCTGGCGCTCGCGCTCGACCTGATCCAGGCCGCGCTGCTGATCGTGGGCAACCACTTCAGTCGCCGTTTCTTCGAGGCCGTCACGGCCAGGGACGCCGACGCGTTCTGGCTCTACGTCGGGCTCGCGGCGTTGTCGACGGCGGTCAACATCCCGCTGGCGTACGGCAAGGTGCGCGGCATGGGCCAGTTTGCCGAGGAAGCTTTGCGAAAGCTGCGCGGCCGGTTCGCGGCGCGCAGTTCGACGCTGCCGGTCGAGGCGCTCGAGGCCCGGCACTCGGGCGACCTGCTCTCGGTGGTCAACACCGACATCGGCAAGGCCCGCGGGCTGTACGCCAACCAGCTGATCGACCTGGTCGGCCAGTCGGTGCGCGCGCTGGCCGCCTTCGCCTACATCGTCTCGGTCAACTGGGTGCTGGCGCTGACGGCCACGATCCTCACGCCCCTGATCTTTATCGCGATCTCGGCGTTGACCCAATCCATCGCCAAACGCAGCGAGGAGCTGCAGGCCGAGATCGGGCGCGTCGTCAGTGTGGCGCAGGACGGGCTCTCGGGCGTGATGGTGGTCAAGGCCTTCAACCTGGTGGACCTGATCGAAGCGCGCTTCGACGCGGCCAACTTGCTGGCGCTGCGCAAGAGCCTGAGCATCGCGCGGCTGCGGGCGCTCATCGAAGGGCTGACGATGCCGATGTCGATCACGCCCTTCATCCTCGCGATCGGGCTCGGCGGGTACTTCGTCATCCAGGGCCAGATCACGTTCGGGGCGCTGTTCGCGTTCATCAACCTGCTCAACTTCGTCGTCAACCCGTTGGGCTCGATCCCGAGTCTGCTCGCCGAGGTCAACGAGTCGGCCGGGGCCGCGCGCCGGATCTTCGCCGTGCTCGACCAGCCCGCCGAGCGCACCGATGGCGCCGTCACGGCGGCGCGGCCCGGGCCCGCAGTCGCGTTCGAGCACCTGACCTTCACGTTCGTTGACGCCGAGGAACCGGTGCTGCGCGACATCAGCCTCGACGTGCCCGTCGGCCAGACCGTGGCGCTTGTCGGGCCGAGCGGCGGCGGCAAGTCGACGCTGGTCAAGACG
>WBZS01002096.1_pt1 | contig 13257 bp, 14 predicted proteins | sample 5204201 | NCBI WGS metagenome assembly WBZS01 (sample SAMN12344357, study PRJNA552823) | activated sludge metagenome | biome: Activated sludge suspended growth; feature: Nitrification reactor; material: Wastewater; isolation source: activated sludge from nitrification reactor of wastewater...
GATTGCGCAAGATGAACAAAAAGCTTTGCGTGAGAAATTTAAAGAGCTCGAAACTCTAGTAGGTGGCTTCAAAACCACTGAGTATAAGCACCTGGCCCTGAGAGCGTTAGAAGAATCTTATATGTGGTTCGGAAAAGCAATCCGGGAACACCAGCTTGAAAGAAACGAGAAGAAGTAATTACTTCTTCTCCTTGTCCTTCATTTTCATCCAAGTATTTTGCAGTAACTCTTTGGACACCGCTTGCTGGGGTCCAAAGTTGTTACCCACTGCTTTTTGCAGCCCGGCACTCGCCTTTTGACCTGTGAGACCAGCTTTGATCATAGCGCGCAGTGCAGTTGGACTTCCAAGTCCTGCACCGATGGCTCCACCGATACCTGCACCCAAAACACCAGATCCATGACCTTCGCCTCCAGCACGTGAGCCGAGGTAGTAGCCAGCCGCGCCCCCCGCCGCGGCCAGCGGGATAGACCTACTTGTAGAGGTCGATCCCATTCCAGACAGAGGCGCGCCGCTCGGTCTTGCAAACGTAGCGTACGTCTGCGCAAGCTTTGCATCCTCGATCAGATTCGAACCAAGTCTTTTATCAAGCTGGTTGAATAATTCTGCGTCTGTTGTACGTGCTATCTTATCTGCATTGCGTAGAGATGCAAATGCAGCTTTTGGATTTTTAAGAAGTGACTGTGTGCGACGCTCAAGGTTGGCAAGCTCACCATACTGGTTGCGGGCTGCCATGGCACCTTCCGGTAAAACTTCGTCGAGTTTTCCTTTCAGTGCTTGCTTCATTTGAGCGGCAAGTGTCATCAGTTCTTTTTCAGCCGCCGAACTGGACGCAGCAAAGCGGTTGCCTATATCTGTGGCATCGGGACGGATCGCCTGGAAGTCGGCCAGGTCTGCAAGCTGCTGTTCAAGCTTTGCTGCTGATTTTGGCGACAGTGCGACGATCTCATCGTCACCTGACTTGAAGAATTTTCCGAATTGTTGCGACAAGGCTTTATAAAGCTCAGAACTGGCTTCTGAGCCTGTTTCGTCGGCGACGGCCTTAGCATCGGCCATGGCCGTTTTAAACGGTTGTACGACGTCTGAGAGGTTCACTATTTTTTCATCGCCTGCTTTTCCAAGCGATTTTGAGAAAATCTCCCAAGAATCTTTTTTCGCGGTGCGTAGTTTTGAGCCAACATCGGAAGCTGCCTTCTCGGTCATGTTGGTTATCGCCATCGGGTCTTTTTCAAGCTTGACAAGATCATCATATTTGCTACCGAGAGTCCTCAGTGCATCACCGCTGATCCCAGAAACTTTTTCACCGACCCACGGCAAAACTTTTTCTTTGGCTGCATCCCAACCATAACCAAGTAGACCACGCTGAGATTTTAGCGCAGCTTGTGCCGCGTCACCTGTGAGTCCTTGTTTTGCAATTTGACCAGCGCTTGCACCGGTTCCAAAAAGAAGCGGCGATACCGCACCAGCACCGGTTGCAATACCAATGTCTGTTCCATCCCAGTCGCCAACGCCTAGGGCTTTTCCAATTCCTTGCTTGAGGGTTTCAAGTCCTCCGCTTGCGGCTCCACCGGCAGCCGCTCCCGCGCCAAGTGCACCAGCAGGACCGGCGACAGCACCAGCAGCGCCACCGGCAGCCGTTGCCAAACCAGTTCCAATACCTGAAACGACGTCATAACCAAGATCTCCAATGTCTTGAAGCGCTTCTTTCGGGTTTTTAAAAGGATGAAAACCCGTATCCGGATCAAGTACCCGGTAAGAAAGCTCGGACCCGTCACGCTTTCTAGCCATGACTTGATTCGACTTATCGTCAACCTTGATCTCAAGATCAGGGTGCCGCTTTTGCAGGTAGTTGACCGCAGCTTCGTTATTGTTCGAAAAGTTTTTTACCACAAGTCGGTCGGCAGCCGTAAGGTCTGGATGCATTTCCTGAAGAACAGGAGGTGCAGGTTTTTTTCCAGATAGCTTTGCAATCTGCGCGTCCAGTTCCTGATCCGAAAGTTTCGTCGGATCCACTGGGGCGGCAGGAGCCCCGCCACCTTTCAGTGCTGCAATTTGTGCGTCCAGTTCCGAGTCGCTCAGTTTTGCCAAGTCCATTATTTACGACCTCCGGCGCGCCGGGCTTTCTCAGCCTCAAGCTGTTTTAAAAGATCAGTGCCTCCGCCGCCGCCCGAAGCTCCGCCCTTAAGTGGATCTTCCATTGGGCTAAACTGGTTCCACGCCCCAGCCGATTCAAGCCTAAAGCCTTCAATTTGGCGTTTTCTGTTCTGTGCTTTTTGAGCCAAAACCTCAGGTGTGTCGCCGTAGCGAGGAAAGTATTGTTTTTCAGCGTTTGCAAACTCTGAGTTTGAAATTGCAGCGCCCGATTCCCTGCGGAGCGTTGCGTTCACAAAGTTTCTTTCCGCTTGGTTTGCCTTTTTCAAGGTCTCGTTTTGCAGTTCTTCTGGAACGGCTTTGCGCTGAAGCGCAGCTTCCGAGCCGAGAAGATACATCTGCGTCGATGGATCTCCGTAAAGGTCTTCCATCTGCGTGTCGGCATCCTCCATACGCTTACCGAAAAGACCAGCTTGCCACTGGTCTTTGTTAAGCTTGCCTGGCTGGCCAGCTTTGGCTTCTTTAATGCCAAGGCCTTTTTCCATGAGGCCAAGTTTTCTTCGCTCCATTTCAGCACTTTGTGCATCAAGCTCACGCTTGTGAAGAAGGTTATCGACCTGGAACTGGTTATTGAGACGGCTTCTAAGAAGACCGATTTCATTTTCTGAAAGACCTTGCTGGGCGCGTAGCACCTGGTCTTGAAGCTTAGCTTTCGCAGCTTCACGTGAGGCGCGGGTTTCTTCAGCCTGCGCGTAAGGTGCAAACTTAGAACCTGTCCACGAGTCAACAAGGGCAGCAATAGGCTGCAAGTTGAGAGGCAGATCTCTTTGATCCATCTCTGCAATTTTACCTTGCAGATTTTCGATCGTGAGACCCTGGTTTTTAAGGCTATCAAGCTCTTTTTGATTGAGAGAATCCATCAGCGCTTGGTATTGAACGTCAAGATCTTGCATCGGACGTTTTTTCTCCGTCACAGTTTCTTTGACGCGCATGCGTTGACTTCCGCCCTGTTCAGTAACAGGAGGAATAGGCGGCGACTGATCGGCTGGAACTGAGAAAGCTCCGTTGCCAAAGTCTGCCGGATTTAAAATAACGTCGCCTTGCATATTGCCTTGCGGCGCGTTTTGCGCAAGTAGCATGCCGCGCTGTTCTGGAGTCATTGCAAGCCAAGCATTTGTCGCCATAGCCGTAACCTCATTCAACTAAAATTAAGCCATATTCATGTAAGGGCTGTAAAAAGACTTGCCCGCTGCCATCCCACCAGGAGCCGCACTTGAGCCGCCTGCACCTGCTGCACCAGCAGATCCGCCCGCTGCACTGCTTCCGCCCATAGCGTTACCCATCATGGCTCCGGCCATTCCGCCTTGCATCATTGAGCCAAATGGATCTGCCTGCTGAACGCGTTGTGCTTGCATCCCGCCCCATGGGCTATAGCGAGCAATTTCAGCTTCCATTTGACGATTTTTCTTTTCTTTTTCGGCGTCGATAATGCCGCCTTTTACAAGTCCAAGTCCTGCACCGGCCAGTAAGCCAATCGTTATCGGATCCATCTAAATTACCTCCTTAAAAAGCTCCAAAAGGACTACCCCTTTGTAGTTCCTCACCCCAATTACTTTGAACCCACACGTGAGAGCCATTTTGAGATACACGGTGTTTGTGTTCTCTACGAGTGTGGTCAGATTTTTGTAGCGTTCTTCCAAATAGCTTAACATAAGCTTGTAGCAAGGTAGAGACGCGAGAGTCCCCTTTATGGGCTCAAACGCTCCGCCGTGCTTTAGGTAAACCGTGTCTTTTGCAAACTCGCGCAGCGTCATGTAGGCGACAGGAATATCCTTCACCTCATCGACTGCTAGGAGTGCATAGTCAATCCGATCCATTTCCGGCGGCAGAATTTCATCGAACACCGCCTTGTGGGCGTCGTACGAGTACTGCTTCCATTCTTCCGCAGGAATTTGAATCAGATTGAATTTCACTTTTTCCCCGCATTTGCAATAGCGTCACCTTGTTTTGCAGCGCCGAAGCCTTTCATCGCTTCGCCGTACTTGTAGGCGTTGAATTGGTTTTCACCTTGAACGCCGCCAATTTGGTTTTGCATGTTAAATTTATTCGTATCCTGAGCCATCGACGTATTGAATTTGTCGGTGTCTTGAAGCTGGCCAAGGTTGAATTGCTCAAGGCCTGCACGTTGGTTTGCAAAGCCAAGATCCATACCTGGAACCTGCGAAAGAAGTCCCATTTTTGTCTGATCATCAGCAAGACGTGCGTTGAGAGAATTCATTTGAGCGTCTCTGCCTAAGCCTTGACGTGCAGCGGAAAGATCACGAGCCCCTTGCATTGCAAGGCGTTCACGCGCTCCACTGGAAAGGCCGCCGTTCATAGCAAGTTGGCTTTGAGCTTGTGCTTGCTGCGAAAGGTTTTGAGCACCGAGGCGATCACCGCGGGCCATGTTATCAAGCGCCTGCCGCTGCATCTCCATCTTAAGCCACGGACTGTCGCCTTGGCTCATCGCACGAGATTTAATGGCGTTCAGTGCGTCTTGGTTCGCAGCAAAAGCGTTTGTGTCAAGCGTTCTAGCGCCGATATTACCTGGACCCTGTAATCTATACTGGTCGCTAAGTTTACCTTCGCCGTTCAATATGCTTTTATAACCCGGCATCTCTGGACGTTCGCCCGCCGAGTTTACGGTTTGTTTGTACGGGTCGCCAAAAATTCCAGGCAAAATTGAGCCAGGAATGTTTGCGATGCCTGTGCCAATCTGGCCAAGAAAACCGCCGTTGTTTCGAGAGCCGCCAAGGAGTGCCCCAGCGCCGCCCATACCAACTAACGATCCACCGATGCCGCCTTTTACAGCACCGCCCATATCAAAACCGCCTCCGCCGCCTCCACCCATGGTCTATCCCCCTATAGCTTCTGGCTGAACCAGATTAAGTTATCTTTAATCCCAGCAAGCTCCATCCCGTAGGCTAGAAGCACCTTGAGGCTTGTGGTCGCCCCTTGGGTTGCTGGGTTTACTGTTCCAAGTAGCCACTTACAATCAAGTGCACGCGCCCGGTCTGCAATCTCATCTGCCATCTTGGCTGCGAGGCCAGATTTTCTTGCGGCGGGACGAACGTATAGATCCACGATGTAGCAGTTTTCACCGTCGATAAGGTAGGTCGCAAAACCCTCCTCACACTCGACGATGAGCTTTCCTTCGCGCTCTAAAATGTATTCGGAATAAAGGCTCAATTGTGTTCCTCGTAGTGGCTCAAGTCCATCTCAATGGTGTCGTTATTGTCAGGTTGTCTTGTGGCAAGTGAGCCTTGAAGCAGGGCTCTTTCTTTTTCCAGGTCCGCCATAGCTTTTGCAAGGTTTGGATGGCCTTCTTTTTCGTAGCAGCTAACTTTGGCATGACGCATGACAAAATTGGCAGCTTCGGGAATATCCATTTTGTCTGAGTCAGACTCAAGACGGTTGGCTTGGCGAAGATACCAAACCGTGATGCGCTCGCCGCTTTCAGCCACGCTTGGGCTAAAAAGAAGCTTCACTTCGGCAGGGCCACGGTTCACAAGAAAATATTTGTACTCGGCTGCATCCGTTGCACCGCCTACAAGATCAAGCGTGTATTCAAGGAATTTTCGCCAATCTCTCATACGCATGACTTCATACGTGCGGTCACCGTTTCGGTAGATCACGCAGCGGATTTTATCGCCGTAAATATCGGTCGGGGCGTCGTATTCGTTTGTGCCCGAGACCAGGGTGATCGTCGTGCTATCAAGAAAGTAGTCTTCATAAAGGGCGTGGACTTCCGTCTCTGCCTCATCGATAGCTTCATTGATGTAGCCGATTAGTTCTTCAGGCTGAATAAACGTCTCGCCTTCTAGGTCCAGATCGCGTTCGATCTTGGTTACCAGTTCGGCCCTTGTCCAAAATTTTTTAGTCGTGGCCATGGCTAGGCGCCCCCCTCAAAAAGCTAGCTATCACTATACCGCCCTAAAAATGCCCGGATTGTGCATGTTGCATTGGTTGATATTTCGACGTTTTCCCGGTCGAATTTATCGTAGTGCCAGGTGACAGTGGCGGAGTCAGAATTGGTTACTGATAACAGAATAACATCCGTCGGTTTAAAAGGTAAGTTGTGAGCAAATTTTTTGTTTGTCACAGACCCCGTTATTGTCACGGTAAAGAACGTAAATTGGCTCTTTTTTAACGTGTCATCCCTTAAAAACTTATCGAGACGGAAGAAATTCTCTCTAATGTATTTGTCTTCGATTTCTCGAAGAAAAAACTTAACTATCTCCATCAGAAGCCCCCACTTCTCCCGTAGAGGACTTGCGGTACATGTTGCTTGTCATGCCAAAAATTGCGTAGTGGAGCGCGTAAGAGATGAGATGCATGATCTCACCCTTTGGTTTTCCACGGATAACCCACTCGGTCGCAGTAATCGTGGGTGCTAATCCATCAGCATCTTGAAAAGTCAAGACATCGGAGGTGCGGGCCGTGATTTTAAATTCTTTCGAATACCCATCATCAGCAAAAGCGATGTAATAATCGACGGCGTTTGATGGCCAATCGAAGTCACTTGTGTTAGTAAGGGTTGCCGTGTTGGCAGAACCGTTTACAGAACAGGTGCCAAGTAGCTCACTGTTGATAATTGCAACGTAAGCGTTTGTCATCTGAACCTGCTTGTACTGGCAGCGAAGCGACTGAGCCGGGAAACGACGCTGTTCGTCGATAATCCCCTGGTAATTCCACACAAGGTTTGCATCGCCCCAGTAGATATCGTCTTCGCCCCATGTCATGTTTCCGCGGAAACGAATAGGCTTTAGATCGCCGTAGCGTCTGCCGTCGTCATTAATCGAGACAATCTGCATCGAAAGGTTGGTTTCGTTTTTACAGTTTACTGTAATCCTTGGAACCCATTTTCTAGCAAACGTAGTGTTGAAATTTGTCGCAACCGAAACGTAGTCATAAACAATAACCGCGTCGTCCCATGTAGATGGGTTTGTCGAGGTATTGATTTTCGGGTCCACATAAAGTGTATCGCGGTGAACAAAGGTGTAGCCTCTGCGGTCAGCGCGAAGAAGATGGTTGTCTACAAACTCAATAGCAGTCGGTGCAATGTTGTCATCGCCGGAAGCCGTCGTAAAAGGCATGTCCTTTTTAACGCCCCAGTTTAAGTCCATAACGAAAAATGCGTCGTTATCAACGGCGTCAATCTCGTATTGAACGGCCCACCAGACGCGCTTTTTCTTTTCGTCGTATTTTCCAACAATGCGGCGTTTTCTGTCTGCCGAAGCAATGATGCTTTGGTAAGTCTGATCGATATCATCAGACACACGTGTGACCACGTAGCCGTCTGTGAAATAGAAACCGTCCACACCCGCCCAAAACAGACCTTCTTCGGTCTGCACTGCACTTTGATCGTTAACAGCACCTGCCGTATCAGAGATTTTGATTGGTTCGATAAACCCTCTACCTGCAAAATCATAGAATCCGTCTAAACGGTAGACTTGACTTTTACAGAGGACGATGGGTATACCGCGAACCGATGAAAAACCTACGATCTCATCTTGAACGTCTACGAAAAAATCTTCCGGCACAGAGTCGATATCGCCTGGAATGCTTTGATAGATGCGGTTTGTAAAGACTTCTGTCCCAGATTTTGTGTGCGCAAAGTAACCTTTGTCACCAGCAACGTGTACAAATTTACACAGTGGCGGCTGGTTTCTTTCAGGTAGTCCACCTGAAGTATACAGCGACTCGTTATCTTGCAGCGCAAGATCACTCACGGTGTCGTTAAAAGTGGTTGTTCCGTTGCTCACCTGGCCGACGTAGAAAAAGTCTACCCCACCGTCTGTTGTGCGGTAGATTTCCACTTTTAAATTTGCCGAAGCCGTGTCGTAGTTATCTACTGTGGTGTTTGCAAGCGCTTGGATGTTTGTGATTGCTACGGCAGAAGCACTAGGTTCAAGACTGCTTGTAAGCTCTACCTCAACCGTTGCACCACGGTCGATATAGGTCACAGTTCCTACAGTGTAGGTGTACTTGAAAAGAAAGCGGTAAAGGTAGGTTCTAGCACCTGCCCCACCTGCTGTAACCGTTGGGGCCGTAGGTGTAGGCATACCAGCCGTGCGAAGTCTCCAGGCAGTGCCGTCGTGATAAATTTTTTGTACGCGAGAAAAATCAGAGTTTGTTACAAAAAGGTGCTTATTCCATGTGGAAAGAGACACTGCCGTTGTAACCGTGACACCACTCGGAAACACATCGTTTCCAGTGGGTCCTTGCAGCGTTTGCCACCCAGAGTTGACGTAGTAAAACTTTCTTGCCGAGTGGTAAAAAAGAGTGTTTTCAAAATATTTTAGAGTACCAATCCGCTGCGCGCCGGCAGGGATCTGGTAATAGTCGCTATTGTAAATTTCGCTCCCAGGGCGCGTTAGAAGTTTTCCAACGGTTCCGTGTTTTTGAAGCAAAAGATTATTTGCATCCTGGAATTTGTTTAAGACTCCATTCAGATAATAATCTGTTTTTCCACCGCTGAAATCTGCGATCTCAAGGGCCTGAGTTTGAACAGGTTGAACAGGCATTATCCCCCCTTAAGATGTATAAACAGCTTTCAGATCAATCGTGTTGTCATTGATGTAAACGTAGTATGTCGTACTGGTAACTTTGACCGCTTGCAGGTACATAATTTCGCCGGTCGAACTGTTGCGAAACTGAATTGCGTGTGTGTCAAAAGTCACACCTGCGCTCATCGTGACCGTTTGACGGTACATACCGCCGCCTTGTGACGCCCAGCTTGCAGATGAAATATTTTGAGACACGGCGTCAATGGACGTCGCACTCAGTCGTGTTGAGTTTGTACCATTGTGGTTATGGTCATTAAGACGATCAATGTTGTCTTCGAGCGCAGGGAAAAAGACAGAGCCTTTGTCACCAGTCTGCGGCTTGACATAACCATAGGATAGTGTGGTTGCCATCTTCTTCCCCCTGAAAAATTACGCTCTAAGCGCTTCCATTACTTCTTGAACCATTTCGTATGCAGCGCGGCCCAGTGCCACACCGTCGATCAGTCCAAGCTCGCCCATTTCTTGTGGAACAAGTTGGATGTCTGCCAGTGCCGGTACTAGTGCAGCTTCGAATTCAGGGCTTTTTAAAAAAGCTCCTAAATCTGCAATCTGAAACCCGTCTTTTTTCGCTTCTTTGACAACCGCTAAAGCAACAACTTTTGCAAGTGTCAGGACTTCCTTTGTGTTCTCTACACCGTACGTTCCAGCCATTGTTAAACCCTCCATGGATATTTTGGCATATAACAACCCTTGTAATCGCTCCGTGACCTCACGGGTCGAATCCGTACGTAGGCGTTCTGTTTAGCTGCAATCGCTCGTGTTATCGTACTGGAGTCCCCACCGCCAGCTTCCAACATAAGCGTTTCGTTTAAACAAAAACCAACGTGTCCGACTCCCTCTTTTCCGAAGAAAGCAAGGGCGCCAAACTGTGGTTGGCAAGGATTGTCTTTAAAAATATTTTGAAGGCTTGCAGCCGTATAGTCAAACTTTCCTTGCAAAACTCCGACGGAACGTAAGAGCTCGATAGCAAGTCCACTACAGTCAAAACCATCAATCGTGTCGTCTCCGCCCCAACGGTACGGAAGACCCACAAACTGCATAGCATACTGCATCAGAATATCCTTCATCGGTACCTCCGAAGGATCAATTCCGCCGTGAAAAGCCAGTGGACACGTCGATAATTTTCAGTTTCATCGACATGTTCTGCCCTTACGTATGTCGGGTAAACATAATCGCCGAGTAAAAGGTCGATTGCTTCGTCAAAAACCCCATCATCATAGAGATGGTAGGCAGCCGACATGAGGGCGTCGCTTGGATCCTCCTCATGCAATTGCTCTAAGATTTTTTTCTCATCTTTTGTAATATCAGTTGTAACAACTTCACCAGGATAGTCCTGACTAACAGTCGGATCATAAGAGACCACAACCCCATCGTGCACCTCCCCTTGAAGCAAGATAAAAAGAACCGTCAAATGCTTGACGTAGTCTTGACTTGCTTTGGTATAGAGGGGCGGGATTTTACTGTAGACGGGGCATCCTACCTCCATCTTACAAGACATGCGGCCTAGAAGACCGATCATGTTTCCTGTGAGAAGAACCTCTCCAATTCGCTCAGCGGGACGACCCATGATCCATGCATGGGCTTCGCCATAAGATCTAAGTCTTCGAACCGAATTTTTTTCTCCAGTTCTCCACGCGCCAAATAAGTAGCCGAGGAGCATGTCGCGGGAGACTGTGGAGGCAGATTCTCCTGGGTAACACTCACCGCTTGACTCAGGCCTTCTATGGATTTCGCCAGCGTCGTACTCAGCGAGCTCAAGTCGGACAAAATCCGCTCGGCTTGCTTTAGCAAGTCCAGCCCATAATGTTCCATCGCAGTCCCTCGCCGACGGCCAACCCGTCTTTTTGTCGAATTTTTCTTTGGCTTCTTGGTATTTTTCTTCGTAGCGTTTTTTGAGCGCACTGATCTTGTCATTTGGCAATGCCTTTTCATCAACTGTAGGTTTACTACAGGATACGAAAGTGACGAAGATCAGCGCAATCAGTTTCAGCATGCTTAGAGTACCGCCAACTGTGTGATGTGGAGTCTTGTGAAACCTGTCACTGTGTTGTCTTGACCTGTATCGCCGTGCGCACGGATCACATCGTTTGCAGCCAGGCGGCAGACGATTGTAAGCGATGGTCCATCACCCTGGTTCGCTGAGCTTGTCGCCGCACCAGTTCTTGTGAAGCCAAGGACCTGGGATGGCTGAGCCGCTGCGAGTGCATCGATATCTTGTGCGAGGTTGCCCGCATTTTTCGAGATACCAAAGTAACCTTGAGCATTGGAGTTTGTACGGTCAATGTAGGTGATCGCGTAAACACCAGCCGTATTGATCGTGATCGAGTCACCGTTTGACGAAGACTGAGTCAATGTCATTCCGGTCCCAGTGTTCGTACCCACTGTAGAAAACCTACGGATACGTGTTCCAACAGATCCAAGGCCGTTACCAGTGTAAAGAACAATCTCACTGTCTGGTTTCTTCAAAAGCCCAAGGTTTGCCGCCGTCGCTTCAGAGAAGCCAACCGCACTGCTTCCAGAATTTTGAAACTGAACAATCGGTACACATATTTTGAACGTGATGATGTCAGAATTCAAAGTCGGGTAAGTGACAAGGAATGGAGTGATTCTTGAACCAGATGAGTCCGACACGTTATACGTTGTATCAAAACGAATCTGCGTAGAGCTTTCGATAACTCCCGTTCCAATGTAGGTATTTGAGCCGTTTGTCACGGTCACCGTACCAAGGGATCCAGAACCGACGTACTCAGGAGATGTTGTGTCCATCGTCCAGGAGTTAGGTAGCGTAAGAAGCATCCTTCCCGTAGCAGATCCAATCGATGAGAAATATCCCGAGTAGGAAATTTCTAGTTCCTGGCCAACCCGGCGGTATTTAGCACGGTAGTTTGTGGGTGTAACAGTAGCTGCGTTTCCGCCAACCCATGTCGGCGTGAAGCTTGTCCACGTAGTCAGGTTGTCTTCTTGCAAAACGTTAAGCGTACCGCTATCGCGCCACTCGGTGATTGGAACAGTAAATCTGAGAGAGTAAGTCATCCCTGCAAGGCTCAAACGACCGTTGTCAGAAGAAGACCACTGCATCCCTGCATCAGAAGATGTTGCAACGCCTTCGTCACACATCCAGATGTTTGTTGTGTTGTAGGCACGAGCCGAAGCAGTGTGAACTGTTCCGCCTGCACCGTTATCAGCAAACTCGATACCGTGACCAACTACTGGAGACTCAAGTCTGTTTGTCGAAGGAGTAAGCTTTGTCGTATCGATTGTGTAGCCACTTGGCAGCGGGAACAGGTAAGAGCCAGATCCTGCGCTACCAGCCGAAGTTTGGCGGTAGTCGTATCTGACTTCCATACTGTCACCGACGCGGCGCCAACGTGCTGCATCGAGAACAATTGTCCCTTTTGTCGGTGCGGTTGTTGTTGCACCGATTGTAAGGCTGTAGCTGTACCATGGGCTAACTGCTGCACCTTTTGCAACAAGGCCTGGTCCAACAATTACGTTGTCAACTTTCAGCGTGTAAGCGCTAGAATTTGTCGTAGCAACGTGGAGAATTAAACGGTAGCTAGAAGACGTTGTTGCATCAAATGTCGCAACATGTGTTCCAGAACCTTTTGCCACAGAGTTATTTTGCGGCGTGATAAGCGTTGTATTTGTGATGTCGTAAATGAAAACTTTAACATCACCAGTCGCATAGTTTGAATCGGTGAAGTTATAGTCGAATTGGATTTTTAATTTCTTAGATCGATCTGCAAGAGAAACTGACCCGAGATCCCAAGACCAGCCTTGACCTTGACGATCTGCTGCGTCTTTGGCGAGTGAAAAGTCAGCATTACCCCGAAGTGGGCTTGACGTATTCCTTGTGACAGTAACGTTTGCGGTTCCACCTGTCCCATCGACAGGGGATGAGGCTGCCGCATCTTGGTAGGCTGCAACACTAGCAACACCGGACTCAGCGTCAGAGTTGGTAACGTAATTGATTTCGCCAACACCACTTCCGGCGCCAAGCTCAAACTCAATCCCGTCAGAACCTTTGCGGTAAAGCTTTTTGTCGGTTTTTCCGTAAACACGTATCTTTCCCGATGAAGGTGTAGATGGTGCAGACTCCTCGTTTACATCAACGTAGTCGTCAATGTTTGGAGTCGTAAGCACCGGCGACGTGAGAGTCTTATTTGTCAGCGTTTCAGCAAGATCTCGTGAAACGATAACGCGTGTCGCAGCGCCGTCGTAAAACTTCGCAAGACTTGTCCCCGTGTTGAGCCACATGATCCCCGTGGGTGTGGTACCTGGATCACTTCCAAGATTTTCAAGCTGCGCTTTTACTAACTGTCCATAAATTGCTGCCATGTCAGTCCCCTCACTGAATTCCGACTAGCCGGTAGCTTCCCGCCGGTAAGTTTACGTTTGTTGTGATTCTTACGTTCGTAGTTGATGTCGCTTTGATCGAAACATGCATTACTTCGTAGTCATTACTGTTGTCTTTTAGCTGCCAAATTGCTTTGGTTGCATCGACATCCGAAACAGTCACGTTTTTAAGGGCTGTACTACCATCCCAAGACGTGTCTGACT
>WBZS01000792.1_pt2 | contig 13256 bp, 13 predicted proteins | sample 5204201 | NCBI WGS metagenome assembly WBZS01 (sample SAMN12344357, study PRJNA552823) | activated sludge metagenome | biome: Activated sludge suspended growth; feature: Nitrification reactor; material: Wastewater; isolation source: activated sludge from nitrification reactor of wastewater...
CGCGCGCGGGTCGGGTGACATAATCCCCGAGCCCGCTTTGCCTGCGCAGCAGCCCCTTGGCCACCGACAAAGAACTGGCGGATTTCCTCGCGAGCGTCGAAAAAAGAGCCTTCAAACGCACGGTGTACACCGTGCGTGACGAAGATGCCGCGCTCGACATCGTGCAGGACACGATGATCCGTTTGTCTGAAAAATACGCCGACCGGCCCGCCGCCGAGTTGCCCCTGCTTTTCCAGCGCATCCTGTCGAATGCGACGATGGACTGGTTCCGGCGCCAGCGGGTTCGCAACGCCGTGTTGCAAAACATGTCGGATTTCGAGCCGGCCGGTGAGGACGGCGGCGATTTCGACCTGCTGGAAAGCCTGGAATCTGCCGAAGGCATGCTGGGCGCGGAAAGCGCCGCCGATTCGGTGTCGCGCATGCAAATCCTCAAGCTCATCGAAGACCAGATCGGCGAGTTGCCGACGCGTCAACGCGAGGCCTTTTTATTGCGTTACTGGGAGGAGCTGGACGTCGCTGAAACCGCACAGGCGATGGGCTGCTCCGAAGGCAGCGTCAAGACGCACTGCTCGCGCGCAGTGCATGCCTTGGCCAAGGCCCTTCGCCATCGGGGAATTGCACCGTGAATTCAGACCACCGCACCATGCCATTTGACGCCGCGTCGGACGCGTTGGTTGAGTCCGCAGAGGGCCGCTTCAGCCTGGCGCTGACCGCCCACCTGCAGGCCGCCGCGGACAACCTGCCCCACGACATCACCGAGCGCCTGCGTTTCAGCCGCCAAAAGGCGCTTGGCTTTGCCGCGCAGCGCCGACGTGAGGTACATGCCATCGCGGCAGCGCCGGTTTTGCTTGGTGCCGGGTCGCACGGGGCAACTTTGGGCAAGTCGCCGTCATGGTGGTGGCGCATGGCGTCGGTTTTACCGCTGGCGCTGCTGGTCGGCGGCTTGGTGCTGATTCAGCAGCACCATGACACTGAACAAATCAACAGCGCGGCCGAGATTGACAGCGCGCTGCTGGCCGACGAATTGCCGCCGGACGCCTACAGCGATGCTGGCTTTGGCGAGTTTCTTCGCCGCCCGGATGCGCCTTGACAGATTGGCGATGGCGCCCGCGAGTCGACAATGCCTGTGCGGGCAAGTTTTCACAACGGTCAGGCATGTTTGAGTTCTCCGGCAGCCAGCGTTTGACGCGGCGACGACAGCCCCATCGCAGTCTTGCGTTGGACAGTCGCCATCGGGCTTTATCACTGGCCGACCTTCTGGTCGGCTTTTGCATGGCTACGGCCGGCCTCGGATCAATCGCCGCCCCGCCCGCGCAAGGCACCGCGGCTTCCGCGGTGGTGCTGGACGCCGGTCCCGCCTGGACCGCATTGACCGCCGCGCAGCGCGAGGTGCTCGCGCCACTGGCCGCGGATTGGCCAACCATCGAAGCCCCGCGCAAGGCCAAATGGCTGGAGGTGGCCTCGCGGATGCAGCGTCTGCCGGCCAGTGAACAAGCCCGGATTCAGCAGCGCATGGCCGAATGGGCACGGCTGACCCCGGTTGAACGCGCCCGCGCGCGCCAGGCGTTTCTGGACGCCAAGGACGTCAGCGCGGAAACCAAGGCCGCGCAGTGGGAAGCCTATCGAGCGTTGCCCGCGGGCGAACGCAAGGCCTTTGAAGACAAGGCCCGGCGCGCTGCCGAACGACCGTCTCCACCGTCAGCCGCCGCGGCCAGCACGCCAGCATTGCGCGCCTTGGGCACCGCCAACGCCGCCGCAGCGTCGTCGGCGCCCAAGGCGATCAGCCCGTCGCTGATTCAAGGCAAGCCTGGCGCGACCACTTCGCTGATGACCACCAAGCCGCAGCCGCCGCTGCACCAGTCGGCCAGCGGCCCGCGGTTGAATTTGACCGGTGCGGTCGACCCGGTCACGCTGCTGCCGCTGGATTCAGCGCGCCCCGGCAGCGCGGCGAACAAACGCTAAGGGGTAACCGCGCTTGGTCGGCGATGGTGCTGCGCCTGCGCTGCAGGCGCCTGGGCTTGCGCGCCGCATGGCGGCATTTGTCTATGAAGGCGTGTTGCTGTTCGGCGTGCTGATGATCAGCGGCTGGCTGTACTCCACGCTCACGCAGCAGCGCCACGCGCTGCAGGGCAAGTCCGGGCTGCAGGCCTTTCTGTTTCTGGTGCTGGGAATTTATTTCGGCTGGTTCTGGTCGCATGGCGGCCAGACGGTGGCGATGAAAGCCTGGCACGTTCGGCTGGTCGCGGCCGACGGTGGGCCGGTGTCGCAACCGCGCGCCGTGCTGCGCTACACGCTCAGCTGGCTGTGGTTCGTGCCCGCGCTGGCCATGGTTTATGCCGCCAACCTGCACTCGGCCGCGGCGATCTACGGCGCCCTGCTGGCCGGCGTGGTGGGCTACGCCGGATTGACCCGGCTGCGGGCCGACCGCCAGTTTTGGCACGACGCGGTTTGCGGCACCCGGCTGATCACGGCGCGCCCGCAGCCGCGGGCAAAATCGGCGCAATGAAACCCGCGCTGCCGGCCGATCGGCCGGCAACCACGCACCCCTTGAAAGGCCGCACCGGCTGGGTTCGGGTCTGGCGCGCGTTCGGGTATTCGATGGCCGGGCTGGCAGCCGCGTGGCGCGGCGAAAGCGCGTTTCGCCAGGAGGCGGTGCTGGCGCTGCTGATGCTGCCCTGGGCGCCGCTGCTGGGGCGCACCTGGAGCGAGGCGGCCCTGCTGGCCGGCACGGTGCTGCTGGTGTTGGTGGTCGAACTGTTGAATTCGGCTGTCGAGGCTGCCGTCGACCGGGTGTCATTCGAATGGAATGAGTTGGCCGGTCGGGCCAAGGACTTCGGCAGCGCGGCGGTGTTTCTGGCGCTGCTGTTGTGCGGCGTCACCTGGCTGGCTGCCCTCTATCAGTGGTGGCAAGGTTGAATTCAGGTCTCGTTAATCGGCAACCACCCCCAATGACCCAGCCCTTTTCAATTTGCGTTTATTGCGCGTCGCGCATTGGCCAGCGCGCCGAGTACAGCGCGCTGGCGCAGGCACTGGGCACGGCGCTCGGGCAGCGTGGCTGGCAACTGGTGTATGGCGGCGGCCATGTCGGGCTGATGGGCCGCCTGGCCGACGCCACGCTGGCCGCCGGCGGCCGGGTGATCGGCGTGATTCCGCAGGCCCTGATGCAAAGGGAGGTCGGCCACCGCACCCTGACCGAACTGCACGTGGTGGCCACGATGCACGACCGCAAGCGCCTGATGGCCGAACACTGCGACGCCTTTCTGGCGCTGCCGGGCGGAATCGGCACGCTGGAGGAGTTGTTCGAAGCCTGGACCTGGCGCCACCTGGGCTACCACGCGCGGCCGATTGGGCTGCTGGATTGCGCGGGTTTCTGGCCGCCGTTGCTGGCGTTCCTGCAGCGTGGTGTCGATGAAGGCTTCATGGACCGCGACCAGATGGCCATGCTGTCGGTCGATGACCAGATCGAGCGCCTGCTCGACACGCTGTATGCCGCGCGCAGCCAACGGCCCGGCTCAAACGACTTGATGCAAGGGGTGTGAGCGGCTGCGGCGCGGTCGCGCCGCAAGAACGCGCGGGCCCAAAGGCCCGCCTGACGTTTGCGACGCGGCGCCCGCGCGCGATTAAGGCTAAACCGCCGACTCGTCGGTCTCGCCGGTGCGGATGCGCACCACCTGCTCGACCGGAGAGACAAAGATCTTGCCGTCGCCGATCTTGCCGGTCTTGGCCGCCTTGACGATGGCCTCGATGCAGCGGTCGACGTCAATGTCCTTGACCACCACCTCGATCTTCACCTTGGGCAGAAAGTCGACCACGTACTCGGCGCCGCGGTACAGCTCGGTGTGGCCCTTCTGGCGGCCAAAGCCTTTGACTTCGGTCACCGTCAGCCCGGACACGCCGACATCGTGCAGCGATTCGCGCACTTCTTCGAGCTTGAATGGTTTGATGATGGCGGTGATCTGCTTCACATTCGGCTCCAGGAAACGCCCGCTTGTTGACCGAGGGTTGGCCCGGATTTAAGCACGGAACTAGGCGCGAAACCTTGAAGTGATCGGGTAGCGCCAGTCGCGCCCGAAGGCACGGTGGGTGATGCGTATGCCCACCGGCGCCTGGCGGCGCTTGTACTCGTTGATCTTGATCAGGCGCGTGACGCGCTCGACATCGGCGGCGGAAAAACCGGCGGCAACGATGTCTTCGATCGCCTGGTCTTCTTCCATATAGCGCGCCAGGATGGCGTCCAACACTTCATACGGCGGCAGGCTGTCCTGGTCGGTCTGGTTGGGGCGCAATTCGGCCGACGGCGCGCGGGTCAGGATGCGTTCGGGGATCACCGCGCCAACGCTGCCGTCTGCGCGCCGGTTGGGCTGGGCGTTTTTCCACGCGCACAGGCGGTAGACCAGGGTTTTGGCGACATCCTTGATGACCGCGAAGCCGCCCGCCATGTCGCCGTACAACGTGCAGTAGCCGGTGGCCATCTCGCTTTTGTTGCCGGTGGTCAGCACGATGGCGCCGAACTTGTTCGACAAGGCCATCAGCAGCGTGCCGCGGATGCGCGCCTGGATGTTTTCTTCGGTGGCGTCTTCCGGCAGGCCGGCAAACTCGGCCGCCAGGCTGGCGCGAAAGGCGTCGAACATCGGCGCGATGGCAATCTCGTCGTAGCGCACGCCCAGGCGCTGGGCCATTTCACGCGCGTCCAGCCACGAAATGTCGGCGGTGTAGCGCGACGGCATCATCACCGTGCGCACACGCTCGGCGCCCAGCGCGTCGACCGCAATGGCCAGCACCAGCGCCGAATCGACACCCCCTGACAAACCGATGATCACGCCGGGAAAACCGTTCTTGCCGACGTAGTCGCGCACGCCGGTGACCAGCGCCGCCCAGGCCTGGGCTTCCGGCGGCGGCATCGCCTCCAGGCGTCCGCTCACCCGGCCGTCGGCGTCGATGTCGACCAGCAACAGGTCGTCGGCGAAGCTGGCCGCGCGCGCGGCGACCTGGGCGCGGGCGTCGACCGCAAACGACGCACCGTCGAACACCACCTCGTCCTGTCCGCCGACCAGGTGCGCATACAGCAGCGGCAGCCCGGTCTGCCGCACCCGCTCGGCCATGCGCGCCTCGCGCTCGTCGCCCTTGCCAAGGTGAAACGGCGACGCGTTGAGCACGCACAACACCTGCGCGCCGGCGGCCTGCGCCGCGGCGGCGGGCTCTTCAAACCAGGCGTCCTCGCAGATCAACAGGCCAAAGCGCCGGCCGCCGGCATCGAAGACCACCGCGCCAAAGCCGGCGTCGCGCCCGGACAGGAAGTAGCGCCGCTCGTCAAACACCTGGTAGTTGGGCAACTCACGCTTGCAATAGGTCGCCTGCACCTTGCCGCCGGCCAGCACCGACGCGCTGTTGAAGCGCTGCTGCAGCGCCTGCGAGCGGCTGCGCACGTCGCCGCGCGGCCCGAACTGGTGCGGGTGGCCGACGACCACGGTCAGGCCGTCGAAGTCCTGCAATGCCAGCGCCAGCTCGGCCAGCGCCCGCGCGCATGCCGACATGAACGCCGGTCGCAGCAACAGGTCTTCGGGTGGGTAGCCGGTCAGCGCCAATTCAGGCGCCAGCAACAGCTTCGCGCCGGCGGCGTGGGCGCGGCGCGCCGCGTCGACCACTTGCCGCGCGTTGCCGGCCATGGTGTTGAACTGCGCCAGCGCCACGCGAACCGCGGACGACGCCACGGGCAGCAGCAAGGACTCGGGGTCGGCCATGGATACTCGCGGCGATGTCGGTCGGGCATGTTATCCGCGTCCACCAAGACCTGAATGCGCTGGACGCCGCGGCGTGGGACGCGTTGCTGGCCGCTCAGGCGCAGCCAACGCCCTTCATGCGGCTGGACTATTTGCGTGCGCTGCACGACTCGGGCAGCGCGGTGCCCGAGACCGGCTGGACGCCGCGCTTCGTCACCATCGAGCGCGACGGATGTCTGGTTGGCGCGGCGCCGGCGTACCTGAAAACCCACAGCTGGGGCGAGTACGTGTTCGACTTCGCCTGGGCCGACGCCTACCGCCGCCACCGCCTGCGCTACTACCCCAAGCTGCTGGTCGCGGTGCCGTTCACGCCGGCGGCCGGCAGCCGGCTGCTGGCCAGCGACGCTGACACCCGGCGCTTGCTGGCCGCGGCGCTGCGCGCGGTCGCCGAGCAGCAACAGTTGTCGTCGATCCACCTGCTGTTTCATGACGCGGCCGACGCCGCCGCGGTCAACGCCGACGGCTGGCTGCACCGCGCCGGCGTGCAGTTTCACTGGCAACAGCCCGAAGGCGCGACATGGCCCGACTTTGCCGCCTTTCTGGCCAGCCTGCAGCGCGACAAGCGCAAGAAGATCGCGCAGGAACGGCGCAAGGTGGCCGACGCCGGCGTGGCCTTCACGGTGCACCACGGCAACGACATCGACCGGCCGCTGTGGGACTTCTTTTTCGACTGCTACCAGCGCACCTACGCCGCCCACCACGCGCGGCCCTACCTCAGCCGGGATTTCTTCACGCAGGCTGCCGCGCGGCTTGCGGCGCATTGGGTGATGTTCGTCGCACGGCGCGGCGGCCAGCCATTGGCGGCTTCGCTGGTCGCCGTGGACCTGGCCAACGGCAACGCCTGGGGCCGCTATTGGGGCAGCACCGAAGCCCTGCCCTGCCTGCATTTCGAGGCCTGCTACTACCAGCCACTGGCCTGGTGCATCGCCCAGGGCGTGCGCCGTTTCGAGGGCGGCGCGCAAGGTGAACACAAGCTGGCGCGCGGCCTGCTACCGAGCGCGACCACCTCGTCCCATTGGCTGGCACACCCGGAGTTTTCGCGTGCGGTCGACGACTTCTTGGCCGACGAACGCGCGGACTTGGCCGGCCATGTCAATGAATTGCACGAACGCAGCCCTTTCAAGCGACAAATTTGAGATTGGACGGCAAGTTCTTAGGTATTTACCCTAGCATCTGAAGCAGTCAAACCCTAATCTCGGTGGCTTAGCCATCCCCCGATATGCAGTCCATGGAAAAACACTACCTGTCGCCGCTGTTTGCGCCGTCGTCCATCGTGGTGTTTGCGGGCGATCCCGACAGCGATGCGGCGGTCACGCCGAGCGCCGACGCATTGCGCCGGAACTTGCGCGACAGTGCGTTCGAGGGTCCGGTGACCTTTCTCGACACCGGCACGTCGGGCACGCTGGCCGAGCTGGCGCAAACGCGTGCCGATCTGGCACTGATTGCGCTGCCAAATGACCAGGTCGCCCAGGCGCTGGAAGTGGCCGGGCGCATCCGCTGCCGTGCCGCGCTGGTGTTGGGCAATGGCCTGCCGGTCGATCAATGCCGCGAACTGCAGGCCATCGCCCGGCGCCACGGCATGCAATTGCTGGGCCCCAACAGCCTGGGTTTCCAGCGCCCGCACCTGAAGCTCAACGCCAGCGCGGCCGGCCCGCTGGCGGCGCCCGGGCCACTCGGGCTGATCTCGCAATCCGGTGCGCTGACCTCGGCCATCCTCGACTGGGCGGCCGGCACCGGTGTTGGCTTCTCAGCCGTGATTTCGCTCGGCCCCAGCACCGCGGTGGAGCTGCCGCAGGCGCTCGATTTCCTTGCCAGCGATGGCTCGACGCAAAGCATCCTGGTCTACATGGAGGGCATTCGCAGCGCGCGCCGCTTCATCAGTGCGCTGCGTGCCGCGGCCTACACCAAGCCGGTGGTGGTGATGAAGGCCGGCCGCATGCCGGCGGGTTCGCGCGCGGCGCTGACCCATTCGGCGGCCATCGTCGGCTCCGACGATGTGTTCGAGGCCGCGCTGCGCCGCGCCGGCGCGGTGCGGGTACGTGCCTTTCCGCAGCTTTTTTCGGCCGCCAAGTGCCTGGCCTCGCGTTACAGGCCGGTCGGCAAGCGGCTGGCCATCGTCACCAACGGCGGCGGGCCCGGCGTGCTGGCGGCGGACTGGGCCAATGACATCGGCCTTGAAGTGGCACAACTCAGCGACGCCAGCCGCGCTGCGCTGGCGCCGCGCGTGCCGGCCATGGCGCAGTTGCAGACCGTGCTTGACCTGGGTGAGGATGCGCACGCCGAGCACTTCAGCGCGGCCGTTCAGGCCTGCGGCAGGGACAGCGGCGTCGACGGCATCCTGGCGATTTACTCGCCCAAGCCCGACGGCGAGGCGTCCGCGGTCGCCGACGGCGTGATCAGTGTGGCGCGTCAGGCCGGCAAGCCGCTGGTGGTGTGCTGGATGGGCGACTCCACCGTCCAGGAGGCACGCAAGAAGCTCAACGCCGCTTCGCTGCCAACCTTCCGCACTCCCGAGCCGGCGGTCGAGGCCTTTGGCAACATCGCCAGCTTCTATCAGAACCAGCAGTTGCTGCAGCAAACGCCGCCGCCGTTGACCTCGCTGCGCACGCCCGACGCCGAAGGCGCGCGCCTGCTGATCGAAAGCGTGCTGGCCGAGCGGCGCAAGGTGTTGACCGAAATGGAATCGAAGTCGCTGCTGGCGGCGTTTCAGATTCCGGTCACCCGCACCATGCTGGCGCGCAGCGCCAACGAGGCCATGTTGATCGCCGCGCAGCTGGGTTACCCGGTGGCGTTGAAGATCGATTCGCCCGACATCAGCCACAAGAGCGATGTGCAGGGCGTGGCGCTGAACATCATGACCGCGACCCAGGTCCGCGACACCTTCAACGACATGTTGTCGGCGGTGAAAAAGGCGATGCCCGAGGCGCACATCAACGGCGTGACCATCCAGCCGATGTCAAGCAAGCGCCATGGCCGCGAGATCTACATCGGCATGACCACCGACGACCCATTCGGACCGGTGATCACCTTCGGCGCCGGCGGCACGATGATCGAATTGATCGCCGACCGGGCGATGGAATTGCCGCCGCTGAACCAGTTTCTGGCCCACCGGCTGATCGAGCGCGCCCGCGTCGCCGAACTGCTGGCGCCTTGGCGTGGCGCGCCGGCGGCCGACATCGAGGCGGTCGAGCACATCCTGCTGCGGGTGTCGGAAATGATTTGCGCGCTGCCGCAACTGCGCGAGATGGACATCAACCCCATCATCGTCAACGCCGATGGCGCGGTGGCGGTCGATGCGCGGGTGGTGGTTGACCACGCGCCGCCGGCCACCCATGGCTCGGGTGACTTCAACCACCTGGCCATCCTGCCCTACCCCAGCGCCTACGAACGCGAGTGGCCGATGAAGGGCGGCGGCGTCTACACCATTCGCCCGATCCGCCCCGACGACGCCGACATGCTGCAATCGCTGGTGCGCAGCCTGTCGCAGGAAAGCCGCTACTTCCGCTTTGCCAGCACGATTCCCGAGCTGCCTGCGCGCATGCTGGCGCGCTACACGCTGATCGACTACGACCGCGAAATGGCGCTGGTGGCGGTGCACCGCAGCCGCGAGGCCACCGACGGCGGCGAGTTCACCGAGCGCGAGCGCATCGTCGGCGTGTCGCGCTACATCACCAACCCCGACCAGTCGAGTTGCGAGTTTTCGCTGGTGGTGTCCGACGAGTTCAAAGGCCAGGGCCTGGGCTCGCGGCTGATGCACTCGATCATGGAGTTCGCGCGCGCGCAGGGCCTGGCCGAGATCGACGGTCTGGTGCTGACCAACAACGCCAACATGCTGCGGCTGATGGCCAACCTCGGGTTTGCCATCAAGGCCTTCCCCGAGGATCCCGACTTCCGCCTGGTCAGCAAGGCGCTGTGACCACCGGCCCGACGCGCGCTGGCCCTGTCCGGCCGGCGCGCTCCGGCGCGCGTGCCATTCGGGTTAACGCGCAGTAAACTGAACGCGTGGTCGGCCTGGATGGCCGCATGCATCCGCCGCCCTTCGGTGACAGCACACCGATGCCCGCGTGTCCGGCGATGCCGGATTGACGCGACTCAGCGGGTTCGGCGGCGCGTCTATCCGTGCCGCTGGTGTCGCTCGCACAGACAGGTTTTTCTGACCCGCCAGCGCTCTTCGTCTGCTTGACTTCCATCAAACAATCGGCCGAACCGCGCAACAATCGCGACCGAGTTCTCCCTATCCTCTTTCCTATTTGAGGAGCCCTTTGATGAACCAAAACGCCAAGGACACACAACGCATGAACGCCCCCGCCTACGTCAAGAATCAGAAACTGGTGGCCTGGGTCGCCGAAATGGCCGCCCTCACCGAATGTGATCGCGTCTACTGGTGCGACGGATCGCAGGAAGAGTACGACCGCCTGTGTGGGTTGTTGGTCGAATCCGGCACCTTCAAGAAGCTCAACCCGGCCCTGCGGCCGAACAGCTACCTGGCGCTGAGCGACCCGAGCGATGTCGCCCGCGTCGAAGACCGCACCTTCATCTGCAGCGCCAACAAGGCCGACGCCGGCCCGACCAACCACTGGATGGACCCGGCCGAAATGCGCGCGCTGCTGCAGACCGGCCCGAACGCGCTGTTCAAGGGCTCGATGAAGGGCCGCACGATGTATGTGATCCCGTTCTCTATGGGACCACTGGGCTCGCCGATTGCCCACATTGGCGTCGAGCTGAGCGACAGCGCCTACGTCGCGGTCAACATGCGGCTGATGACGCGCATGGGCGCCAAGGTCTACGACGTGCTGGGCAGCGACGGCGAATTCGTGCCGTGCATGCACACCGTCGGCGCGCCGCTGCAGCCCGGGCAAAAGAGCGCCACCTGGCCGTGCAACTCGACCAAGTACATCGTCCACTACCCCGAAACGCGCGAAATCTGGAGCTATGGCTCGGGTTACGGTGGCAACGCGCTGCTGGGCAAGAAGTGCTTCGCGCTGCGCATCGCCAGCACCATGGGCCGTGACCAGGGCTGGCTGGCCGAGCACATGCTGATCCTCGGCGTGACTTCGCCAGCGGGCAAGAAGTACCACGTCGCCGGTGCCTTCCCCAGCGCCTGCGGCAAGACGAACTTCGCGATGCTGGTGCCGCCGGCCGGCCTCGGCGGCTGGAAGGTCACCACCGTCGGCGACGATATCGCCTGGATCAAGCCGGGTGCCGACGGCAAGCTGTACGCGATCAACCCGGAAGCCGGCTACTTCGGCGTCGCCCCGGGCACCAACCGCCAGACCAACCCGAACTGCATGGACTCGATCCGCAGCGACACCATCTTCACCAACGTCGCGCTGACCGACGATGGCGACGTGTGGTGGGAAGGCATGGACGGCGCCGTTCCGGCCCACCTGGTCGACTGGCAGGGCAAGGACTGGACGCCGCAAATCGCCAAGGACACCGGCGCCAAGGCCGCGCACCCGAACGCCCGCTTCACCGTCTCGGCAACCAAGAACCCGGTGCTGGATTCGCAGTGGGATTCGCCGGCCGGCGTGGCGATCGACGCCTTCATCTTCGGCGGCCGCCGCTCGACCACCGTGCCGCTGGCCACCGAGGCACGCAACTGGGCCGAAGGCGTGTACATGGCCGCGACGATGGGCTCGGAAACCACCGCCGCCGCCGCCGGCGCGCAAGGCGTGGTGCGCCGCGACCCGTTCGCGATGCTGCCGTTCGCCGGCTACCACATGGGCGACTACTTCGGCCACTGGCTGAAGATGGGCGAAAAGCTCACCGCCCAGGGCGCGAAGCTGCCGAAGATCTACTGCGTCAACTGGTTCCGCAAGGGCCCGGATGGCAAGTTCGTCTGGCCCGGCTACGGCGACAACATGCGCGTGCTGAAGTGGATGCTTGAGCGCATCGACGGCAGCGCAGGCGGCCAGGAAAACGTCTTTGGCGTCAGCCCGCGCTACGACGACCTGGTCTGGAGCGGCCTGGACTTCAACCGCGACCAGTTTGACCAGGTGGTGTCGGTCGACAAGGCCGCGTTTGGCGCCGAACTGGCGCTGCATGGCGACTTGTTCAAGCAGTTGGCCGACCGGCTGCCGGCGCAATTGCTGAGCACCAAAGCCGACATCGAGAAGCGTCTGGCGGCCTGACCGGGTCGCGGGTGGCCGCAGTCGCCGGCCAGCAGCCGTTGCAGCGCAGGCCAACCCTGCGGCTGCAACTGCTGTCCGACCTGCACCTGGAAACCGAGGCCTTTGACCCGGCGCCGGCCCCCGGCGCCGAATTGCTGGTGCTGGCCGGTGACATCGACAGCACCTGGGCCGCGCTACAGCGCTTTGCCGACTGGCCGGTGCCGGTGCTGATGGTCGCCGGCAACCACGAGTTCGATGGTCGCGCGCTGGAAAGCGCGTGGCCGGCGCTGCAGTCACGCTGCGCCGCCTACGGCATTCGACTGCTCGAACGGGCGTCGTGGCTCTTCCGTTCAGCCAGCGGCGGGCGCGTGCGCTTTGTCGGCACCACGCGCTGGTCCGACTTCGACGGTCTGGGCGTCGACCAGCGCGAGCGCGCGATGCGGGCCTCGGGCTATTTCATGCGGCTTATGCGGGCCACCCGCGGCGGTGCACCGCTGGATGCCCAAGGCATGCGCGACGAGTCGCTGGCCTGCCGCCAGTGGCTGGCGCAGGAATTGCACCGCGACAACCCGGGGCCCGCCGTCGATGGCTGGGATGCCACCGTGGTGGTGACGCACTTTGCGCCATCGCTGTCCAGCCACGACCCACGGTTTGGCCACCAGCCGACGACCGCCAGCTTTTGCAATGCCGACGACGACCTGCTGCCGCTGGCCGACCTGTGGCTGCACGGCCATGTGCATTGCCGCCATGACCGACTGGTCGACCGGCCCGGCCGGCCGCCCACGCGCGTGGTCTGCCAGGCCATGGGCCTGCCGCGCAAGGGCGAAGCCCAGGGTTTCGACCCGCTGAAGTTGATCGAGCTGGCGCTCGATTGAAAGGCTGACAGCGCTGCGCCACTTCCCGAATGCGAAAGGACCGACGACGATGAAGATCCTGATTGCCGTTGACGGCAGTTCGTTTACCAAGCGCATGCTGGCCTACCTCGCGGCACACGACGAGTGGCTGGGCAGCCAGCACCTGTACACCGTGGTCCATGTCGCCCATGCGCTGCCAGGGCGCGCAACCGCAGTGGTCGACAAGTCGACCTTGCAGGCCTTTTATGCCGAAGAGTCGGAGAAAGTGCTCAAGCCGATCCGCACCTTCTTCAGCCGGCAAAAGATTGCCGCCGACTTTGTGGCCAAGGTGGGCCCGGTCGCTGAAACCATCGCCTCGATGTCCACCAAAGGCCAGTACGACATGCTGATGATGGGCTCACACGGCCATACCCTGCTTGGCAGCATGCTGCTCGGCTCGGTGTCTTCGAAGGTGATGGCCAGTTGCGAAACGCCGGTTCTGATCGTCCGCTAGTGCAGTGTTCGATGCTGTG